>ENA-OQJN01000749-OQJN01000749.1-human-gut-metagenome-genome-assembly--contig:-NODE-749-length-11725-cov-2.124763_pt1 | contig 11725 bp, 7 predicted proteins | sample MGYA00242610_ERZ504777 | MGnify/ENA primary metagenome ERZ504777 (study PRJEB26092, sample SAMD00036350) | human gut metagenome | host: Homo sapiens | study: EMG produced TPA metagenomics assembly of...
ATGGACCTTATATAGATAAGGAACAGACAGATCCGGGAGGATATTCGGATGGCATAGCACGGGTGACCAGAGGAGGTAGTCATAATACACCGGTGAAATATCTCCGTTCGGCAAACCGTATGGCTATGTTGCCAGAGGATAAACATGCAATGACGGGCTTTCGGGTGGTACAGGCAGAGTATCCGCAGACCGCTCCGCTTTCTCAGCCAAAAGATGAGTATGTTGTGTCTCAGATAAAATGGGATTGGGCCTCTCAATATATCACGGAACCTGTCTTCACTGCTCCTTTGGTTTATGTGCATGAACCGGATGCGCATAGTGGAACGCCTTTTTTCAAACATAATCATCAGCCGGCATTGACTTGGTGTGATAATGGAGATTTGTTAGCTGTGTGGTTTTCTACCAATGAAGAAAAAGGGCGTGAGATGGTGGTGCTCTCTTCGCGTTTGCGTGCCGGAAGTAGTGAATGGGAGAAGCCCCGTATGTTTTATCAGATAGCTGATCGTAACTTGACCGGAACTGCATTATTGAATGACCATCAAGGGACTCTTTATCATATTAATGGAGTGGAGGCGGCCGGACATTGGCAGAATTTGATGATGACTTTGCGTACAAGTACAGATAATGGACAAACTTGGAGTAAACCTCGTATTATTGCTCCAGAACATACGAGACGCCATCAAGTGATAGCCGGAACCTCTATTACAAAGGAAGGCTGGTTTGTTCAGGCTTGTGATGCCGGACCAGGTGGAAGAGACGGGGCGGCTGTTCATATCAGTAAGGATAAAGGAAAAACTTGGACGGATCCATGGGATGGAGCATCTTTGCCTGATTTTAAAGAAGGGGGTACAGGTACCACTATCGCTGGAATCCATGCCGGAGTGGTGCAATTGAAGGATGGCAGATTGATGGCATTGGGGCGTAATAATAGTATTCGTGATAAAGAAGGACATCTACGTATGCCCATGAGTGTGTCTGATGATATGGGTAAGACTTGGCATTATTCCGCTTCGGAATTTCCCCCCATTGATGGAGGACAACGGCTGGTATTGATGCGTTTGAATGAAGGTCCTATTTTACTGATATCTTTTACTGAGCATCCTTATCGTACTCCGAAGGAGGAGCGTGGTATGATGTTTACTGATAAGTCAGGAAAGTCTTTTAAAGGATATGGCATGTATGCTGCTTTGTCATACGATGAAGGTAAGACTTGGCCTGTAAAACGTTTGTTGACTGACGGTACTTATCGTTTTCTTAATGGTGGAGCTTGGACTCAGTTTTTTGAAATGGATGAGGGTCATGCCGAACCTCGTGGTTATTTGGCTGGAACACAAACACCCGATAATATGATCCATTTGATAACAAGTCGCTTCTATTATAAATTTAATTTAGCTTGGTTGAAAGGAAACGAAAGTATTATATCTCCTCAATCTTTGTCTGACTAAAGGACGTAGAATGCATATATCCAATACTTTGTATTATCTTACTTTCGTTTTCTAGTTGTATTGTTTGTTGTAAATGAAAGTAATCGAAATAAAATAAAGTAAAATAATGCAAAATGATTTTTGTTTTCCGTAAAATATTTCTACTTTTGCAATGTGTGATTTAGGATATTATGATTATGGCGCACGCTTAAAGAGAACACAAAAAGAATTATTAAATCTAAAATGATTATTTGTTAACCCAGGAAAGTATGGAAAATGTTCAGAAAACAAGGCGTTTGTTTGCAAGCGCATACGGTTGCAAAGCCAGCCGTTCTTTTCTTATTTGGGGATTGTCGGCCGCAATGTCTATAAGTGTTATACCGATGATGGCTGAGATTTCTGTTGGTGAGAAAAACTATGATACTCAAATTGTTAGCCAGACAAAGACTATAACCGGAACCATTATTGATGAAACAGGTGAACCTATGATTGGGGTGTCGGTTTTAGTTCAAGGGACTACTACAGGGGCAGTTACAGATTTGGATGGTAAATTTACATTGGAAGTTCCCGCAAACGCTACATTGGTAGTTTCCTATATCGGATACAAGACTCAAAATGTAAAAGTCGGTAGCCAAAATACGTTTGCCATTAAGATGGAGAGTGATAATGAGGTGCTTGATGAAGTGGTAGTAATTGGTTATCAGACTATTAAACGTAAGGACTTGACTGGTTCTGTTGCTTCTGTTAGTGGTAAAACCGTGTCTGTTATGCCTGTTTCTAATGTAGCACAGGCTATGCAAGGTAAACTTCCTGGTGTGAACATTACCTCACAAGATGGACGTCCTGATGCGGCAATTTCTATTCGTGTGCGAGGAGGAGGTTCCATTTCGCAAAGTAATGAACCTTTGATTTTAGTAGATGGTGTAACTGTGAATTCTTTAAATGATATTCCGTCTGATCAAGTGGAAAGTATTGATGTGCTGAAAGATGCTTCTTCTACAGCTATCTATGGTGCGCGTGGTGCCAATGGTGTAATTCTTGTGACTACAAAGGGAGCGAAAAGAAGGAAAGGTTTCGGTTTCTTATAATGGCTATGTTAAATTCAATACTCCGACTAAATACTTGGAAACATTAGATCCTTATGATTATTTGTCATTTGTTTGGGGAAATGCCGCCGCCAGTGGCGATGCATATCGTTTGCCATTTGAAAAATTATATGGTATTGGTGATTATTTGGGTAGTAATACAGAGGGTATAGAAAGCTATCGTAACACCAAGAATTATAACATCCAAAAAGATGTGTATAATAGTTCTGTATCCCATAATCATGATTTGTCTGTTAGTGGAGGTACTGAAAAAACAAAAGTCTTGTTTGCGATGAACTATATGGATGAGCAAGGTATGAAACTTAACTCTTATGCAAAGCGTGGAGGTGTTTCGTTGAAGATTAATCAGAAATTACGTGATAATTTAGATATTAATCTGGATACTCGTTATAGTGATATGCGTACTATGGGAGATGAAGGAACAACTAATGGTTCCGGCTCATTGCTTTCATCTTCTTATCGTTTTCGTCCGATTGCTACTCGTGATATTTTGGGGGACTTGAATGCTTTGCGTGAAGGGAATATGGAGATGTATGGTCGTCAGTCTACCTGGGATACTTATAGTCCTGTGGCTCGTATCGGAGATTATGATCCACTATATATTAAACAGACACTTCGTGGTACTTTATCTTTAAATTGGAGATTGTTTGATGGCTTTGCTTATCATACTGACTTTACTTTAAACCAATCATGGGAACAAGATAAGATTTGGGGGGGAGCTATTTATAATAATTATTTGGATGACGAAACAGGAGTCAAACTATATGCGGGAAATGTGGAATATACAAAGCGTGACAGTTGGGGACTGCGTTGGACGAATACAATCAGTTATGACTTCAATTTTTTACCTAAACAGCATCGTTTGAATATTCTGTTGGGACATGAAGTTACAGACTCCGGAGGTAGTAAAATGTCAATTTCAGCTAGTCACTTTCCCTCTAATTTTACAAAGGATAATGCATTTGCCATGATTAACCAATATGATGTAGATCATGGAACAAGTAAATTTTCTTCTGGAGTAGATATTCCCGGACGTATTCTCTCATTCTTTGGTCGTGCTAATTATACATTGATGGATCGTTATTTGTTTACTGTGACATTCCGTGCCGATGGCTCTTCTAAGTTTTCCCCCGAACACCGTTGGGGATATTTTCCTGCTGCGGCTTTTGGATGGCGCCTTTCTGAAGAAACTTTCATGGAAGGGACGAAAGACTGGTTAGATAACTTGAAAGTCCGTTTGTCTTATGGTACGGTAGGTAATGATGGTATCAGCTCTGATTTATGGTCACAAACGTGGACTTCTGAAACAGATTTACGATATCAATATATACTAAATAACCAGTATTCATCTTCTTATGACCTTTCAACGGAACAAATGGCAAATAAAAATCTAAAATGGGAAACAACTATTACACGTAATTTTGGTTTCGATTTCGGATTTTTAAAGAACCGTTTGTGGGGATCTTTGGATTTATATTGGAATACAACAAAGGATTTGCTGATGTTGACTTCGCTTCCGGGGATTACCGGATTCACATCTACGTATGATAACATTGGTCAGACTAGTAATAAGGGAATTGAGTTTCTTTGTCAGGTGTGATTTTTGAAAATAAAGATTGGAATATTACGGCTGGTATGAATATAAATTTCAATAAGGGTAAGGTCGATAAGTTGGCAGAAAATGTAACAGGTTTATATGGCTCTAGTTGGTGTGGCAGTAGCAGTTTCCCGGGTGAGGATTATATTTTACAGGAAGGCAAACCTGTGGGTATGGTCAGAGGTTTTATATATGATGGCTTTTATACTACAGATGACTTTAATTATGTAAACGGACAATATATATTGAAAGAGGGCGTGGCAGATTTAGGTTCTTTTATTAATCCTGTACATGGGGTGGACCGTCCGTCCGGACAAAATGCCTATCCGGGTCTTCCGAAATTTAGGGATATGGATAATAGTGGCAGCATTGATGAGAAAGATGTTACCATTATTGGTGATATGAATCCTGTTCATACAGGTGGTTTCAATATCAATACAACTTATAAAAATTTTGATTTAGGATTGTATTTTAATTGGAGTTATGGTAATGATGTGTATAATGTGAATAAAATCGCTTCCTTGTACGGCGCAAAAGAAAAGGGAGTATATGAGAATAAACTTGGTTTTATGAAAGACTCCTATAAGATTTATGACGTGGTAGATGGGAAATTAGTTCGTCTCACTACTCCTGAGCAATTAAATGCAGCTAATGTAAATGCTAATTTACCATTACCTTATAGTGAAAATGGGGTTACTTCCAGTATTGCTATTGAAGATGGTTCTTATTTGCGTCTGAACACGTTGACATTGGGGTATTCATTGCCCGATAAGGTTTTGCATAAGGCTGGTTTTGAGTAAATTGCGTATTTATGGAACAATCTATAATTTGTTTACCTTAACCGGTTACTCAGGTCTGGATCCTGAAGTTAGTGCTAATACCTCTCAGAATAAGGCGAAATACCCTACAGTAGGATTGGACTGGGGTACTTATCCTAGAGCACGTTCGTTTGTGGTTGGTTTAAATCTTGCTTTCTAATCAAAAAAACAAATCATTAAATTAATTATTATGAATAAATTAGCAACATATATATCTGCATTGGCACTATGCTGTTCCTTTGCTCAATGTAGTGATTATCTGAATACTTCTTCACCGGAGAACACTGGAGATGAGTTTGTAACCTCTTCTACTTCCGAAACTTTTAAAATCCTGTCTTGGTGTTATGCTAATTATCGGCAGAATTGTATTATGGGAGCTTATCGTTGGAATGATCCCATTGGCTCAGACTCTGAAATATATCCGGAAATAGGCTCTTTAAATAATGCCAACGCTAGACTATTACCGGAATTGTTAAGTGTAAATGCTGGTGGTTCAGGCTTCAACGGGCTTTATACTACGATTGCACGTGCATCTAAGGTAGCGGAATTGGTAGCTGATAAACCTGCATTTCAAGATGCTGTGGCAGCAGGAAAAGTAAATGATTGGACTCAACTTTATGGTGAGGCTTTAACAATGAAGGCTTTCTGCTATTTCGATTTGGTAAAACATTATGGTGATGTACCTTATGGATATGAAAATAACAATGTGGAAGATTATTCATTGACTTCCCGTTTTGAAATTTATGATAATCTTATTGAGATATTGAAGGAGGCAGAAGCATTGATGTATCCACTGGGAGAAGGTGGCATTACTGCTGAACGTTTTTCCAAGGGGTTTGCTGACGCGTTGTTAGGACAGATAGCTCTTTATTCCGGTGGATATCAGACAATTCGTACAGATGTGCCCGGTTTGTATGGTGACGTACAGTTTACGACAAAAGGAAAAGAAGAACTAGGATGTGTCTATGCTCGGCGCAATGATTATCTAGATTATTATAAGATTGCCGAGAAGTATTTTCAGGCTGCTTTGAATAATAAAGGGACGGCTGCTTTAGTTACGGTTGATGACCGGAGTTATGCGAATAACCCGTTTCAGCGTCATTTTCAATATACTCATGATCTGGCTCTGAGCCCAGAATCTATTTTTGAAGTAGGTAATATACAAGGGGGACAAAGTGGGCAGACTACTACCAGTGAATATTCTTATGCTTTTGGACGTCCGTCCAGTGGTGGTAGTAATCAGGCTGCGCCTTGCAAGTCGTTTGGGGCGTTACGTATTATTCCCTCTTTCTATTATGGTGAGTTTGAAGCAGGTGATATGCGTAGAGATGCTAGTGTGACTGTTACTGGTAGTAAAGGTGATGGCAATGAAGCTCTGTTGTCTTTTACTCCGGGTAGCAAGTTGGATGGGGGAATTGCTATTAATAAATGGGATGAGAATCGTATGAATCCTCCTTATACTACATCTCAACGTACTTCGGGAATGAATTGGCCGGTGTTGAGGCTTTGCTGATCTTATTTTGATGCAAGCGGAGGTACAAAGCAGAATTGGGAAGCGGAAGGAGAAGCAATCCAATTACTTAACCAAATCCGTCAACGTGCATTTGGGAATTCTGAACATGCTATTTCAGCTTCAGGTGAGGCTTTGAAGGAAGCTATTTTGCAAGAACGCAAATTAGAACTTCTAGGTGAAGGGACTCGTCGCTGGGATTTGATTCGTTCTGGTAAGTTTGTGGAAAAAGCTTTAGCTGTTCGTGCAGAAATGACGGAGATGGTTAATGATTTGCAAACAAAAGGATATCATGAATTTGCTAATGGTAATGTGATTTCGAATTATGTATATACTAAGAAAGTGTATTTAAGTTCACCGCTGACTTTTGATCCAGATGAGTCGAATCCGGCTCTGTATCCGGGATGGAGAGGTCAATATGATTATAGCACTACTCCGGTAAAAGTTACTGGGACAGACCATAATCTGGCTATTGAGGGGCTGTTTAATTATATAGATCCCGATGGTGCTGAAGCAAAGAGATTGCTTGACGAGGGTTATACACAGGATGATTGGGGAGTGACATTGGTGAAATATGCTGATCATTATACAAATAGCAATTTGTTGCCGGGAGTAAAAGAAGGTAATGTTCCTCCCAGATATTATTGGCCTATTCCATTTGAAACGCTGAGCAAGTCTAAAGGCAAAATAACGAACGGATATGGCTTGGCACAAGAATAAAGAGTATATATGAAAAACATTTTATCTATTTGTACATTTTTATTGGCCTTTGGGACGCTTCCTTTATGGGGGCAGTCCCAAGACCCTTTGAATGAGGATCAGACTACAGTACGCATTCTTGAGGGGATAATTCAGACCCTTCTATTGTCCGTTATGGAAAATCTTATTATCTGGTTCATTCTTCCTTTGTTTATACCCCGGGACTGGTAGTTTACAAATCGGATGATTTAGTAAACTGGACTCCGTGTTCCACAGCTTTGACTACTTTTACAGGAGATATCTGGGCTCCGGATATTGTGGTTCATAACAATCGTTTTTATATCTATTTCCCGACCTTGAATGGAAAAGGGAGAAAGACCAATATGGTAACTTGGGCTGATAGTCCGGAAGGTCCGTGGAGCACTCCGATAGATTTGAAAATAGGAGGTATTGATCCGGAGCATGTGGTTAGTGAGGATGGAAAACGTTATCTGTTGCTCAGTTCTGGCGCTTTATATCCGTTGTCGGATGACGGATACTCTATTACAGGAGAACCGGTCAGAATTTATAAGGAATGGGAAATACCGGAGGAATGGGATATAGAAGGAGTTTCCATGGAAGGTCTGAATGTGAAAAAAGTAGGAGAGTACTATTATTTATTTGCGGCCGAAGGGGGGACGGCAGGTCCTCCCACCAGTCACATGGTAGTACAGGCACGTAGTAAAAATATAATGGGCCCTTGGGAGAATGCTCCTTTCAATCCGCTTCTTCGTACGGAATCCCGTAATGAAAAATGGTGGAGTAAAGGGCATGGCTCTATTGTTGATACGGAAGATGGACGGTTATTTATGATTTTCCATGCTTATGAAAACGGATTCCAGACATTGGGGCGTCAGACCCTTTTACGTGAACTGGTCCAAAAAGAAGATGGATGGTTACATTTGAAAGAAGGAGCCATTTCTTTACCTGCACCGGAACGTTTGAAATTATCTGGTATAAAAGATTTTGTATGGCAGACGTGCCGGGAACATAACTTAAATGATCGGTTCCGGATTACTCCTGATAAAATCAGTATAGAGGCAAAAGGGGGAATACTCCCAAAAGAAGGAATCTCCCTTGTTAGCACGCACCCAGTGCTCATAAATATGAAGTGGAGGCTTGTTTTTGAACTGAAAGGTGAAAATACATCTGCCGGATTGGTGGCTTATTATGATGAGAATTATCATTTTGGATTTGGTTTTAATCATAAGCAGATGCTTCGTTATCGGCGTGGACAAGTAAGCCGTACGGAATCAAAATTACCTCAAGCAAACCAATGTGGAAAGATGTGGTTACGTTTGCGGAATGATGCTAATGTATTGTCGGCCTGGTACAGTGCCGATGGTAAAAAATGGCATAAGTATCCATGGGGATTTGAGATATCGGGAGTACATCATAATACGGTATATGGTTTCTTGTTTGTTCGCCCAGGTATTTTTGCCGGTGGTGACGGGCAGGTGGAAGTAACAGATTTTGTTTTGAGAAATCTTGATTGATGCGTTGTTTAACTGGAATTTAATGATTGAATTGCTTATGAAATATTGCTGCTCTTTTTTATTTGTTATTGCTTTTTGGGATTTCCGGTTGGATTTGCCCAAGATAAGGTGGAGTGTTGGGGACGGTTATGAAATCTCCCTGCCTGCCAAAGTAAAGGGGAACCCTTTTGATATTGAGCTTACGGCAACGTTTAGCGGACCGGATACTACATTGACTGTACGTGGATTCTATGACGGAAATGATACCTTCAAAATTCGTTTTATGCCTGTGAGCCAGGGAGTATGGTCGTACGTGACGCAGAGTGAGATTCCGGTGCTGAATGAGGTGAAAGGGCGGATAGAATGTATTGCTCCGGGTAAAGGAAATCATGGCCCAGTTAAAGTGGATGGAACTTATAATTTTAAATATGCTGACGGAACGCGTTATTATCCAGTTGGAACTACTTCTTATGATTGGATGCATGTGGCAGGTAACCAGCCTGATCAGACAGTGAAATCATTGGAGCTATCCAAGTTCAATAAAATCAGGATGCTGTTTTTTGTGCAAAACTTTGATCCGGATTATCCTGAACCCTCCATGTTTCCTTTTGAGATAAAGAAGATAACAAAGGATGAAAAGGGAAAACCTGTGTATGAATGGGATTTCACCCGCTTCAATCCTGCTTATTTTGCTCATGTGGAAGCATGTGTGGATAAATTGGCCGGAATAGGAGTAGAGGCTGATTTGATTCTTTTCCACCCTTATGATGGTGGCCGTTGGGGATTTGACAGAATGCCTTTGGAAGCCGGTGTCCGATACTTGAAGTATCTGACAGCCCGTATGAGTTCATTTCGCAATATTTGGTGGTCATTGGCCAATGAATATGATTTTTTGAGAGAATTAAAACCGGAATATTGGGATACTTTTACACATACGGTAGTAGAGAATGATCCTTATTCCCATTTATGCTCCATTCATACTTATACAGCTAAGTATTATAAATATTGGGAACCTGAATACACTCATGCCAGTATACAGGACCAGGCACCTGTGGAGGGATTTGGAAGAGCGGCTACGGTGAAGAACATTTATAAGAAACCGATTATTTTTGATGAGGTATGTTATGAGGGTAATATGGATAACCGATGGGGAAGCTTGAGCGGTCAGGAATACCTTTATCGCTTGTGGCAAGGATTGATTGTGGGGACTTACGTGACTCATGGAGAATGTTATATGGATGATCCTAAAGATTATTCTCGTGACTTTTTGGCTGTGGGAGGAACTTTTCAAGGGGAATCCTGGAAGCGCATTGGCTTTACAAGACAGATTTTGGATGCACTCCCTAATCCTCTACATTTATGTGATAGCAGTTGGGACCCTTATACTTCGACTGCCGGAGAAAATTATTATATGATTTATCTGGGCAAGGAAATAAACCGGAATGGGCATTTGATTTACCGGTAAAAAACGCTTTTTATCCACGTTTGAAAGAAGGAGTACGTTTTAAAGTGGAAGTCATTGATACTTGGAACATGACGATAGCCGAATGGCCTGTCGTTTTTGAAACGACTGCTCCTGTAAAGGATAGGGTGTATGATAAAAATCAAGGAAGAGTAAGACTGCCTGCAAGTCCTTATCTGCTGCTAAGGATAACTGAAGTAGAATAATTTATGAATGTGTTAGTTTGTTAATATGCTAATTGCCGTTTGGTTCCGCTATGTTTACATGTCAATTGGCCTATTAGCAAATTGGCAAATTAGCACATTATTCAAAATTTGCACATAATAGACCAATTTTTACCTTTCTGTCCTCTGTTTCTCGTTTAATTTTGTATTAGAACAAATCTTAATCTATACAAAATGAAACATTTACATTTTCTTGCTTTTGTCTTGTGCTGGCTTGTATGGGGACATCTGTTAAAAGCACAAAGTCTTGATAATTATAGTTCGTTAGATCCTTCGCAACCTATAGAATTTAAAGGGAACTGCCTTCGTTATGCAGATAAAGAAATTATTTTAGGTCCGAAAACATTTTTTGTTGATGGGCAGTTGTCCGATAGGGAAGTGGCGGGTAATCCTTATGTTTTTAATAGTTTCAATAAAGCTGCCGCTAATTTCTCAGCTGGTACGGAAGCGGAACCGATGAAAAGTTTATTTGGCTCCTTATGTCTATTGGATTGATGATCCAGATGACCCTGCTATTCGTGTTGGTAAAGACGGCCGTGAACCGTTCGGCTTGGTTGTTAAATGCCCTTATCTCCATATTATCGGATTGAATACTCATCCTGAAAATACAGTCCTGGCATCCAGACGTGGACAGACACAGGGGGCTGTCGGTAATTTCACCATGTTTGATTTTTGGGGAGACGGTCTGTTAGTAAAGGACTTGACTATGGGGAATTTCTGTAATGTCGATTTGGAATACCCTCTGAAGAAGGAATTAAGCAGGAAGAAAAGAATGTCTGCCATCACTCAGGCACATGTCGCTTATTGTCATGGCGACAAGATTGTGGCGGATAATGTACATTTCATCAGCCGCTTGAACATGAATCCGTTGAATGGCGCCAAGCGGATACTTTTTAATAAATGCACATGGAAAGTACGGATGACGCATTGACCGGAACAGGGGTTTATCTGGATTGTACACTTCATTTTTATGGTCAGAAACCTTTTTGGAGAAGTGATATGGGCGGAGCTGTATTTTTGAACTGTGACTTTTATGTATGTCATGAGGAAGATCGGCAATATTTTTGTAAGTCGGTCGGACCATTAAGTATTGTCGATTGCCGTTATCATTCGAAGAAGCCGGTTTATGCGGGCTGGACACATGATCCCACAGATTGGTTGCGTTGTTACCAATACAATGTGAAACAGAACGGGCAACCTTATGTAATTGGGGCTGACAAGCCTTATAATACGGTTTGCATGGATCAGCTGAATCAACTGAAAGCTTTCCGGCTGGAAGAGAATGAAGAGGTAGTTTATAATACTTACAATTTATTGAGAGGAGAGGATGACTGGGATCCTCTTCGGGTGAAAGACCGTGTTATTGCTATA
>ENA-OQJN01000750-OQJN01000750.1-human-gut-metagenome-genome-assembly--contig:-NODE-750-length-11720-cov-2.467437_pt1 | contig 11720 bp, 11 predicted proteins | sample MGYA00242610_ERZ504777 | MGnify/ENA primary metagenome ERZ504777 (study PRJEB26092, sample SAMD00036350) | human gut metagenome | host: Homo sapiens | study: EMG produced TPA metagenomics assembly of...
CTTCTGTGGCCCGGAATTTATTTGGTACGGTAGAAGCAGTGGGGCGTACAGTCCAACTTAACTTGGCCGATTATACGGTAGTGGGTGTTGTGAAAGATGTATCCAAACTGGCTGTTTCTTCGTATGCGCAGATTTGGATACCTTTCAATTCAACTGAAATAGCCAGGAAGTGTTGGTATGACAATGCGATGGGAACTTTTCGTGTGGTCATTCTGGCACATTCGGAGAAAGATTTTCCTGCTATCAGAGAAGAGGTGGAACGTCTGCGTCAGAAATTTAATGACGGATTGCAGGATTCTGAAATCTTTTATCGTGGACAACCCGATGATCGTTTCTCTTTTATCTTTCGTCACTGGGGAAGAGAGTTACAGGCGAAGGAAGCTTATTTGCACTACCTGTTGGTGATTGTTATTTTATTGCTGGTACCGGCTATAAATTTGAGTAGCATGACTTTGTCCCGTATGCGGAAGCGCATGTCGGAAATAGGAGTGAGGAAGGCATTTGGTGCTACTGCCAATGTCTTGTTGAGGCAAGTGTTTTATGAAAACTTATTATTGACGCTCATAGCCGGAGCAGTAGGAATGCTTTTCAGTTATGCATGTACTTTTTATTGAATGATTTCTTATTTTCCAATAGCGAGAACCGTGCCCAAATAGGAGAAACCAGTCTTTCGGCAGATATGTTGTTCAGTCCCTGGATATTCTTGGCCGCATTCATTTTCTGCCTGCTCTTGAATTTGCTGTCAGCGTGCATTCCTGCCTGGAGGGCATCGCGCATGAATATTACGGACGCTTTAAACCAACGTTAGATCATGAACAGGAATTTATTGAAACAGATATGGAACGAGCGCCGCAGCAATGCGTTTCTGTGGATGGAACTTTTTGTGGTGTTTGTCATATTATGGTATATTGTGGATGTGGTATATGTCACATTGAGCATCTATAATTTGCCGATGGGCTTTGATATAGAAAATACGTATGTTCTTCGTTTTGAGCGGATGACTTCGAAGGCGGCTGCTTATCAGCCTGGCCGTACTATGAAAGAAGATGTTGCCGATTTGCATGAAATTGTAAACAGGCTTGCGCATCGTCCGGATGTGGAAGCAGTCAGCCTCTCGCAAAACTGTATACCTTATAATGACGGTGCAAACAGTTTTTCATTTTATCTGGATACAGTCCCGGTACGTAGTTTGAAACGATGGATAACTCCGGAGTATTTTAATGTATTCCGTTATCGCAATATAGACGGTTCGGATAGTGAAAGCCTTGCTGAGGCACTGACACCGTCCGGCATGGTCTTATCTGTGAATATTGCCGATGTTTATCAGGATGCACCTTGGCATGGTAAGGAACTTTTAGGGCGTAGGGTGCCTGTTTGGCGGAATGAGCCGGAGGCGGAGCACCTTTCTATAGCTGCTCTTACCGAGCCGGTCCGTTATGATCATTTTACAGCTCCGGATGATTACGGCTCCCGTTATGCTGCTGTGTACCTGACAGATGAGGTAATGGAATCCTTGGGCGAAACGGTTTATATAGAAGTTTGCCTACGTGTTCGTGAGGGACAGAATGATGGATTCATAGACCGTTTGATAGTGGATGCCGACCGTCAATATCAGGTGGGCAATCTATATCTTTTGGATATAACTCCTTTGAGTGATGTACGCACTGCTTATGAAACGGATTCGGTGAATGAGTTGAATACGCAATTTTGTATCATATTTTTCTTATTGCTGAATATCTTTCTAGGCATTATCGGAACTTTCTGGTTCCGGACACAGCATCGGCGTGTCGAAATTGCGTTGCGTATAGCTTTAGGTTCTACCCGTTGGGGAATCTGCGGTCGTCTGATGGGGGAAGGAGTCTTTTTATTGTTGGTATCTGCTATTCCTGCATTGGTCGTAGCGTGGAATTTGGGATATGCCGAACTGGTGGAAGTTACACGTATGCCTTTTACGGAAGGTCGTTTTGCGATTACAATTCTGGGCACTTTCATTCTGATTGCTGGAATGATTGTCATTGGAATAGGATACCCTGCCCGTCGTGCCATGAGTATCGAACCGGCTGAGGCATTACATGAAGAATAAATAAAATGAAGAGATAAAACGAATGAAACAGCTATTATTACAAGCATTTAATCTGATACGGCAGAATCCTTTTTATGCTACAATCAGTATTATAGGAACAGCTGTCACTATCGCTTTTGTTATGGTGGTAGTGATGATTTATGACTTCCGTACAATGGATATGGCTCCGGAAAGTGATCGGAGCGATATGATGTATACAGGTTCGGGAATGACCTATCGTAAGCAGGATCATACCAACCAGAACAGCGGTATGGGACGCAAGGCTTTTGAAGCATTGTTTTCAGAGCTCCCTGGTGTAAAAGAGGTTACTTGGTATCGTGGCGTTTCCAAGACCCCTTGTAACTTGTCCGCTTCGAATGAGATATTCAACTATTTTGTGCGGCCTGTGGCTGATAACTGGTTTAAGTTCTTTGATTATGAATTTATAGCGGGACGTCCTTTCACACAAGAGGAGTATGATGCCCGTCGGTGTGTCAGTGTGGTAACCGAGCGTATGGCCTTGCAGCTTTTTCGGCACGACGGATGTGGTAGGAAAAGAATATCAAAGTAATTTTTTTCCGACTAAAGTGGTAGGCGTGGTGAAAGATGTCAATGCTATTTTCCAGACAGCATACGCTGATGCTTTTGTTCCTTTCTCATTGGAAAATGAAGACTATTATGCTACTTGGACAGGGGGCTTGGGAGGAATCCGTCTGGGATTGCTCAAACTGCTGCCGGACACTCGTCCTGCAGAGGTACGGACTGAAGTACAGCATCGGCAGGATCGTTTGAATAGTTCAACGGCAGAATATGCTTTCGAGATGAACGAACTCTATACTCATACGGAATATACCTTTTTTCGTGGAAAAGATATTAGTGCACCGTTGGTTTACAGTATGTTATTGATGGTCTTGCTGATTGTTCCTGCTATTAATATCTCAGGTATGACCAATGCCCGAATGCAGGAGCGTGTGACAGAGATTGCAGTTCGCAAGGCGTATGGTGCATCACGTATTTCCATTATGGTGAGGTTGTTTTTAGAGAATCTGTTTACGGTCTTTTTGGGTGGAATTTTAGGATATCTGTTTTCGTGTGTGTTGGTTTGGCTGGGACGTGTATGGTTGTTTGGTAGCGGCGAGGTAGAATTATCAGATATCAGTCTGGATGGAGGTTTGTTGTTGCATCCTGCTTTATTTGTGTTGGTTTTCGGCGTATGTGTTGTTTTTAATTTATTGTCGGTATTGATTCCGGTATGGATGGTCACACATCGTAATATTGCGACTACCATCAAAGGAGAATAGGAGGAAAGAAAAATGATAAAGAGTTTATTCAGACAAATGTGGAACCAGAGGCACGCCAATGTATGGGTGTGGGTTGAATTGATTGTTGTTCTTATCTTGCTATGGTACAGCATCGATCTGGTTTATAATTATGAGGCTGCTGCCCGTCAGACTAAAGGATATGACACGGAGAATGTTTTTGATATTCAATTGAATATTAAGCCGGCTTTGCAAAATGATTCTGTATTAATGAGTCATTCTGCTGAATATTTGGAACAAATCTATCATTTAATCCAACAATATCAAGGGGTGGAGGAAGCTTGTTTTTATTATGGGACAATACCTTATACGGGAAATAATATGTATGAGGGATATGCTCCGCATTCGGATTCGACCCATGTGGTAGGCTGTTTCATCCGTTATGTCAGCCCTACTTATTTCAAGGTATTTCGTTTGCAGCCATTATCAGGCTCATTTGAGGCGGAGCGTTGGGACAAGAATGAATACCCCATGCCGGTGTTGATGAGTGAAACGTTAAGTGATTCCTTGTTTAGCGGACGCAATGGAGTAGGGGAGACTTGTTTCAATCCTTATTTTCTGAATAGTGTGCAACCGGAAACTAATTATAAGGTAATGGCGGTACTTCCTGCTCATAAGACCGATGAGTACGAGCGTTACGAACCTTTTATTTATCTTCCCAGTCCGCCGCTGACTCATTGGCATCACATTGCGGTGCGTGTGGCTTCCAATTCCATACTGGGATTTACCGAACATTTTATGCAGGATATGCAAGGGAAATTATCTATCGGCCCTTATTACTTATACGATATAAATTCGTATGGCGATATGAAGGAAGCTTTCGATATAGAGCAAGGAACGGTGAATTATCTGAATACTACCTATGCCGTTATCCTTTTCTTTGTTTTCAATATATTTTTAGGGATGCTGGGTACTTTCTGGTTTCGGACTCGTAAAAACCGAAGTGAGATAGCTTTGCGTATGGCACTAGGTTGCAGTAGGATGAATGTATTTGGTTATTATGTACTTGAGGGCATCCTTCTCTTGGTTTCGGCTGCCATTCCCGCTGTTTTTGTTTGTGCGAATATGCAGATGGCGGATCTTACTGTGCATACATTAATGGAACCTGCTTGGGGACGTTTTTTGCTTTGTTTTGTGTCGGCCATGCTGTTGTTGGGGATAATAATTTTGCTCGGCATTTATTTCCCCGCCCGGAAAGCGATGGGGATTGAGCCGGCAGACGCGTTGCATAATGAATAATGTTATTTCATTGTCACATGATCAGCAGTGTTCGTATATGAATGGAGTGTCCGATTTCGGACACTCCATTTTTGTCGTAAGGTGTTATAAAACAGTGAAATAGTTTTTTGGCATACCATTTGCCTTACCTTTGATAAAAAGAATAATAACGCAATGAAAAACAGTAATATCTCTATTTTTAGCCTTTGGCATATCGTTGGTTGCCGGAGCGCAGCCACAAGAAAAGCGACGTGCCATCACTTTGGAGGAAGCCATTACTATTGCCCGTGTGCAAAGTGTAGATGCGGCCGTAGCTTTAAACGAGCTGAAAACCGCTTATTGGGAATATCGTACTTTCCGTGCGGATTTGCTTCCGGAAATGAATTTTGAAGCCACTATTCCCAGCTATAATAAGAAGTATAATTCTTATCAGCAGGATAACGGTGCTTATACATTTGTACGTAATAATTATATGGAAATGAATGGTGAAGTTTCTATCGATCAGAATATTTGGTTGACCGGTGGTAAACTCTCATTGAATACCTCTCTTGATTTCTTGAAACAACTGGATGGAGATAAATCAAAACGATATATGTCTGTTCCTGTGGCATTGACTTTGGAACAACCTATTTTCGGAGTGAATACAATTAAATGGAACCGCCGCATCGAACCGGTGAGATACGCTGAAGCTAAAGCCGCATTTCTTACTGCAACCGAAGAGGTAACCATGACTACTATCAACTATTTTTTCAATTTGTTGTTGGCTAAGGAAAATGTAGGCATCGCCCGACAGAATCTGAAGAATGCAGATAAACTGTATGAAGTGGCTAAGGCAAAGCGTAGTATGGGGCAGATCAGTGAAAATGATTTGTTGCAATTGGAACTGAATGTATTGAATGCCCGTTCTACGTTGACTGAAAATGAAAGCAACTTGAAAAGTAATATGTTCAAACTCCGTTCATTTCTAGCATTAGGAGAAGATGAGGAATTGGAACCGGTTGTTCCCGAGACGATTCCGACTGTATTGCTGAACTATCCGGATGTTTTGGACAAAGCACTTGCCAATAATTCATTTTGCGCACAATATTCGTCGCCGCAGTTGGAAGCAGATTTTGAAGTGGCTAAGGCGAAAGGTAATTTACGTGAAATCAAGCTCTATGCACAGGTAGGTTTTACAGGAACAGACAATGAATTTAATAGTGCATACCGCCGTTTGAAAGATAACCAGATTGTAGAAGTTGGTTTTAAAATTCCTATTCTTGACTGGGGAAAACGTCGTGGTCAGGTAAAGATTGCTCAAAGTAACCGCGATGTGACTGAAAGCAAGCTACGTCAGGAGACCATGAATTTCAATCAGAATCTGTTTATCCTTGTAGAACAGTTCAATAACCAGCAGGCCCAGTTGCAGATAGCAGACGATGCGGACAAGATTGCCCAGAAACGTTACAGCACCAATGTGGAAACCTTCATGGTCGGTAAAATCTCGACATTGGATTTGAATGATTCCCAGTCAAAGAAAGATGAGGCTCGTCAGAAGCATATCAATGAGTTGTTCTATTATTGGTACTATTATTACCAGTTGCGCAGCTTGACATTGTGGGATTTCAATACCAATACTAATATTGATGCCGATTTCGAGAAGATTATCAAACAATAGGATTTTCACTATTCAATTCTGTTTGAATATAAAATGGGGTTGTCTTTGTACTTATTAAAATAATAATTTCTACATTTGCAGCATTATGATATTAATTATAGACGATGACAGTGCCATTCGTTCTTCTCTGAGCTTTATGCTGAAAAGGGCGAAATATGATGTGCAGGCCGTACCGGGTCCCAAAGAGGCTATTGAAATAGTCCGTTCGGTTGCGCCCCAGTTAATCTTGATGGATATGAACTTCACCCTGTCCACCAGTGGTGAAGAAGGATTGACTCTTTTGAAACAGGTCAAAGTGTTCCGGCCCGATGTTCCCGTTATATTGATGACAGCATGGGGAAGTATCCAGCTTGCCGTGCAAGGGATGCAGGCAGGTGCATTTGACTTTATTACCAAGCCTTGGAACAACGTGGCGTTGATGCAACGGATAGAAACGGCTTTGGAACTGACTTCACAAGATAAGAAAGCAGAGGTTCCGGTGGAAGATAATGACGGCTTCGACCGTAGCCATATCATTGGAAAGAGTAAAGCACTGATGGATGTGCTGGCCACGATCAAGCGGATAGCGCGTACCAACGCATCGGTCTTGATTACCGGTGAAAGTGGTACAGGCAAGGAGTTGATAGCCGAAGCGGTACATTTGAACAGTCCCCGTAGCAAGAAACCTTTTGTGAAAGTGAACTTGGGAGGAATTTCTCATACTTTGTTCGAGAGTGAAATGTTCGGTCATAAGAAAGGTGCGTTTACGGATGCCACAGCCGACAGGGTAGGACGTTTTGAACTGGCTGATAAAGGTACGATTTTCTTGGATGAGATTGGCGATTTGGATTTAAGCTGTCAGGTGAAACTGCTTCGCGTGTTACAAGAACAGACTTTTGAAGTCTTGGGCGACAGCCGTCCCCGTAAAGTCGATATCCGTGTGGTCAGTGCGACGAATGCCGATTTACGACAGATGGTGCAGGAACACACCTTCCGCGAGGATTTGTTCTATCGTATTAATTTAATTACGGTGCATCTTCCGGCATTACGCGAACGCCGTGAGGATATTCCGTTATTGGTCCGTCATTTTGCCGACAAACAATGTGAATCGAACGGTCTTTCCAAAGTGGAATTTACTTCTGAAGCGATGGATTATTTAAGCCGTTTGCCTTATCCGGGTAATATCCGTGAATTAAAGAATTTGGTGGAACGTACCTTGCTGGTCAGTGGAAAGGAAATATTGACTGCGGATGATTTTAAATCACAATACCAGCATCCTATAGAACAGAAGGTGACAACGAATCTGCAAGGCATGACCTTGGAGGAGATAGAAAAGCAGACTATTCTACAAACGCTTGAGAAGTATAACAATAATATGTCACAGGTTGCCGTAGCCTTAGGAATCAGTCGGGCTGCTCTTTATCGCCGTTTGGAGAAATACAATATACAAGTGAATGATTAGCAAAAACGGAACCGGATAAAATATGAAACTGAAATTCTTGTTCTTCTTTTTAGCATTACTGTTGACAGCAGTATGGACTATCCTGCTCGTTCTTACATTGAAGGAACGCGGTGCGTTGTTTTATATAGGAGAGGGAGTTATTACATTCAGTCTTGTGTTTCTGGTTTATTTCTATCGCAAAGTCGTGAAACCGCTTGATATCATCGGCAACGGTATGGAGCTTCTTCGTGAGCAGGATTTCAGCAGTAGACTGACTCCTGTCGGACAAAAGGAGCCGACCGCATTGTGTTGGTTTTCAACCGCATGATGGAGCAGTTGAAAGACGAGCGCCTTCGGTTGCGTGAGCAGAATCATTTTCTTGACCTGCTGGTCAGCGCTTCTCCCATGGGAGTTGTCATACTGACTTTGGACGGACATATTTCCATGCTAAATGCTGCAGCTCTTCGTTTTTTGGATTATTCTTCGGCAGAGGAAGTCAGAGGCCGATTGCTGTGCGAGTTGGCTTCCCCTTTGGCCGAAGAAATAGAACGTATTCCCAAAGATACTACTGAAACAATTCGTCTGAGCGACTCCATGATTTACCGCTGTTCCCGGCTTTCTTTTGTTGACAGAGGATTCTCTCATCCGTTTATTCTGGTGGAAAGTCTGACTTCCGAGGTGGTGAAAGCAGAGAAAAAGGCATACGAAAAAGTGATCCGTATGATAGCACATGAGGTGAATAATACGACTGCGGGCATTACCTCTACTCTTGATACGGTGGATGGCGCTTTGGAATGTATGGAGGATACGGAAGACTTGCGCGAAGTGATGAAAGTCTGCATAGAGCGTTGCTACAGCATGAGCCGTTTTATCACAAATTTTGCCAATGTGGTGAAGATTCCCGAGCCTCAATTACAATCAGTGGACTTGAATGACCGCGTAGCCGCTTGCAAGACATTTATGGAAACGGTTTGCCGTAACCGTAAGATTACGCTGCATCTTGATTTATGTAAAGAGAATCCTGAAGTGATGATGGATACTTCTCTGTTTGAGCAAGTACTAGTCAACATTATCAAGAATGCGGCTGAAAGTATCGGGGAAACAGGAGATATCTTTATCCGTACTTCCGTATCACCTACGATGTTGGAAATTGCTGATACCGGTGCCGGTATCAGTAAAGAGGTGGAAACCAAACTGTTCAGTCCTTTCTTCTCCACCAAGCCTAACGGACAGGGTATCGGTCTTATTTTTATTCGTGAAGTTTTGATAAAACATGGGTGTACTTTCTCTCTTCGTACCTATCCGGATAAACTGACCCGTTTCCGTATCCGTTTCTGATGATTTTCTACCACTTTACCACGCTGATGCTTCCGCAAGGAAGTGAAAAGGGAGGGAGGGTTTATAGTAAATGTCTTTCGGGTGTTTCTTTGTGTGCTGTTGGTTCTTTCGAAATCTCAGTTCAAAATGAAAACTCTTTTTATTATGCTAAGTCGTCCGCGATGAAAAATGTTTAATCAGGATTGAATGAAATCGGTTTGTTTAGTTTATCTTCACAATATTATGTGCTAAATAATTAAATTATGAAATACCCTATCGGCATACAGACTTTTAGTCAAATCCGTGAAAACGGATATGTTTATGTGGATAAGACCGACCTTATCTACCAGTCGGTGAGTAGAGGAAGTATTTATTTTTTCAGCCGTCCGCGCCGTTTCGGCAAAAGTATTATGAAGGGCGGAAAGAGGTGAGGTAATATCCGGACAAGCCTGAAAATATCCTGTAGTTTGGAATAAGTAAGTAACGTTATAAAATAGCTTGATACATTATTTTATTCATCGTTATCAGCCCAAATCCACAAAAAAGTTGGGAGCGTTTATGCCCTCATGCTCTCACTGTATATGTAACATGTTGATCATGAATAATTTGTGTAGTTGTGGTAAAAATAGTTGCTCTTCCTTATGCCCTCACTAATCTCTCATGCCCTCACTACGTTTTGAAGCATATTTCTGTATAACATGCTTGTTGTCAGCTATATATTCTTTTTTGTAGGATATTCCGGCTTGATATAAAGTAGGGCGTTTTCTGGCTTTTTATCGTAAAAAGTGTGTGTAAAGGGTTTGTACTTCTATGGAGTGTGATCGCAAAGTTCCCGGTATTTCCGGCAGCGGTAAAAAGATCAAGACGTTTTTAAAAAAGCTCTTGATCTTTTTTTGAAAGTTCTTGATCTTTTTTTGAAAGTTCTTGATCTTTTTAAAAAACGTCCTTATCTTTTGAGATGAAATTCCGGATCTTACGCGAAAACCTCCACCACAGAGTTTTGCAAAACTGCTGCCACTGCTATCACTCTTTCCACTGAAAGCACCATGAGCAGGACGTTTCATAGGGTGGTGGCAGCACTTTTTTTATATGGTAAAAAGGGCTGCTGCCACCACTTTTACCTCTTTTCTACCCCAAAAAGTCCGTAGGAGGGGGAAGAAACAGGAGGCGGAGGATGATCAAACGCTGGGAAAAGGCGGGAATACAGGCACACAGCACCCGGAAACCGGACCGGCAGAATATCGTCCACCAACGAACAAGATACTGACTACATCCTGATGGGAATCTGATTGCGGATCGCCAGAACTATGGTTGCGTCCCGACAAAGCCATAGTTACAATCTGGTGAAACCTTAGTTCCAGCCTGATGGAACTGAAGTTTCAACCCTACGGAACCGGTTGGAACTGAACCTTATGGCTGAATATGACGCCCGTACAATTAATATAGGTGCTGAATACAGCTTTTGGAAAGATTATATCAATGCGGTGATAGAGTTCAACCGCTGCCGTTACTTTTCCGGCGGAGTGGTTTTTAAAGTCCACCTGAAATAATAAAGGAGTGGCTGTCAGTCTTTGATTTCTTTTTATACACTTCCCCTCTGCTCATTACTTCCTTAACGAAATTGTAAGTCTCTACCCCTCGGAAGTATCCATTCTTACAAACCGGATCATTGAAATATTCTTCATTACTTTTAAGCAGGATATAGTCATCTACGCTATTATCCCATACATATTTATTCTTGCCATATTTTTCAGCCAGCCTTAGTTCTTCCTCAATTTGCCCGGCTTCATTCTTCTTGTTATAATTCATGACTGCGATTCCGTCACAGCCTTCTTCTATTATTTTTTCAAGTAATGCGGATAACCCGATCCGATCATAAAAATTAGGGATACAAATAATAACAGCCAGCTTTTCTTCTCTCGCTGACTGATATGCCTGAATACAGTTGGCTGCATACTGTTCCATACAGCTCTCCTGATTGTCATCCCATTCTTCCAGAAGATACGGCTCCACATCGAAAACAATGCCGGCAAACCCACCTTCCGTTCCGCTCTTTTTATTCCATTCCGCCGTAATTCTCACCGCTTCCAGCATGGACGCCCCATTCTCTTCCACGCCCCAGTCTGAGGCTCCGGCCAGATAATAGACCCGCTGTCCTTTTTCCTTCCGCCTTTTCAGCAGAACAACGCTTCCGATTGGTAATAATTGTCTGATATCCATTCTTTAACATCCTTTCTGATATGCTTCGCTTTTTATACCAAAGCCCACCGCACCCATGTATACTCGCGGCTTCTGATAAATTCCTGGCTGTCACAGATCAGGTCTGCGGCCACTTCACCGATATCTCTTCCGCCGGTCGCCCATTTACAGACTCCGTTGGCCGCCCAGGTCACCCCCACGGCTGCGGCGCCGACAGCTACAGCAGGAGCCGATGTTATGCCCAGAGCCGCCGCCGCTGCGGTTACGCCTGCAGCCGCCACCACGTCCAACGCAATATCTACCGTTGATTCGATCATTGTCTCATTGACGAGCCGCTCGAATTTTCCATCCTGTCCTTTGAATTCCTCTATATTCTCAAGCAGGTTGGAACCGACTGTCAATACGGTTCCGCCCCACTTTGCGAAGCTGGAGAGCTGGTCCGCCACTTTCGCCCCTGACTGAAACATCTTCGTATCCGGAATTACTTCTTTAATGCCGTCTTTTAATAGATCCGACAAGAGCCGTGCG
>ENA-OQJN01000751-OQJN01000751.1-human-gut-metagenome-genome-assembly--contig:-NODE-751-length-11701-cov-5.436150_pt1 | contig 11701 bp, 14 predicted proteins | sample MGYA00242610_ERZ504777 | MGnify/ENA primary metagenome ERZ504777 (study PRJEB26092, sample SAMD00036350) | human gut metagenome | host: Homo sapiens | study: EMG produced TPA metagenomics assembly of...
CTATCAAAAAACCAAACGAAATTTTTCTTGTAATACAAAATCAGAGCATATCCGAATTAGATATACTCTGATTTGTATATTTTTGTTTTGGATTGCCATTTACATCATTTTAACTTAATGACATTGAGAGATTTAGCTTCCGTCTTTTTTTGTGTGCAAGATTTTCTCGTTGACACGTATTACTTTCTGTGCTATCATTACAAAGTGATTTAGTGTGGTAGAGTAATAATATGATAAAGTGGATGGGAGGATATAAATATGAAAAAGAAAATAGCACTGATGATGGCTCTTGTGTTTTCTGTGACAACAGTATTTGCAGGATGTGGAGCAAAGGACGATCAGAAGCAAAGTGACGGTGGGAGCGATAAGACGCAGAAGACATTTACGGTTGGGTTTGATCAGGATTTTCCGCCGATGGGATTCGTTGGAGATGACGGAGAATACACCGGATTCGATTTGGATCTGGCAAAGGAAGTTGCAGACAGGCTCGATATGAAATTTGTTCCGAAGCCGATTTCCTGGGATGCAAAAGATATGGAATTGAGCTCAGGAGGAATTGACTGTATTTGGAATGGATTTACAATGACCGGACGTGAAGATAAGTATACATGGAGTGAGCCGTATCTCAATAATGAGCAGGTGTTTGTTGTAAAGAAAGATTCCGGAATTAAAACACAGGCAGATCTTGCGGGGAAGGTTGTCGATGTACAGACAGATTCTTCGGCTCAAAAAGCACTGGAACAACAGGAAAAGCTTCAGAAGAGTTTTAAGGAACTGAAGATTGTCGCAGACTATAACACTGCGTTTATGGATCTGGAATCAGGGGCAGTTGATGCGATCGCGATGGATATTGTCGTCGCAAAATACCAGATTGAACAGAGAAAAGCAGACTTTGTACTTTTGGACGATGCATTGGCATCAGAGGAATATGCAGTCGGATTTTTGAAGGGCAATGATGAACTGCGAGACAAAGTACAAAAGACATTAGAAGAGATGGCAGAAGATGGTACAATAAAGAAGATTTCCGAAAAATGGTTTCAGGAAGATATCACGACAATCGGAAAATAATAAAAAAGATAGAGGGCTGTCAAACATGATGGTCCTCTTCTTTCGCAGATAGAATACGAGAAAAGAGAGGTTTTAGATTATGAGTATAGGAATGATGCTCAGCATGATGGCGCAGGGGATGATAAAGTCGTTTTGGATCTTTGCATTCACACTGATTCTTTCGCTGCCGCTTGGAATTGTTGTGTCCTTTGGACGAATGTCAAAAAACGTGGTGATTCGCACGATTGTGAAAGTGTACATATCGATCATGAGAGGGACACCGTTGATCTTACAACTGATGTTTATTTATTTTGGAAGATATTATGTACTGAAGATGCAGATGACACCGGAGTGGATGAACACCGCAGTAATCCTTGGATTTGTGTTAAATTATGCCGCTTATTTTGCGGAAATTTATCGTGGCGGAATTGAATCTATGCCGATTGGGCAGTATGAAGCGGCTGAGATTCTTGGATATACAAAAGTACAGACATTTGTGAAAATTATTTTTCCACAGGTGATGAAACGGATTTTGCCATCGATTACGAATGAGGTGATCACGTTAGTGAAAGATACATCCATTGCTTATGTATTGAGTGTGCAGGAGATGTTCACGGTGGCAAAGGCAATCTCGGCGTCTCAGGCAAGTGTGTCCCCGCTGATTATAGCGGCAGTATTTTACTATGTGTTTAACTTTATCGTGGCATTTGTGATGGAGCGCATTGAAAAGAAGATGGACTATTATCGTTAGGGGGAAGAGCAGATGAATTTATTGGAGATGAATCATATCAGAAAAAGCTTTGGAGATTTGGAAGTGTTAAAAGATATCTCTTTGACAGTAAAAAAAGGAGAAGTCGTCGCAATCATAGGACCTTCCGGTTCGGGGAAATCCACGCTTCTCCGGTGTGCGACAATGCTTGAGACGATGGACAGTGGCGAGATGAGTTATATGGGAGAAAAAGCAGTTTCTATAGGAAATGATGGAAAATCAGTCTATGCAAAAGCCGATCAGCTGAAAAAAATCAAAAGTTATTTTGGGCTGGTGTTTCAAAACTTTAATCTGTTCCCGCACTATTCGGTGATGAAAAATATTACAGATGCACCGATTAAGGTACAGAAAAGAAAAAGGAAGAAGTGTTTGCCAAGGCAAATGAACTGCTTTTGAAGATGGGGCTGGAAGGACGAGGAGACGCCTATCCATATCAGTTATCCGGCGGGCAACAGCAGAGAGTATCCATTGCGAGAGCGTTGGCTATGAATCCGGAGATTCTGTTTTTTGATGAACCGACTTCTGCGCTTGATCCGGAGCTGACAGGAGAGATTTTAAAGGTTATTCGCAACCTTGCGGCAGAACATATGACAATGGTAATTGTAACTCATGAGATGAATTTTGCAAAAAATGTTGCAGACAAGATCATTTTTATGGATAATGGATATATTGTGGAGCAAGGGACACCGGATGAGGTGTTTGGCTCGCAAAATACGAGGATGAAGGAATTTTTAGGAAAGTTATCAAATGAATCATAAATTACTATTGGATACGGCTGTGCTGGCGGGAGAGATTATGCTGTGTAGCGGTGCGGAGACTTATCGTGTGGAAGATACGATGTATCATATTTTGAAGACCTCAAAGGCGGAGTCGATTGAGGCGTTGGCACTGATGACAGGAATCATGGCAACGATTAACAGTCCGGATATGGAACAGCCCATGACGGTTATAAAGGCGGTCAATAACAGAACGACTAATCTGAATCATGTCATTCAGGTCAATGATATTTCACGAAGATATTGTGGCGGGGAACTTACATTGGAGGAGACCTACCAGGCTCTGAGAAAGATAGGCGGGATGCAGTATAATCGGACACTTTGCAATGCCGCACTGGTAGGAGTCGCAGCAGGATTTGCAATGATGTTTGGGGGAAGTTTTCTGGATGTCGCGGCTACTGCTGTGGTGGGAGTTCTTTTGGCCGCGATCATCACGCTTGGAGAGAAAGTGAAGATGAATGTGATTATCATCGATATTTTGTCTTCGATAGGAATTGCGATACTTGCAATTGCAATGAAAACATATGGAATGAAAGAGATCAACATGGACACTGTAATCATAAGTGCAATTATGCCTCTTGTTCCGGGGGTGGCGATTACGAATGCGATCCGTGATACCTTGCAGGGGGATTATCTTTCAGGAGGGGCTCGTGTTTTGGAGGCCTTTTTAAAAGCGGCATCGATAGCCCTTGGAGTGGGAATCGGTATGGCGTTATTTGGAGCAGTTGCGGGAAGGAGTTTCTTATGATTGTACGAGTATTAGGGGCATTTATTGCAATTTTTACATTTGCAGTTCTGCAGGAGACACCAAAAAAATATCTTGGCTGTGCGGGAATCGTAGGTGCAGTTGGCTGGCTGGCGTATCTTTTGAGCGAACATGCGGGAGCGGATACAGTTCTTGCCACCTTTATATCGGCGATGACGATTACCTTAATCTCCCACACCTTTGCAAGAATTTTTAAAGCACCGGTTACGGTGTTTTTGATTGCAGGTATTCTTCCGACGGTGCCGGGAGCAGGCATGTATCGGATTGTATATTACATTATTCAGGGAGATCGTGCGATGTCCAGCTATTATCTGACAAATACGCTGGAACTTGCCGGAGTGATTGCGATTGCAATCTTTATTATGGACACGTTGTTTCGTCTTTTTTCAGAAAGGATGGAAACAAAATTCTTTGAAATATAGTATAAAAATGAATGAAAAGAAAAAGTGAAAATTCATAAAATACAATTAAAAACTACTAAAAAATAGGAAAAACACAAAAAAAATGCAAGAAAGCATTGAAGAAAAATCAAAAATCGTATAGAATAGCAGATAGTGATGAAAATAACAGGAGGTTTTGCAGATGGCGGCGTACAAAGACTTAAGCAGAGATGAATTATTAGAAATGAAAAATGAATTGGAGACACGTTTTGAGGATGTGAAATCAAAAGGACTGAAATTAGATATGTCCAGAGGGAAACCATCCGCAGCGCAGCTTGATTTAGCGATGGGGATGATGGATGTTTTGAGAAGCGATTCTGATTTGAAATGCGAAGAAGGTGTGGATTGCAGAAATTATGGTGTGCTTGATGGAATCCGTGAAGCAAAACAGCTTCTTGCAGACATGATGGAAGTACCGATTGACAATGTTGTTATTTTTGGTAATTCAAGTCTGAATATTATGTACGATACTGTGGCACGTTCTATGACACATGGTGTTATGGGCAGCACTCCTTGGTGCAAACTTGACAAGGTGAAATTTTTATGTCCGGTACCGGGATATGACAGACATTTTGCAATCACAGAACATTTCGGAATTGAGATGATCAATATCCCAATGCATGATGACGGACCGGATATGGATATGGTAGAACAGCTGGTAAACACAGATCCGGCAGTGAAGGGAATTTGGTGTGTACCGAAATATTCCAACCCACAGGGAATTACATACTCTGACGAAACGGTGAGAAGGTTTGCAAGATTAAAGCCGGCTGCAGAAGACTTCCGTATTTATTGGGATAATGCTTATGGAATCCACCATTTATATGAAGATAAGCAAGATTCCCTGGTGGAGATTTTCATGGAGTGTAAAAAAGAGGGAAATCCGGATATGGTATACAAATTCTGTTCTACTTCAAAAGTAAGTTTTCCGGGTTCCGGAGTTGCAGCTATTGCGGCATCAACAGAGAATCTGGTTGCTATTAGAGAACAGATGCAGATACAGACAATCGGACACGATAAACTGAATCAGCTTCGTCATGCGCGCTATTATAAAGATATTCATGGAATGGTTCAGCATATGAAGAAGCATGCAGATATTTTAAGACCAAAATTTGAGACAGTTTTGAATGTGTTAGAAAAAGAATTGGGTGGTTTGGAAATCGGAAGCTGGATTCGCCCAAGAGGTGGCTATTTCATCTCGTTTGATGCGATGGAGGGCTGTGCGAAAGCAATCGTGGCGAAAGCAAAAGAGGCAGGTCTTGTAATGACCGGAGCGGGGGCAACATTCCCATATGGAAAAGACCCAAAAGACAGCAACATCCGTATTGCACCATCGTATCCGACACCGGAAGAACTTGCAGTTGCAGCAGATATTTTTGTACTTAGTGTAAAATTAGTAAGTATTGATAAATTATTAGAAGAGAAATCAGCATAGTAACACAAGCGTGACCGGATTTTGGGTCACGCTTTTCTATGCCGTAAAACGGGAGGAAAAGAAAAATGAAATTGTTGTATCAGTTTGGTGTGATTTTAGCGGTTACTTTTGTGGGGGAACTATTGTATGCTCTGCTCCCACTGCCTATTCCCGCAAGTATTTATGGACTTATAGTGATGCTTATTTGTCTTGGAACAAAAGTTGTGAAACTAAGTCAGGTGAAAATTGCCGCTGATTTTTTGATTGATATTATGCCGCCAATGTTTATTCCGGCGGCGGTTGGTTTGATTGTTGTTTGGGGGGATCTGAAAGAGATTTTGATTCCGGTTGTCGTGATCACCTGCCTGTCGACGGTGATTGTGATGGTATGTACCGGAAAGGTGACACAGACATTGATTCGACGAAAACAAAAGACAGGAGAAATGAAAGATGAAAGAGTTATTAAATAGTTCGCTTTATTTTGGGGTGACAGTCAGTATTGCAGGGTATGGGATTGGATTGTTTTTAAAAAGAAAATTTAAGTGGGGATTTTTAAATCCGCTTTTACTTGCTATTATTTTTGTGATTATTGTATTGCAGGTGTTTGGAATAGATTATGAAGTCTATGATGAGACGGCAAAGTATTTGAGTTATCTGCTGACACCTGCAACGGTCTGTCTTGCAATTCCGCTCTATCAGCAGATTGAGTTGTTGAAAAAGAATTTGACAGCAGTGGTTTTAGGAATTGTGGCAGGAGTGTTCTCAAGCCTTGGGAGTGTATTTGGAATGGCATATCTGTTTGGACTTAGCCATAAGGAATATGTTACATTACTCCCAAAATCAATCACAACAGCAATCGGAATTGGAGTTTCGGAGGAACTCGGAGGGTTTACAACCATTACTGTAGCAGTGATCATCGTGACCGGAGTACTTGGAAATGTGATAGGAGAGCAGATTTGTAAAATATTTCGGATACAGGAACCTGTCGCAGTAGGCTTGGCGCTTGGTACGTCGGCGCATGCGATAGGAACAACAAAAGCTTTGGAGCTTGGTGAAGTACAAGGAGCGATGAGCAGTCTTTCTATTGCAGTTGCAGGTCTGATCACGGTGGTCGGCGCATCGGTATTTGCAAATTTTATGTAGTATGATTGACAAGTGGACAGAGGGAATAGTATCATAGCATTACGATACAAAGGGGAGGCAGAGAAGATGTCTGAAGTGGAAGTAACACAGGTAGATCAGGAAGAATATCCTGAGATGCACAGAGTATTGGAACTTGCGTTAGAAGCAGGGCGTATTTTGTTGAGAAACGGAGCAGAGATTTTCCGTGTAGAAGAGACAATAGAACATATTTGCAAAAGATTTGGTGTGGAAGCAGTGGATTCCTTTGTACTGAGTAATGGAATTTTTTTGACAGCATACAGCAAAGGAAAAGAGAACTTTGCCAAGGTGAAGCATGTGCCAATGGCAGGGATACACCTTGGGATTGTCACGGAAGTCAACGATTTGTCGAGAGAGATCTCAGCGGGAAGAGTTGGGATTGATGAAGCTTTCCGGCGTCTGGAAGAGATTGAGAAACTCCCTCCAAAAAAAAGCTTGTACCTCGTTTTGGCGGCTGGGCTTGGAAGCGGTTCTTTTTGCTATCTGCTGAAAGCGAATATATGGGAGAGCTTAATTGCATTTGTCATAGGGACGCTTTTGTATGTGCTGGTGATTTTTGCACAGAAACACACGATGTCAAAGATTATCATTAATATCGTGGGCGGAGGATTTATTACGATACTGGCACTGATTGCCTCGAATATTAATTTTCCTTTTGCGGTGAGTCTTGATAAGGTGATCATTGGCTCGATTCTGCCTTTGGTACCCGGAGTTGCGTTTACCAATGCGATTAGAGATATTGCCAACAGTGATTTTATTTCCGGAACGGTCAGAATGATCGATGCGCTGCTTGTGTTCGTATATATTGCAATCGGTGTAGGAACAGTGTTGTCGGCCTATAATAGTATTTTAGGAGGTATGGCATTATGATTGCAAATATGTTGTGTTCGTTTTGGGGAACGGTCGCATTTTCCATTCTGTTCAACGTACATAAGCGGTTTTATTTTTGCTGCGGACTGACCGGTATGGCTGGGTGGCTTTGTTACTGTGCGCTCGCACCGCTTGGGTCTGCGCCGATGGCATGCTTTGCGGGCACGATTGTTGTTGTGCTGCTGTCGCGGATTTTCGCTGTGTGGAAGAAATGTCCGATCACGGTATTTTTAGTATCCGGGATATTCCCGCTTGTGCCGGGAGCCGGTGTCTATTATACGGCGTATTATTTTGTTACAGACAGTCTGAGGCTTGCATCTCAGAAAGGAATCGAGTCATTGAAGATGGCGTTTGCCATCGTGCTTGGAATTGTATTTGTGGTATCAATTCCAAAACAATGGTTTCAAGTAAGTTACTGGAAGAATAAGAGAAAATAGAGTTGTAAATACACTGCAACTTGTTATATAATAAAATTTAGCGAAAGCAAAAGAGAATAGGAGTGTTAGAATATGAGTAAAGTAAGAACAAGATTTGCACCAAGTCCAACTGGAAGAATGCACGTCGGAAATCTGCGTACAGCGTTATATGCATATTTGATCGCAAAACATGAAGACGGCGATTTTCTTCTTCGTATCGAGGATACAGATCAGGAACGTTTTGTCGAGGGTGCACTTGAGATTATATACCGCACTTTGGAAAAGACAGGACTGATTCACGATGAAGGTCCTGACAAAGACGGCGGAGTCGGTCCATATGTGCAAAGCGAAAGACAACAGATGGGATTGTATCTGAAATATGCAAAACAGCTGATCGAGCAGGGAGATGCTTATTACTGTTTCTGTGACAAAGAAAGACTGGAATCTTTGAAAACTGAAGTGACAGAGGGAGGAGCAGAGATCGTAGTATATGACAAGCACTGTCTGCATCTGAGCAAGGAAGAGATTGAGGCAAATCTGGCGGCAGGAAAGCCATATGTTATTCGTATTAATATGCCGACAGAAGGTACAACGACATTCCACGATGAGATTTACGGAGATATCACAGTTCCGAATGCGGAGTTGGATGACATGATTTTGATCAAATCAGATGGATATCCGACCTATAATTTTGCCAATGTAATCGATGACCATTTACAGGGAATCACACATGTAGTTCGCGGTAATGAATATTTGTCATCTGCGCCGAAGTACAATCGTCTGTATGAAGCGTTCGGATGGGAAGTGCCGACTTATGTACACTGTCCGTTGATCACAGATGAGACACACAAAAAACTGAGCAAGCGATGCGGACATTCTTCTTATGAGGATCTCATCGAACAGGGATTTTTGACAGAAGCAGTTGTGAATTACGTGGCATTACTTGGATGGAGTCCTACAGATAACAGAGAGATTTTCTCTTTGGAAGAATTGGTGAAAGCATTTGATTATCATCACATGAGTAAGTCGCCTGCAGTGTTTGACACAGTAAAATTAAAATGGATGAACGGCGAATATCTCAAAGCAATGGACTTTGAAAAATTCTATGAATTGGCAAAGCCATACATCAAAGAAGTGATTACAAAAGATTATGACCTGAAAAAAATTGCAGCGCTTGTGAAGACAAGAATCGAGATTTTCCCAGACATCAAAGAACATATTGATTTCTTTGAAGAACTTCCGGAGTATGATACTGCAATGTATACACACAAGAAGATGAAGACGAATGAGGAGACTTCTCTTGAGGTGTTAAAAGAGGTTCTTCCTCTTTTTGAGGCGCAGGAAGATTACAGCAATGATGCGCTGTATGCTGTGCTGAAAGGCTATGTAGAAGAAAAAGGATGCAAGAACGGTTACGCAATGTGGCCGGTGAGAACAGCTGTATCCGGAAAGCAGAATACACCTGGCGGTGCAACGGAGATTATGGAGATTTTGGGAAAAGAAGAGTCTTTAGCACGTATTCGCAAGGGAATTGAATTGTTAAGTAAATAGTGGGAGAGGGACGGGAATCTGCCCGTCCTTCACTTATCTGGAAAGGAGAAAACGTATGAGTTTGAATCCGTCTCAAGTTCAGGCAGTCATCCACAAGGATGGTCCATGTATGGTTCTCGCAGGTCCCGGTTCCGGGAAAACACTCACAATCACGAAACGAATTGAATATCTGATTGGAAAGCATCACGTGAGTCCGGAAGAGATTCTTGTGATTACATTTACAAAAGCGGCATCAATTGAGATGAAAGAGCGTTTTGTGCGTTTGTGCGGACAGAAAGCAGGTCCTGTCACATTTGGAACGTTTCATGGTATTTATTATGGTATTTTAAAATGGGCATATAGGATGAATGCGTCAAATATTCTTTCCGAGGAACAAAAATACCAGCTGTTAAAACAGGTCATTGGCAGAATGGAGATTGATATTGATGATGAGAAAGATTTTTTGCAAGGGATTGCAGGGGAGATTGGAAATATCAAAAATAATCAGATTCCATTGGCGGAATATGAGTCTTTGAACTGTTCAGAAGAGGTTTTTCGGGAAATTTTCGAGCAGTATGAGAAAGAACGGAAGCGGTTAAAGAAAATCGATTTTGATGATATGCTTGTGCTTGTCTATGAATTGTTCAAAAAGAGACCGGATATTTTGAGCATGTGGCAGAGAAAATTCCGGTATATTTTAATTGATGAGTTTCAAGACATCAATCAGGTACAGTATGATGTGATTCGAATGCTGGCGGCGCCGGAAAACAACTTATTCATTGTTGGAGATGATGATCAGTCAATTTATCGATTCCGCGGCGCAAGACCGGATATCATGCTTGGGTTTAAGAAAGATTACCCTGATACAAAGGAGATTTTGCTGGATGTGAATTATCGCTCTACAAAAGCGATTGTAAATGGGGCGGCACGGGTGATCCGGCACAATGTAAACCGTTATCCAAAGCAGATTATCACAACGAACGAGCAGGGAGAGACCGTCCACATTCAGGAGGTCAGACATCCGATTGAAGAAAGCAAGTATGTGGTCAGTCAGATTCAGGAGGCGAAAAAAAGAGGTATCCCGTCTTCGGAGATTGCGGTTCTGTTTCGCACAAATGTGGAGGCACGTGCATTGGCGGAGACATTTATGGAATACAACATGCCGTTTCGGATGAAAGAACGCATGCCGAATCTGTATGAACATTTTATTGCACAGGATTTGACTACGTATTTGAAGATGGCGTTAGGAGACCGTTCGCGAAAATCATTTTTGGCGATTATGAATCGTCCGAACCGCTATATCGGGCGAGACAGTGTGGAAGGAACCACGATTTCATTTGAGAGTTTGCGAAAATTCTATTGTGACAAAGACTGGATGCTCGACCGGATCGATCAGCTTGAGGTGGATTTTAGAATATTAAAAAATATGGCGCCGTACGGGGCAATCCAGTATATTCGAAAACATATCGGATACGATGAATTTTTAAAAGAATATGCGGCATTTCGAAAAATCAACATGGAAGATTTAAAAGAAGTACTGAGAGAGATTGAAGAGCGGGCAAAAGCCTTTCGTACGATTGAAGAGTGGTTTACACATATTGAAGAATATTCAGAGGAATTAAAGAGACAGTCGCAGCAAAAAGAGACAGATCCGGAGGCAATCACGTTTATGACAATGCATGGATCGAAAGGATTGGAGTTTGATCTGGTATTTATTATCGGGGCGAATGAGACGATTACCCCATATAAAAAGGCGGAGACAAAAGAAGAAGTGGAAGAAGAGCGCAGGATGTTCTATGTGGCTATGACGAGAGCACGAAAGAAATTGATTATCTCTTATACAAAAGAACGTAATGGGAAGTCGATGGCACAATCCCGGTTTGTGGGGGAGCTGTTGACAAGAGGGTAAGGTCATTCAATTTCCTATGTAATAAAAAACAGGCAGCAACATTACGTCACTGCCAATTTAAGGTCTGTTAGATTAGTATTCTAATTCTTCAAAGTCTTGTTCGTCCAGCCATTCGTCGAAAGCATCGGCAGCCAACTCGTACTCATCGTCATCTTCGATGTTGTCTAAAGTTGGTTCGCCGTTTTTCATCTTCTTCAAAACGGTGATGAATACGTCACCTTCCTCTGTGTCTTCTGCATCCTCTAATGGAAGCAATGCGATATACTGTCTGTCACCAGCTGAGAAAATTGTGAGAACTGCACATTCCAGTACCTCGTCGTTATCAAGTGTCAATGTTACAGTAAGGTTTTCTTCGCCGCAGTTACAGTCGTCATGTCCGCAGCCACAATCATGATTATGTTCACTCATAGTTTTTATCTCCTTTTTTATTGATATACTAACTCTATCAGACTGTGGCAAGAATTGCAAGAGGGAAAACTATTGACATTATTAGAAAAAGGGCTAAAATAAAGGGATAGGAATTCATAAGAAAACAGATTATGGAGGAAGCAGATGAAGAAAAAAAGAGTAATTAGCATTAACAGCGTTGCTGCTGGTCTGTGT
>ENA-OQJN01000754-OQJN01000754.1-human-gut-metagenome-genome-assembly--contig:-NODE-754-length-11643-cov-2.731070_pt1 | contig 11643 bp, 10 predicted proteins | sample MGYA00242610_ERZ504777 | MGnify/ENA primary metagenome ERZ504777 (study PRJEB26092, sample SAMD00036350) | human gut metagenome | host: Homo sapiens | study: EMG produced TPA metagenomics assembly of...
CACGGGATTGCGAGACGGGGAGAAGTTGTATGAGGAGGTACTCAATGAGGAGGAAACCTCCAAGCCTACTTTTCATCCGAAGATCAAGATCGCCCAAGTCCGTGCGTATGACTATGCTGACGCCAATCTGCAGATTGATGCCTTGGTACATGCTTGTGCCGTGGAGGGGGATATGCAGATCGTGAAGCGGATGAAGGAGATTGTTCCTGAGTTCAAGAGCCAGCATTCTAAATACGAGGTTCTGGATAAATAAATTGTAGAAAAATAAATAAGATACAAAAAGAAGGTCTCTCATTGCGGGGGACCTTTTTTTATGAGATAAGCGTTGTCTTTGGGATAGTATTTCGTATTTTTGCTCATACAATTTAATTAGTGTTGTTTGTGATAAGATGAAGGAATGAGTATGGTACGAATAAGAAAGATATTGCTGGTTGTTGTGTCTGTGTTGGTCGGGATCTTTTTCATACTTCCCTTGATCGGGGTTGGTATACTGAAATGGGCGGTCTTACCTCCGGAGAAGCTGACACCGCTGGTCGTAGAAAAAACAAACGAATTCATAGAGGCGCACTTGGAATGTGAGCGGGTGGAGTTGACTTATTTCGAGACGTATCCTTATCTGGGAGTGAAGTTGACGAATGGACGTTTGATCTCACATCTGGCTGAGGATTCTATAGGCTATCAGGAGGATTTGATGATTCCTTCGGATTCTTTGTTGTCTTTCAAAAAAGCGATCGTCGTATTTAACCCTACGGATTATCTGTTTAGCGGGAAGGTGACGATTCCTCGGGTTATCATGGATAGTATCCGTTTTTATGGTTATGTGAATGAGGAGGAAAGGCGAATTGGGAGATTTATCAAAGTGAGATGGATTCGGTAGACGAATCATCGTCATCTCCATTGCCTAAAATAGATTTGCAGCAAGTGCATATTACGAATGGGCACTTTGTCTATGATGACCGCCAGCAGGATTTATATACGGCGATCGATGGTTTCTTTTTACATATAGATGGCCTTTTGACCCAACGAGGAAATAAGTTGGATGTGGAGACCGGTTCTTCCTCGATCGTATTCCGTAGCCCGTCTTATTCTTTGGCGAATAAGTTAGCGTTACGCTTCAAGGGACGTTTGTTGTTGGCTGATGGACTTCGCCGGATTGGGTTGAGGGACGCGGAGTTGCTGGTGAATAATCTGCCTTTTACGGCGGATGGCTTTATGGTGCCGGCTACCGAGGATAATCCGTCACGGATCGATATGACTTTCGGGTTGAAGGTTTCCGATATGAATGATCTCTTACATTTTATTCCGGATGAATATTTTAAGGATCGGGATAAAACACTTGCTGAGGGACGTATTATTTTGGAAGGGGATATCCGTGGAGAATTAGGGGATAGTATCGTTCCGACCGTGAACTTATGCTGCAAGATAGAGGATGGTTCTTATCATGTAAAAGGTATTGAACAGGGGATCGATACCTTGCGCATGGACATGGATTTACATTTGAATGGCGCTTACCCAGATTCTTCTTATGTCTCTTTGGAGGAGCTGACATTGATCGGGTTGAATACCTCGCTGACCATGAGTGGAGAGGTTAGGGATATCTGGAGGAATCCCGCGATTCGGGCGGAGATGAAAGGGCAGGTCGATTTTACCCGTTTGGCTAAAGAGTTCTTGAATCCCGACACACTGCTGCTGGAGGGTACCATGATGGCTGATTTATCTACGGTGTTTAAGGTGGATGATATCGTGAATAGCCGCTTCGCCAAGGTCAAATCATCCGGCAATTTGACGGTTGATCGCTTCAAGGCGTTTAGTAAGCCGTTAGGCGTGGATATGTATATCGCTGGGGCGAATCTGTTTGTAGGATCTACGGAAAATGAAAGTAAATATCTGAATGCGAAAGGATTGTTGAGCGCTAATCTATCGGTGGATACCTTGAATATAAAGTATAAGGATGAGATCAGTACGAATATCGGTGGATTGAAGATGGTAGCCAATACGACGCCGGTTATTGATACAACGGCTGTTATCCCTATGACCGCAGGGTTGGAATTTGATCATTTACGCACCAAGTTGCCGGATTCTACCTGGATGGTGGCCGGTAAGACCGTGTTGAAAGGGGGCATCAAGGCTTCTTCTACAGATAAGCGGATCCCTATGGCGGGAGCTACGATCTCGGTGGACACCTTAAAATATATTCTTATCCCTTTACGGACGGGTATGGTTCTGACGGAAAGCCAGTTCTCTTTGGAAGCATTACCTTATCGGCAAGCGATTCGTCAACAACGTGAACGCCGTATTGCCGCCGGTGATACCTTGCGCAGGCGCACGCAGACCACCCGAAGGGCGAATAGACAGCGGTCGCAAGTGGATTCGGTCGCTTCCTCAAACAGTGTCTTACGCCAATGGGAGGCTCGGGGACAAGTGAGGTTTAAGCAATTGAGGGGCTTTAGCCGCTTATTCCCCATTCCGATGTATATTGATGAGACAAGCGTGAAATTCAATACTAACAATATGACGTTGAGTGGTGCCCGCCTGCATTTAGGAAAGAGCGATTTTACTTTGAGCGGAGAGCTTAGCGACATCCGGCGGGCCATGCTACGGGGAGGAAAGCTGAAAGCGAATTTCGAGTTGGAATCCGATCTGATCGATTGTAACCAGTTGATGCTAGCTATAGGTAAAGGTTTGCAGTTTTCTGATCAATTGGCATCCAATTCAGTTGGGGCCTTCTCGGAAGACAGTATCTCCGTACTGGAGACGGATCATCTATTAGCGAATACCGTGGATAGTGTCGCTACGGATTCGATCTCTCAACTATTTGTCGTTCCGAAATTCTTGGATCTGACGCTTCATACAAATGCTAAAAAAATAGATTTTAAGGATCTGAAGTTGGAGGATGTGAAAGGTGAGGTTGTAATCCGGGATCAAAGTATCAATCTGAGCGATTTATGTATGAGCTCGAATATCGGTTCTGGAGATCTGACGATGGTTTATACGACCAAAACAGATCAAGAGGCGACTATGGGATTTGAGTTGTCCTTAAATGATATTTTAGTGGAACGGTTAATCAGTTTATTCCCGGATATTGATACATTGGTCCCTATGCTTCGTTCGTTCGAAGGCATGGTAGATTGCCAGATGACGGCGACTTGCAAGGCGGATTCTACGATGTCCGTGTTGCTGCCGTCTGTAAATGCCTCTTGCTACCTGAGCGGAAAGAATATGGTGCTGCTGGATGGTGAGACATTTACCGAGATATCGAAGACGCTGATGTTCAAGAATAAAAAACGGAATATGATTGATAGTATAGCGGTAGATTTAGCGATCCATGATAACAAGATCGAGGTATTCCCATTCTTGGTGGAGATGGACCGGTATAAAGTAGCCGTAGGAGGAACGCATAATTTGGATATGACGTTCGATTACCATCTCTCGGTTTTAAAATCGCCGGTGCCGTTTAAGCTGGGTATCGATATAAAAGGGAATCTGGATGATTTCAAGTTCAAGATAGTGAAATGTAAATATAAAGATTTCTTGGAAACCTACCAAGCAAGCGGAACTGGATAGTACCCGCAGGAATGTGCGTGAGGAGATACGCGAGACGATCCGGAAACAAATAAGAGAGGCCGCTCCCGAATTAGGAAACAGCCTCTCTGAGATTCATCCACATACACACGGTCACGTTGAGGAATCAACGTGATCCATACATTTGCTCGTAATATTTCATGTAATCTCCACCGGTGATATCCTCCACCCATTTCTGGTTCTCAAGATACCAACGGATGGTTTTTACGATACCAACCTCGAAGCAGGTCTCTGGTGTCCAGCCTAATTCGTTGGTGATCTTCGTCGGGTCGATTGCGTATCGTTGATCATGGCCCAGACGGTCTTTTACGAATGTAATCAAGCTGTCGTTGATCCAGTCGATAGAGATTTCTCCATCGGCACCGATCTCTTTTTTCTTAATACTTGGCGATATTCCGGTTGTTCGGTCATTAGTTGATGGATCGTCCGGATCGTGAGTTTTACGATCTCGATGTTCTGCTTCTCGTTATGACCGCCTACGTTGTAAACCTCTCCCACACGTCCGTGGTGGATGACGGCGTCGATCGCCTTGCAATGATCCTCTACATATAACCAGTCGCGTACGTTTGTGCCGTCACCATATACAGGTAGGGATTTACCTTCCAATATGTTCTTTATAATTAAAGGAATCAATTTTTCCGGGAAATGGTAAGGTCCGTAGTTGTTGGAACAACGGGTAATAGATACCGGCATCTTATACGTCTCGTGGTAAGCCTTTACGAATAAGTCCGCGCTTGTCTTGGAGGCGCTGTACGGGCTTCGGGGATCTAAAGGCGTGGTCTCGTGGAAATACCCTTCGGCACCTAGGCTTCCATAGACCTCATCGGTAGAGACTTGATGGAAACGTACACCTTCACGCCATACCGGATAACCAGTCTCGGCCTTACCGGTAACCCATGCTTTTCGTGCGGCGTCCAATAGGTTTTGTGTACCAAGGATGTTGGTTTGCAGGAATAGCTGGGGATTTTCGATGCTTCGGTCTACATGACTTTCAGCGGCGAAGTTCACGACATAATCGAAGTTGTATTTCTCGAATAGCTGGTCGGCCAAGGCACGGTCGCAAATATCGCCTTTCACGAACTCGCAACGTACTCCATCGATATCCTCGGCGATGGTGCCTAAATTACCTGCGTAAGTCAGCAAGTCTAGGACAACGATCTTGATATCGTCATATTTCGCCAGCATATGTTTGATGAAATTGGCACCGATAAAACCGGCGGCACCGGTAACTAGGTAAGTTTTCATATCTGTACAGTGTTTAGTATTTGAAATTAAGCTCAGCGTCTTTCAGCAATGGAGCCTTGGTGTCTTTCTCGGATAGGTTGATCGATTCCGGATCTGTGATGCTCCAATCTACATGGACCGTGGGATCGTCATAGCGGATTCCCCGTTCATGCGTCGGAGTATATGGATTATCTACTTTATAGGTAAAGATAGCCTCGTCACTTAATACATGGAATCCGTGGGCGAATCCCTGTGGAATAAATAACTGGCGTTTATTCTCGTCCGATAACTCTACAGCTACATATTTGCCGAATGTGGGCGAGCCTTCACGTACGTCTACGGCTACATCCAATACCCGTCCTTTGATCACCCTGACTAATTTAGATTGAGAATAGGGCGCTAGCTGATAGTGTAATCCTCGTAATACGCCTTTAGAGGAGCAAGATTCGTTGTCTTGCACGAACTGGATTTTTCCGATATGCTCCTCGAATTCCGCTTGCTTAAAAGCTTCCATAAAGTATCCGCGCGCATCTTTCAATACCTTTGGCTCAATGATCCATACGCCCGGTATTACAGTTTCTGTATAAGTCATTTTTTCGTTATTTATCTATTTGATAGGCAAAGGTAAGCTCATTTTCTCTACTTCTATAATATTCGGAGGGAAAATAAAAAGAAAGGAAAAGTTTGGTAATTCCAATATTATTCTCTTTCTTTGCACTCGTCAAAACAAAAGTAGTTAGTTTTGTGTTGAAGTTATGGTTCCTTGGATGAGTGGCTTAGTCAGCGGTCTGCAAAACCGTGTACGGCGGTTCGAATCCGCCAGGAACCTCAATGATAAAACGCTAATTACTGATAAACAAGTAGTTAGCGTTTACTTTTTGCCCAAAACAAAGAAATGTTACCATAGTGTTACCATGGCGTATTTATGGGTCAACGTAAAATCCTGAGGGGTATATCCGATAAAATCCTATCTTTGTGTGAAACAAACGAATCATCAGCGATTATGGAAACTAACGGTTACCGTCTCCTTCTTCCCGAAGGTACCTTGGATTATTTCAACATTTCCGATGTAAAGGAAAGCAGTAGTGAAATCGTGATTTACCTGGAAGAGAAAAATGAGCTTCCCGGTGAATATTCGACTGTCAAAGTGGAAAGCAAAGGCTTCTACGACCCTGTAGTAGTCCGGGACTTCCCCATCCGTGGCAAGAATCTTTTCCTGAATATCCGCCGGCGCCGGTGGATTTTGAAAGACGAGGGGCGTTACGTAAGCCGTAACTGGAAACTGGTAGCGGAAGGCAGCCGTATGACGCATGAGTTTGCGTCTTTTTTAAAAGAATTATATTGATACGCTTCCTGTCAGTTGTAAGCTGCTGGGAACCCTGTTCGGTGTGGACGGTGAGCTTCTTGAACGTCAATACCGCAACCACTTGAGCGGTTATCTGAAATGGGAGTCTCTTCCTCATGCCGGGGACTGGCTTCTCTTTGAGAAGAATATAGGGGCCTATGTGGGTATAGATGAAGTCTGCCTTTCGCGTGGTGAGCTCTATACTATCCTCATAAACAAGGAAAAGACAGGCCGTTCAGGCAGCATCATCGCCATTGTAAAAGGTACAGATGTAAGGAGTGTCACCTCCGTATTGCTCCGTCTCTCCCGGCGCAGACGGTTTCAGGTAAGGGAAATCACTATGGATATGGCTCCTAATATGGAACAGATCGCCCGTGTCTGCTTTCCTGCGGCACGCCGTGTTACTGACCGTTTCCATGTGCAGAAGCTGGCTTTTGAAGCTTTACAGGAAATGCGCGTGAAGGCACGCTGGGAGGCTTTGGACAAGGAATCAATACAGATCGCATACGCAAAGGCGTGCGGGAAGATATACCATGCCCCGACCTTTGAGAACGGGGATTCGCGCAAGCAATTGCTCGCCCGCAGTATCTATCTGCTGTATAAAAAAGAGTCATTATGGACTGAATCCCAACGCATACGTGCCGGTATCCTCTTCAGGGAATATCCCGACCTGAAGAAGGCATACTATCTTTCCATGAGGCTCGGGTTGATATATCACCAGTGCAAGCACAAGGACACCGCTCTGACAAGACTTGCCAGATGGTATGACGAAGTTGAAAAGTCCGGCTTTCTTGCGTTCGGAAGGGTAATACGTTCCATACAGACACATTATCTGGAAATCGTCAACTTTTTCGACAGGCGTTCCACCAACGCAGCTTCCGAATCGTTCAATGCCAAAAATCAAGGACTTCAGAACACAGTTCAGAGGAGTAAAGGACAGGACTTTCTTTCTATTCAGACTGACTAAAATTTATGCTTAATCTATGAATCCCTCAGGTTTTTACGTTGACCCAATAAAAGCCATGACAGCAAGAAACAAAGTTCTAACCATCATGGGTATTATTATACTCATGGGGGTTATCTCAATAGGATTCTTTGTATTTCCAATCGGAATTTCCATGTGCGCCATTACAGGCTTATGCTATGGCTGCAAATATAAAGACAAGTTGTTTATCAGATGGTCATCTGTAGGATTGGTAATAGGCATCGGACTTTCCATTTACACTTGGTGTTTAATCTCGTCAATGTAACACAGTATAAGTTCAGTAAAAAAGAGGGGTTACGACAACCCCTCTATTTCACCATTCACGATATCAATATGCAATGCTTGCGGTTCCTTCGGCAATCCCGGCATACGCATTATTTCTCCGGCAATGACTACCAGCATCTCAGCTCCGGCATTCATCACAATATCTTGTACATGGAATTCAAAGTTATCTACCGCACCGTTAAATTTTGGGGTCGGTAGAGAATGAATACTGCGTCTTGGCAATACAGATAGGGAAATCTCCATATCCCAATTCTACAATATGTTTCAGTTTCTTACGGGCGGCGGCACTATAGGTAATGATACTGGCCCCATACAAGTTACAAGCCACCTTCGATATTTTAGTTTCTACACTATCCTCATCATCATAGGCATATTGCAAAGGCTCGGAAGGTTGTTCCTCAATGGTTTTCACAACCAGTTCCGCCAATTCTACTGCCCCTTCGCCACCATCAGTAAAGGCATTGTTTACTGCAAAGCCCACGCCTTTCTTCTCGCAATGGGTACGGATATAATCCACTTCTTCCTCCGAATCATCCCCATAACGGTTAAACGCAACGACAACTGTCTGACCGAAATATCTCAAATTACGCAAATGCTTATCCATATTGGCCACCCCCTGCTTCAAAGCTTCCAGATTGGGTTCCTTTATCTTATCCTGTGATACGCCGCCATGCATTTTCAACGCACGGGCAGTAACCACCAGTACGGTCAGTTTAGGTGTAATACCCGCCTTACGGCACTTGATATCATAAAACTTCTCCGCTCCCAAGTCAGCCCCGAATCCGGCTTCGGTAATGGTATAATCACTGAAAGTCATTGCCATCTTGGTTGCCAGAATAGAGTTACAACCGTGAGCAATATTGGCAAACGGACCACCGTGCACAAAAGCGGCGGTATGCTCCGTAGTCTGTACCAGATTAGGAGAAAGAGCATCTTTCAAAAGAACTGTAATGGCTCCGGCAACTCCTAAATCTTTTACAGTAAAAGGTTTATTGTCATACGTAAAACCTAATAAAATATTTTCAATGCGACGACGCAGGTCCTTTTCATCCTTGGCCAGACACAGAATAGCCATAATTTCAGATGCAGGAGTAATATCAAACCCTGACTCTTGGGTAATTCCGTTGGTCTTCGGTCCTAGTCCTGTAACAATATAACGGAGGGAACGGTCATTCACATCAAGCACACGACGCCACAGCACTTCCTTCAATCCGAAACCATTATCACGATTCTGATAAAGGTAATTGTCCAACAAGGCCGAAATCATATTGTGAGCAGAAGTGATGGCATGAAAATCACCTGTAAAATGAAGATTAATCTTATCCATTGGCAAAACCTGGGCGTATCCTCCTCCGGCAGCTCCCCCTTTCATTCCGAAACAGGGACCCAATGACGGTTCGCGCAAGGCTACAATGGTTTTCTTTCCTATTTTATTAAGTCCCAAAGCTAATCCGATAGAAACGGTAGTCTTACCGATACCGGCCTTTGTAGGAGTAATGGCAGTAACTAGAATAAGGTTGCTCTGTTGCACCTTTTCTTCATCTATCTGACTTTCATCCACCTTGGCAATATAGCGCCCGTAGTTACTGATGTGCTCTACAGGAATACCGGTTTCCCGAGCCACCTGTTTAATTTTAACCAGCTCAATGCTGCGTGCTATTTCAATGTCCGTTTTCATCTTTTTACTAAATTTAGGCGACAAAGGTAATATATTTCCTTAACTTTGCTTTGGTTTCATATAACAAAATAATATAAGGAATAAGCAAATGAACAATTTTGTATTTTATAGCCCTACCGAGTTTGTGTTTGGTAAGGATACAGAAGGACAAACCGGAACTCTTGCTAAAAAGTATAACGCCCGAAAGGTGATGATTGTTTACGGCGGAGGCTCTATTATTCGTAGCGGATTACTGCAACGCATAGAAGAGTCATTGCAACAGGCCGGAGTGGAATATGTAAAACTAGGAGGTATACAGCCTAATCCTACTGACCCGAAAGTGCACGAAGGCATCGAACTGGCCCGCAAAGAAGGCGTGGACTTTATGCTTCCCGTGGGGGGAGGTTCCGTTATTGACACCGCAAAAGCCATTGCGGCAGGAGTGCCCTACGAAGGTGATTTTTGGGATTTCTATATAGGAAAAGCCAAAGTGAAGAAGGCCTTAAAAGTTGGGTGTGGTACTTACTATTCCCGCTGCCGGTAGCGAAGGTTCGGGCAATACGGTGATTACCAAACTGGAAGGTCTGCAGAAATTAAGTTTGCGTGTACCGGAATTACTACGGCCCGTTTTTGCTGTAATGAATCCGGAATTGACCTATACTCTCCCCCCTATCAGACAGCTTGTGGCATTGCCGATATGATGGTACACATTATGGAACGTTATTTTACCAATACTCCCGATGTGGAAATCAGTGACCGGCTGTGTGAGGGAACTTTAATGGCTATCATTAAAGAAGCATACAAAGTGAAGCAGAATCCAAACGATTATGAGGCACGCGCCAATATCATGTGGTGTGGAACAATTGCTCATAATGGTACGTGTGGAGTAGGTTGTGAGGAAGACTGGGCTTCACACTTTCTGGAACATGAAATCAGTGCTGTATATAATGTGACGCATGGGGCAGGACTGGCAGTTATCGTACCTGCATGGATGACATTCATGGCAGAACATAATCCGAAGAAGATTGCCCAGTTTGCAAATCGTGTTTTCGGAGTTCCCGAAAATGAGGATTTGGAAGAGATGGCACTTGCCGGTGTATCACGATTGAAACATTTTTTCAGATACATAGGCTTACCGGTCAATTTCAAAGAACTAGGTATAGAACATCCTGACATTGAACTGCTGGTAAAAAAACTACATGAAAACAAGGGAGAATGGGTAGGCAATTATGTGAAGCTGAACAAAGAATATAGTAAAGAGATATTCGAACTAGCCTGCAAATAACCCACACAACTAAACAGTTCTAAAACATAGGCACCCGGTTTATCAGTCTTTACCGTAAAGTTCCTAAAGTATTCTATTTTCCAGATGCGATGGCACGGATATCTTTATTCTAACTACGTTATTCGTGTCAACCGCATCTGAAAAATATAGCATCATACAAGCGACAGAAACTCCATACAACGACCTCCTTCTTACTAATTTACTCCTCAGCATTTTCCACCTTTTACTTCAATATTTATATGCTTTTTAGCATAAAACGCTAGGTTTTCCAACCTTTTGGAGTAACTTCGCCGGACTTTTTTGAAAAAACAATGTATATATTCCGGTCAATTCACGAAATTATAAATACGATTTTTGTAGCTAAAGGGCTGTTGGTAGAGATGTTTGAGAAGAGAAAAGTACACAGTTTTCGATACTCGGACGCACTCACCCTATTGAAAGAAGACGAAAACCGTTTAAAAATACTCATCGAAAAGGAAATCATACACCAAAACGGAAACTTTGTGGAACTGGATGCCCGATTCCTTGATTTCTTCGAACTGCTGCTGGAAGCAAACGAGGAAATCAACACTGCTACCGTAGAGGAAAACATAGAGTACCTGCACGAACTGATGGACTACTACCTGAAGGAAAAAATCCAGTCGCGCAAGGAAAGTTATGTACGCAATATCAAGATTACCTTTCAGAAACTGGCACGTGTAACGATACGGAACATTATCAATCTTCAACACAATATTGATAATGCTTTCAAACACGAACCTACGTACCAGATAAAATAGCCAAACTGCAAATCTGGACAAAAAGCGAATCAACATCCAGCGGTTGATAGACTCTACCGAACATCTGATTCTGCACGAAGAACGAGATTTCTTCCGCCAGGCCACTGATGAGGAGCTGACTCGCATTCTGCTCGAACTGCGACAGGAACTGCAACTATCAGCCCACAGTCTGATTCGTGCCCAACAGGATATCATCAATTATCTGAACCAGATAAAGAATCAGGTGATACTGGTAGAAAAGATACGAAAAGTAAAATATCTGCAAGACCAGTTCGAGCTGCGTGCCCGAAGCAACCTGTCCGAAATCATGGAACGGGAGCGTTCCCTCCTGCTGGAAGGCAGTCCGCAAGCATCGTTCAAACTGTCGCCTGCCTATCTGGCCAGTGACGAAGCACGTCCCATCATTCTGAAAGTTATCAGCAATCAGAAGTACCGTGAAATTGTGCGGAAAAATGAAGCCGGGGCTTTCAGTGAAGAAGACTTGAGAGCACAGGCCATGTA
>ENA-OQJN01000763-OQJN01000763.1-human-gut-metagenome-genome-assembly--contig:-NODE-763-length-11488-cov-2.771939_pt1 | contig 11488 bp, 10 predicted proteins | sample MGYA00242610_ERZ504777 | MGnify/ENA primary metagenome ERZ504777 (study PRJEB26092, sample SAMD00036350) | human gut metagenome | host: Homo sapiens | study: EMG produced TPA metagenomics assembly of...
ATGCAGAGGATTCCCACGAAAACGCCGACCGTGCAAAAACCGTGCATTGACCGTGCAGACCCCGATTTTTCGGGGTTACATAACAAAAAAGAACGTCAAATCTTACGATTTGACGTTCAATATCTGGTGCACCTCCAGGGACTCGAACCCTGGGCCCACTGATTAAGAGAAACCAACGTGCAACAATCGTCAATTTTCAAAATTGCGTCAATTCGTTATTTTTATCGTTTTATCGTAAATTTGTGTTTTGCGTCTGCTGCATTCTTTGCACCTGTTATCCCCTCTTGCATCCGTTATCCAGCCGTTCCGGTGTGCAAAAAGTGTGCAAAAATGTGCAGAGCCAAAATCAGCCCCTTAAAACAGGGATCGGATTTTTATGCAAAGCCGGAAAAACGGCCGGGTTCGAACCCAAAACAGCAGCTGAAATCTTGCCTGTTCAGACCAAGCATCAAATGTACATCCACAACTATGATTCATGGCAGGGATTTGGACAATCGAACAGACATCACCTTAATATAGAAAGAGGGTTCCTTATGAACAAACTGCTTTCCTGCCGCTTCAACATGGATACCAACCGGGTGGAAGCCCGGTTCGAGGATGGCACTACCCTTGCCATCGACTGCATCGCCATCGAGGACGAGTACGGCAACACCCCGGCACAGCGGGCAGAGCTGGATTGGCTGCTGTACAACAGGCCGCTGGAGTACGCGCAGCTTGTGCTGAGTGATAAGATGGAGCATTATCTTTCCCTTGGCTGCGAACACGGCAGATTAGAGGACTAACCTTACATAGAAGCAACAACAGCCCCGCTCTGGTGAAGGAATCCAGAGCGGGGCTGTGTTGATGAAGGAGAAATGAAGGGAATATCAGGTTTTACAGATTCAGTTCGTACTGCTCCACGGTCAGGTTGACATCACTGCCGGTGGCCGCAAAGGTGATGTCCTGCGCCGACTGCGGGGTATAGATCCATGCGGTCATGGTCTGCTCGCCATCGTTGGCGAAAACTTCGATGCTGTTCTTATCCAGCAGGATGCGGAGTTTGAGCGCACCGTTCTGGCTGCGCACCTTGCAGCTGCGGGTATGCACGATGTCGGCACGGGAACCGGCATAGCTGCGGTCCAGCGTCAGCTGCGAGGTGTAGGGGTCATAAGACAGGCTGGTGTGATGGTCTGCGTCAGCAGCCAGCTTCAGGGTAAAGGAACGGTATTCGCCGGGCTGCACCGTGACGGTCAGATCCGCCACACGGCCCTTGATACCTTCCAGAGAAGTTTCGCTTTGCACCGTCACATTTTCGTGGAAGGTGCGCTTGCCGTGGACGGCATCCAGCTCCCGCACGGGGGTCTGAATAATGCGTCCGTCCTTGATGTGCAGCTCGCGCGGGCAGATGGTCTGCCCAAACCACTTGCAGCCCTGCGGCTTATCCTCGGTGTCCGACCAGGTCTGCAGCCATGCGGTCATGATCCGGCGGCCATCCGGGGCAAGGGTGGTCTGGGTGGCATAGAAGTCGATGCCGCCGTCCATCAGCTGCACATTTTCTTTCGTGAAGGTGTGGGTGGCTTCGTCATAGCTGCCGATGAAGGCAATCACGTTGTGACCGTTGTGGAACTCGCCCTTGGGCAGCATCTCCATGGGGCCGAGCATCAAGACCTGTTTGCCGTCCAGTGGGAAGAAGTCCGGGCACTCCCACATTTTGCCGTACTGATTGTTGCAGCGTTCCAGCACGGTAACAAAGTGCCAGTCGAAGCCGTCTCTGCTCTGGAACAGTGCCGCTGCGCCGCTGCCGTCCTCGGTCAGGCAGACGGTGACAGCGGAGTAGGTGCCGTTGGTCTCACGCCAGATCTTGGGGTCCCGGAAATCGAACTTGCTGAAGCCCTCCGGCAGATCCTTCTGGGTCAGCACCGGGTTGCAGGCAGGCTTTTCGTAGTCGAGACCGTCACCAATGGCAATGCTCTGGGTCTGGATGTCCCGCATCTCCCCATTGGGCTGCTTTTCTGCAATCACGCTGGTGTACATCAGCAGCTGCTTGCCGTCGTCCATCTCGATGGCAGAACCGGAGAAGCAGCCGGGGCCGTTGTCCGCTGGGGAATCCGGTGCAAGCGCACAGGGCAGATACTCCCAGTGCAGCAGGTCGGTGCTGACGGCGTGACCCCAGTGCATGGGCGCCCAACGCACATCGTAGGGGTTATACTGATAGAACTGGTGATACTTCCCTTTATAATAAGAGAAGCCGTTGGGGTCGTTCAGCCAGCCCACATAAGGAGTCATGTGGTAGGCAGGGCGTTCCACCGGGGAAATGGCAGCGCCGTGCTCGGCCTCGTAGGCACGGGCTTTGTTCAAAATTTCACTTGGCATCGCGGATGCCTCCTTGCGTCTTAGAATCAGGCGTTCGCCTTGTAGCGGTCGTATGCGCTCTGGTAAACTGCCAGCAGCTTATCCATGCCGCAGCTATTGGTCAGGGTGTCCAGATAGGCTGCCCACTCGCTGTCGGAGGGGCCGCCGTCCTTCAGCCACAGACCTTCCTGCTCAGAGACTGCGTTCTCAAAATCAGCACGGTAGCGGTCGATGGTGTCCAACTCCTCGCTGGTGAACACGCAGTCGATGGGGTAGGTAGTGGCGTCATCCACAAAGGGCATCCAGTAGTTCTCAAGGTCGGTAAGACGCTCGATGGCGCGGTCCTCCATGTAGAAATACTCATCGTAGTACTCGCTGAGGATCAGCTTGGGACCCCAGACCTCGTAGGTGGATTTCAGCTCACCGGCACCCTTGTTGTACTTTGCCTTGGCCTCTTCCTCGGTGATGGATTTCCACTTGCCGTTGGCATCCTGCTCGGTGAAGAACACGCCGATGGGACCATACTGCAGCTGCATCACGGTCTCGCCGTCATACCACTGGTCAAAGAACTTCAGCAGGTTGGCGGGGCTCTGGCACTTGTTGGTCACGTTCAGGTTGCCGCTGTTGGTGCCGCCGCCGGTACGCACGGTGACGTTGTGGGTGCCGTCCGGGCCGTCCAGCACGGGCAGGAACACATAGTCCTTGGCGTAATCGCCCATCAGCTCCTCGATGTACCACCAGGTGGAAACGCCCAGATAGCCCTGTGCGCCCTTGGCCAACAGCTGGTTGGCATCCTGACTGAACATCTCCACGTCCATCAGACCCTCGGCGTACCAGTCGTGGAAGTAGGTGACCGCCTTGCGGTAGTTGTCCTCGGCGCAGACAAAGCGGCACTTGCCGTCCTTCTGCAGCACCAGGTCGTTGCACACATCGTTGGGCCAGTTGGTAAAGCCGAAACCGGCGTAGAAGATGTTCTGACCCCAGCACCACTCGTCAAAGCCGGTGGACATGGGGATGGTGCTGCCGGGAGCGTTGCCGTAGACCTTGGCAGACATATCGTTGTCCTTGAAGGCCTTCGAGGCGGTGTGCAGCTCGTCCAGCGTGGTGGGCACTGCCAGCCCCAGCTCGTCCAGCCAGCGCTTGTTGATCATGGAGAACTGCGGAATGGTGAAGATGCTGTAATCCTCGTCGGCACCGATGCCTGCAGTGCCCATCTGCTCGGCAGCGGGCAGACCGTAGATGCAGCCGTCGCTCATGGTGATGGCAGCACGGATGTTGGGATGCTCGTCCAGGATCTTGGTCAGGTTGGGCATGGTCTCGGCGTTGATGTAGGGAGTCAGGTCCAAGAAGGTGCCGTCTGCACCGTAGTTGGCGATATCGTAATTGGAGAAGCCTACACCCATAAAGGCGTCCGGCAGCTGGTCACCTGCAATGCGGATGTTCACCTGCTCGCTGAGGGAGTCGCTCATGGTCTCGTAGTTCATCTTGATGCCGACGTTATCTGCCAGCTTTTTCAGCACCTCGTTGTCGTTGTAGCCGGGGCTCAGGGCGGACTGACCGCCCACGATGTCAAAGCTGGTCTGGTCGGTGTTGGAGGGTCCGGTGCAGCAGGCTTTTTGCTGCCGCCGCAGGCAGACAGTGCCACGGCAGAACCGGCAACGGCACAAACCTTCAGGAAATTGCGGCGAGAGATCTATTTTTTTCATGGTTGTTCTCCTTATATATAATGTTGTGTCAGGTTCTTTTCGTTTTCTGGAATGGACAAGGGCTTCAGTGCCCTCTTGCGGTGCCCTGTTTCGGCCGCAGGCCGCGGTCGCAATTTTAGCCTTTCACGGCACCTGCCATGAAGCCTTTTTCAAAATATTTCTGCACGAAGGGGTAAACGATCAGCATGGGGGCAGCTGCCACGATGATGGAAGCAAACTTGATCATTTCGGTCAGCTTATTCAGTTCTGCAAAGCCGCCCGCTACCATGGAGGACTGGCTGGCGCTGGTGGAGCTCTTGATCAGGATATTGCGCAGCACCAGCGGCAGCGGAGCCTGATCGGCTCTCAGGTAGATCAGAGCGGTGAACCAGTCGTTCCAGTAGGCCACCATGCTGTACACCACCATAACGGCCATAATGGAACGGCTCAGGGGGATGACCATCTTTACAAAGACGGTCCACTTGGAGGCACCATCGATCTCGGCGGCTTCCAGCAGCTCCCGGGGGATGTTGTTTTCAAAGAAGTTGCGGACGATGATCACGTTGCCCACGGCCACCACACCGGGCAGGAACAGCGCCCACATACTGCCAAGCAGACCGGTCTGCTTGACGATGAGGTAAGTAGGCACCAGACCGCCGCCGAAATACATGGTGATGACGAAGAACAGGCTGATGTATTTCCGTCCGGGCAGGTCTTTCACGCTCAGGGGGTAAGCCACCAGATAGATCATGACCACCGAGTAGAGGGTGCCGATGACAGTGTACTTGATGCTGTTCACAAAACCGGAGAACAGGGCGCTGTCCGCAAACACGGCCTGATAGCCCTTCAGGGTGAACTGGCTGGGCAGCAGGAAGGTCTTGCCGGCGTACACATCGTAGGGATCCGAGAAGGATGCCACCAGAACGTAGTACAGCGGGTAAGCCACAATGAGCATGACGGCGGCGCAGATGACCACCAGAACGATGTCGCTGACCTTATCGGACAGACCGCCGGGCTGTTTTTGACGGGATGCTGCAATGTTTTTTGCCATAACGGCTCGCCCCCTTTACACAAAGCTGACGTCCGCCGCCTTTTTAGCGATGCGGTTGACGATGATGAGCAGGATGATGTTGACCACCGTATTGAACAGACCCACAGCGGTGGAATAACTGTACTTGGCGTTGATAATGCCCTGTTCGTAGACATACACGGCAATGATATCGCTGGTTGCCTTGTTCAGTTCGGTCTGCAGCAGCAGCACCTTTTCAAAGCCCACGTTCATCAGGTTGCCTACGCTCATAATGAGCTGCAAAACGATCATGGGTACCAGTTCCGGGATATCAATGTGCAGGATGCGCTGGAACATGGACGCGCCATCGATCTTGGCGGCTTCGTACAGGCTGGTATCCACAGCAGCCAGACACGCCATATAAATGATCGTGCCCCAGCCAGCCTCCTGCCAGATGCCGGAGGCCACATAGATGGTGCGGAAGGCAGTGCTCTCCGAGAGGAAGTCCACGCTGGTGCCCAAAATCAGGTTCAGCAGACCGCCGGACGGGCTGAGGAAAATTTTGATCATACCACAGATGACCATGGTGGAGATGAAGTGGGGCGCATACAGCACCGTCTGCACCACCCGCTTGAACTTTGCAAAGCGCAGCTGGTTGATGCACAGGGACAGGATGATGGGGATGGGGAAACTCCACAGCAGGCTGTACAGGCTCAGCAGCACGGTGTTTTTGATCATGCGCACACAGTTGGGTGCGGTGAAGAACCGTTCAAACCAGTACAGGCCGACCCACTCGCTGCCGGTGATGCCGCGGCTTGCCTTGAAATCGCGGAAGGCGATCTGGATGCCGTACATGGGCCAGTACTTATAAACGATGGTCAGCACCACCGGGATCAGCAGCATCACATAGAGCTGCCAGTTTTCCCGCAGCCGTTGGCCGAGGCTTTTGCGGTGGACCGGGATAGCGTCCAGCTGACATGCAGCAGCTGGCGAGGTCTGCGTCATAAAAACTCCTCCTTCTTGTTTTACGCTGCCCACAGGCCCCGTGGGCGGGGGTCCCCTGCCGTTCGGGGAATCGGTTTTGCTGTTTCTCGTGAAACGTTACACGGCCTGTGACACAAAGATAACACGCCAGAGTTTTCATGTCAACAGGATTTTATGTAAAAATCGTCTTGTATACCTGTTTTCAACGTTTTGTACACTCTTCGATAGATGTTTTTGTGCAAATTGCAGCATTGCGCAGCCGTGAAACGATTCATGAAATTTCACGAAAAAGCCTTTACATTCTGGCAGAACCATGCTATACTGAAACCACAGGGACCTCAGAACAACAGGGAATGCAGCAAGATTCCCTTTGATATATCCGCTTGATATAGAAACGTTTCACAAGAAAAGGAGTGGACCGCATGGCAAAACAGAATGCCGCACCTACTATGAAGGACGTGGCCAGAGAGGCAGGGGTCTCTCTGGGCACTGTATCCAAGGTCATCAACGGCATCCCGGTGGGTGACGAGTACCGTAAAAAGGTAGAACAGGCAATCAAGATGCTGGACTATCACATCAACGCCTACGCCAAGGGGCTGAAGAACAACCGCACCTACACCGTGGCGGTCATCATGCCCAACCTGCTGAACCCTTTTTTCAGCATGGTGGCACACTACATCAACCGGGCACTGGTAAAGCAGGGCTACCGGATGCTGCTGTGCGACACCGACTACGACTACACCAAAGAGCAGGAAATGGTGCAGATGGCGGAGCAGAACAAGGTGGACGGTATCATTGCCCTGACCTACAACCCCGACCTGAAAATTTCGCCGGAGGTGCGGTCGGTGTCCATCGACCGCTACCTCAGCGGCAGCACCCCCTGTGTGGCATCGGACAACTACAATGGCGGACGTCTGGCGGCCCAGAAGCTGGCGGAAAACGGCTGCAAGAGCCTTGCCTTTCTCCGCATCGGCTCTCCCCTTGCCAGCGAGACCAACAAACGCCGGGACGGCTTTGTGGCCGAATGCGAGGCACTGCACCTCCCCTGCACCCAGAAAATTTTGATGGATGGCGCTCCCTTCAGCGAGTTCGAGCATTTTTTAGAGGAGAACCTGCAGGACGGAAGGCTGGCCTTTGACGGCATCTTCTGCGTCACCGACAAGCTGGCGGTGGACATTATCAAGACCCTGCGCCGGATGGGGCTGCGGGTGCCGGAGGATGTACAAGTCATGGGCTACGACGGTCTGCGCGCCTTCGGGGATCAGGATTACTACTGTTCCACCATCGTTCAGCCAGTGGAAGCCATGGCGGAGACTTGCGTGGATCTGGTGCTGCAGGACTCCCACGCCAACACCCCCTCCCTGCTGTGCCTGCCGGTGCGCTACGCCTACGGCGGCACCACCAAGGCGTGACCGCCCCGGAAAAAGGCCGGTGGTACTGGTTCAAAAACTGGCTGCATTACCACTGGCTGTATCTGGTCATCGCCGCCGTGATTCTCTGGGTAGGGGTAAGCTGGCTGACAAACGCCCTGCACTGGGGCGAGACCCTGCCGGACTATCAGATCGCCTATGTGGGCAAAAGTTCTCTGCCGGAGGATACCGCCCACGCCATTGAAGCAGCCTTTGCACAGTACGGCGAAGATCTGAACGGCGATAGAATCGTTTCGGTCAAACTCAACCAGTACGTCAGCGATACAGAGGACGTGGAAAACGCTTCCACCTATGCGCTTGCCGCACAGATGCAGTTTTTGGCGGATATGAACGCCGAGGAAAGCTATTTTCTGCTGCTGGACGACCCGGTGCATTTTCAGCTGGACTATCAGGCACTTGCCAACTGGGACGGCACTCCGCCGGGCGACAACGACTATACCGCCGCCGGAAAGACCGTGTCTTGGGTAGACTGCCCGGTGCTGGCCGGATACGACCTTGGAACGTATCAGACCACCGTGTTGGGAACCACCGTTACTGGCAGCAGCACAGAACTGGTAAACGGATTATTTTTAGGCCGCAGGGCCTTTTATGAAGAGCCCAAGAACGAAAAAGCCGCCCTTGCCCGGGAAGGAGCACAGCGGCTGTGGGAGATTCTGACGGAAGGAGCAACTCCATGAAACGGAACTTGTTGTGCATAGTGGCTCTGGCGCTGGCGGCGGTGCTCTGCACCGGCTGTGGTGTCAAGGATGAGGATTTGAAAAGCGACCCGCTGGTGAACCCCGACGGCACCGCCCCGGTAGGCAAAACACTGGTTGCCCCTGCCCCGCCGGAGGGCTTCACCCTGCTGGACAACAAGGACATTCTTGCAGCCAACGGTCTGTACTATGCTTCTTGGGTCAACGGAGAACCCCAGCCCTATGAAAACAGCGAGGGTAAGACAGTCGATCTCTACGATGCCCAGCTGACGCTGGTGGTGCAGGAGAACAAGACCGGAGAAAAGGCAGCTTCCGCTGTTTCCGGCTGGCAGGAGCTGGCGCAGCAGAACTACGATATTTCCGACACACAGACCCTGACTGCCGCGGGCAGGAGTACACTGTCATTCAGTTTGCCTATCAGGACGAAAGCAACCCCTATGCCTTTGGCGTTGCCGCCTTTGGACAGAAGGGCACCAGTGCCATAGAGTGGGAGCTTTCCTGTCAGGAGAGCTACACCGGCGATGCACTGGCTGTACTGACCGAATTTCTGAACGGCTGCACCTATTAAGGAGGCGTAGAAATGGGCTTATTCTTTCCGAGTGACCCGGTCATCCATGGTCAACGCGCCACTGGTCTGCCCCGGTATCAGGAGCTGCTGGAACGAGACTGGAAAAGCTTTCTCTTTGCGGATTTTGTTACCTTGGGTCTGTGCATCCCCTACGGGCTGGGAGTGGGGTACGCCCTGCTTTCTTCCAGTCTGCTGGTGCTGCTCCCTGTCTGCGTGGTGGGTGGACTGCTGGTGGGCCCGGCGATCTCCTGCATGATGGATGCACTGTTCCGCAGCTACCGGGATGCGCCCCGGGGCTGGTGGGAGAACTACTGCAAGGGCATGAAACAGAACTGGAAAGCATCCCTTCTGCCCGGTGTGGTGTTCAGTCTGGCACTTGGCATCGAGCTGTTTTTCGGCATGGTGCTGTTCTCCGGGGAGCGTCTGCCCGGTATCGGAACCATGGCTGTTTTTCTGGCCGGGCTGCTGATCCTGCTCATGCTGTTTACTGCGTTCTGGCCGCAGGTGGTATTGTTTGAAGAAAGCAACCTCCACCGCCTGCAAAACGCGGTGCTGTTCTGCCTGAAATACGGTAGGCACGTTCTGGGTGCAGCCGCACTTCAGCTGGTATGGTGGCTGCTGTTTGTGTTGTTTTTGCCGTGGACGGGCTTTCTTGTGCCTTTCCTCGGCGTGTGGTTTATCTGGTTCGTCTGCTTCTTTTTGCTGTACAACGATTTCAATGCTGCCTATGGCATTGAAGAAAAGATCAACCAGCAGTTCCCGGAGCAGACACCCCGCTATGATGAATGATAAGGAGAGCAACCATGGATATTGTAACGATTGGCGAAGTTTTGATCGACCTGACCCAGACCGGCAAGGATGCGCGCGGCATCCCTCAGTTTGCCGCAAACCCCGGCGGTGCTCCTGCAAATCTGGCGGTGGCAGCCGCCCGGCTGGGCGCACAGACTGCCTTTATCGGCAAGGTGGGTGCGGATGCCTTTGGCCGCTACCTGAAAGAGGTTCTGGCAGAAAACAAAGTGGACGTTTCCGGCATGGCGGTGGATGCTGACCACCCCACCACCATGGCTGTTGTTTCGGTGGATGCCACCGGTGAGCGGGATTTCAGCTTCTACCGCAGCGCCAACGCTGACGTGATGCTGTCCAAAGAGGATATTTCGGACGAGGCTCTGAAAGCTGCCAAAATCGTCCACTTCGGTTCTGTCAGCCTGACCGCTGACCCCTCCCGCACTGCCACGCTGGATGCTGCCGCCCGCGCCAAAAAGCTGGGTGCTGTCATTACTTATGACCCAAATTACCGTGCCAACCTCTGGAAGAACAAAGAGGATGCCATTGCCCAGATGAAGGCTCCCCTGCCGCTGGTGGATATTCTGAAAGTGTCCGACGAGGAGCTGCCCCTGCTCACCGGCACCACCGACTGCGAAAGCGGCACGGCACAGCTGGCACAGAACGGCATCCGGCTGATTTTTGTCACCTTGGGTGCAAACGGCGTATTCTACCGCTTTGAGGACAAGACCGGCCATGTGGCTGGCGTTCCCTGCAAGGTAGGCGACACCAACGGCGCAGGCGACACCTTCTTTGGAGCTGCCCTGTCCAAGCTCTGCAAGGAGGAGCTGGACACCCTGACCGTGGACAAGCTGGAAAGCATTCTGGCTTTTGCCAACAAAGCGGCCAGCATCACCACCAGCCGACATGGTGCTATCCCCGCCATGCCCACCCTTGCGGAAGTGGAGGGCTGAACCATGGCAACAAAACAGGAATTTGAGTCCCGGTTTGCCAAGCACAAGGACGAACTGGAATGGCTGTTCATGGAACTGTACCACAACCGGGAAGGGCTGGAGGTTCTGGAGCGGGAGATGGCAGAAGCCTACAACGCCCGCAGCGCCGAGCTGAAAGCACTGGACAAGGCACGATCTGCCGACCCGGAGTGGTACAAGCGGGGCAATATGTTCGGCATGACTATGTACACCGACCTCTTTGCCGGAAACTTAAAAGAACTGGCAAAGAAGCTGCCCTACCTCAAGGAGCAGAAGCTGACCTATCTGCACCTGATGCCCCTGCTGCAAATGCCCCACCCCCACAACGACGGCGGCTATGCGGTGGAGGATTTTGACACCGTAGACCCTGCCCTTGGCACGAACAAGGATCTGGAAAACCTGACCCGTGAACTGCGGAAAGCCGGCATCAGCCTGTGTCTGGATTTTGTCATGAACCACACCGCCAGCACCCACCGCTGGGCCATGGCGGCAAAGGCGGGCGACCCGTGGTTTCAGGCGTATTACCATCTCTATGACGACCGCACCATCCCCGACCAGTATGAGCAGACCGTTCCGCAGGTGTTCCCCAACACTGCGCCCGGCAACTTTACATGGTGTGAGGAGATGCACAAGTGGGTGCTGACCACCTTCCACGACTACCAGTGGGATCTGAACTACGCAAACCCGGCAGTGTTCGTGGACATGACCAAGAGCATTCTGCATCTGGCAAATCTGGGCGTAGAGGTGTTCCGCATTGACGCAGTGCCTTATATCTGGAAGCAGCTGGGCACCACCTGCCGCAACCTGCCCCAGGTACACACCATTGTGCGGATGCTCCGCATGGTGCTGGAATGCGTCTGCCCGGCGGTCATCCTCAAGGGCGAGGTGGTCATGGCTCCCAAGGAGCTTGCCGCCTACTTCGGCACCCCGGAAAAGCCGGAATGCCATATGCTCTACAACGTGTCCACCATGGTCAACCTGTGGGGTGCCCTTGCCAGCCGGGACACCCGGCTGCTGAAGCCCAGCTGGATG
>ENA-OQJN01000764-OQJN01000764.1-human-gut-metagenome-genome-assembly--contig:-NODE-764-length-11482-cov-2.889828_pt1 | contig 11482 bp, 14 predicted proteins | sample MGYA00242610_ERZ504777 | MGnify/ENA primary metagenome ERZ504777 (study PRJEB26092, sample SAMD00036350) | human gut metagenome | host: Homo sapiens | study: EMG produced TPA metagenomics assembly of...
AAAACGTCTATCAATTTCTTTTATATTTTGATAAACTATATGATAAGTTCACCGACCTGGAGAAGAAAGAATTTCTTAACAGCTTTGTGGAACAGGTGGACATTTATGAGCAGGAGCAGCCAGATGGCAGATTCCTGAAGCACATAAAGTTCCGTTTTCCGGTGTATTTTGGAGACAGGGAAACACAGGAACTTTGTTGGGACAATGAAAGTATCGTTGAGACGGTGTGTTGTCTACAGAAAAGAGAGATTATATGAGTAAAAGAAAGAAGATACAAAACGAACAAAAGAACAAATTGTAGAGTACTGGGAAGCAGAAGTGGATGAGTGTGGATTTTTCAGAAGCACATGAGAGATGCTCGAGAAGTGGATGTAAGAGACATCTTTAGAGATGCCATATAGTTCCAGAATCACTTGGAGGAGAAGATATTCCATCAAATCATGTATTATTATGCAGTAGGTGTCATCTGGATAATCCAAATGTTGCTGATCCGGAGATTATGTGGGATTGGCTGAGAGCTTATAAGATAAGTTTTTATGATATGTTTTGGCAAGTCCAGGGGATGAAGGAATATGAAAAGATTTACGCGTGTTCCTTTCAATACAGCAACCTTGGTAGGCATTTTCAGAAGGGCATTGAAAGAATATGATAGAGTGCATGGAAGGGCGACAAAACGGAATGTTGTTCCTTATATTAAAGTAACTGAATATCTGTAAAGAGTGAAAGCGTATTCTGGTAAGGTGGGAGAATGAAATCTGCATTGGGAAGGTTAGAGGAAAATTATGGAATATATAGCACATATCGATGAAAAAGATAAAAAAAGGATACAGACAGTAAAAAATCATTTGGAAGGAACGGCAAAACTTTCAGGAGAATTTGCGGGAAAATTTGGGAAAGAAGACTGGGGTTACTGTAATGGGATGCTACATGATATTGGAAAGTATTCTGTGGATTTCCTGAAAAGGATCACAGGGGAAAGTAATCAGAGGGTGGATCACTCTACGGCAGGAGCGAGGGTCTGCGTGGAGAAAGGTGGAAAGTACCGTTTTTTAGAATATTGCATCGGTGGGCATCATACCGGGCTTCCGGATTATGGCAGTAATTATGACAATGCAGGTGATCCTACGCTAATGGGGAGAAGAAAGAAAAAAATCAGTGATTATCAGGTATATCAGACAGAAATTGATATTCCGGAAATCGTAACGGATCCATTTGATTTCAAGAAGACAGTGAATCTAGATTTTTCCATGAGTGTTTTTATAAGAATGTTGTATTCTTGTCTGGTCGATGCTGATTTCCTAGATACAGAGGCATTTATGAGTCGTGGGAAAAAGGTAAGAAATTCTGGGGAACCGGTGGGAGTTCTTCTTGAAAAATTGGAAAAGCATGTTTCAGAATGGCTGAAAAATCAGGACATGGATACAGTAAATGGAAGGAGAACAGAAATTTTAAAGCATTGTTTAGAAGAAGGAAGATCTGAGAGAGGACTATTTCGTCTGACAGTTCCGACTGGCGGTGGAAAGACAATAGCTTCTTTGGCGTTTGCATTACGTCATGCAGTCGAAAATCAAATGGATCGGGTAATTTATGTCATTCCATATACAAGTATTATTGAACAGAATGCGAAGGTGTTCAGAGAGATTTTAGGAGACGAAAATGTGCTGGAAAATCATTGTAATATTGCTTATGAAGTGGATTCTCAAAGAGCGGAAGAACTTCAGCCAATGCAGCTTGCAGCTGAGAACTGGGATAAACCGGTTGTTGTTACAACAAACGTACAGTTTTTTGAATCCTTATTTGCAAATAAGCCTTCCAAATGCAGAAAATTACATAATATTGCAAATAGTGTGATTATTTTTGATGAAGCGCAGATGTTGCCAAACGATTATCTGAAACCGTGCATTGCAATGATAGAAGAACTTCTCAATAATTATAAGACGAGTGTTGTTTTGTGTACAGCAACTCAGCCGGCTTTAAAATCATTTTTCCAGAGTGAAGTCTTAGCAACAGAGCTGTGTCCTAGAATGGATGAACAATTTCATTTTTTTAAGAGAACATTGTTTGAAAATATCGGAACAGTGACGGAAGATTGTCTGATGAACAAGCTAACGGAGGAATATCAGGCACTTTGTATTGTCAACACGAAAAAGAGAGCACAAAATATTTACAAAGAGTTAAAAGAAGACGGTGTATACCATTTATCCACAAGTATGTATCCGAAGCATAGAAAACGGGTTTTAAATGAGATAAGAGAAAGGCTCGGGGAAAATAAAAAATGTATTCTCATTTCCACCAGCCTTGTAGAGGCAGGCGTAGATCTTGATTTTCAGTCAGTTTACCGAGAACTGGCAGGAGTGGATTCCATGATACAAGCGGCAGGACGATGCAACAGAGAAGGGCAGCGTAAGGTGGAAGAGAGTAAAGTGTTGATTTTTAGATTTGAAGAAAAAGAGAACATTTTAGGACAGCGTCAGCAGATCGATGTAACAAAAAGTCTGATAGCAGATGGAAGGAATCTCTCAGATAGAGAGACTATTACAAGATATTTTGAAATGCTGTATCATATCAAGGGAGAAAGTCTGGATAAGAAAAAAATCATGGACGAGTTTACAAATAAGAAAATAAAATATCGGTTTGCGCAAGTAGGAAAAGACTTCCGATTGATTGAACAAAATACAAAAACAGTTTTTATAAATTGTGAAGAGGAAGCAGATAAGATTCTCCGAGAATTAAAAGTGAAAGGATTTACCAGATCTGGGATGCGAAATGCAACTCAATATTGCGTTACAGTGTATGATCAGACATTTGACAAGATGTATGGCGCCGGCATGCTGAAACCAATAGCGGAAAATATGGAAGATTTTTATGAATTGACAGATGAGAGCAGATATACAGAAGAGATGGGGCTGGAATTAGAAATTGATAATGGGATGGTATTGTTTTTTTAAAGAATTATGAAATAGAATGGATAGGAAATGAAAGAAGCAGTGAATATGCAGAACTTTGAGGAGTTCTATCATAAACACTGCTTCTTTTGCAGTAGTTAAAGCTACTACTAATATTTCAATCCACAGAAAAATCCGACAAGGTAAGTATAGCATTACAGCTTTTTAAGGCTCAAGGAGTACAATAGAAAAATGTAGTATATTAAAAATTCATTAGAAGTATTTTAACAAAATGGTATTTGGGTTGATTAGTGAGGAAAAGTATGATATATTGACAATATAAGAGAATAGATAAAATAATGAGAATAATAAGGTGAAATAGATAAAGGAGTATGTGGATGATTTTATATCATGGAAGTAATGCGATAGTGGAATATCCTGAGATTAGAAAAGCGAAATATAACAAAGATTTTTATTTTGGATTTTATTGCACACGATATCAGGAACAAGCAGAACGATGGGCTACGAGATATGGAAAAAAGGGATATGTTAATCAATACGAATATGAGCCAAATGAAAAATTGAATTACCTTTTATTTGAAGAAATGACAGAAGAATGGTTGGATTTTATTGTGGCGTGTCGTCAGGGGAAATCACACAAATATGATATTGTGGAAGGACCAATGGCAGATGATACGATTTATAATTATATACAGAATTTTATTGATGGGAAAATATCAAGGGCTGCATTTTGGGAGTTGGTAAAATTCAAGTATCCTACTCATCAGATTAGCTTTCATACGATTTCTGCTTTGGATACACTGAAATTTGTAGGATGTGAGGTGTCATATGGAAGAAAAAATAACAATCACCTATTTTTTACATGTAGTTTGATTGAATATATTGGAAGAAAAGTGAAAAGAACGAGAAAACAGGTAGTAGATTTTCTTGGAGAAGAACGGATTGAGAGAATTTATGAGTATGCAGATGTGTTCCACTGCGAGCCAATTGAGAAGGTGGCGGATGAATTTATAGAGGAAAGTAAGATAACATTGGGAAATTTTGATAATGAGAAGGAGTGTAAGTATTTAGTCCCTGATTACTGGAATATAGGAGAAGTATATGAGCGTTTGATAGAAGACTCCTATGGCGATGAGGAAGTTATAAAGGGAATTTGGGAGGTATATCATTCATGGATTGATGAGCATATTTCAGATTATAATACAGATTTTTATTATCAGCCACGAGATTATATTGCAGCGTGTTACGAGGAAGGAGTGATCTTATAATGAGAATGAAAAAAGAGGTGAGAATATGGGAATGGGAGTAAAGGTAAAAGTCTGGGGAGATTATGCATTATTTTCACGTCCTGAGTTAAAAGTAGAACGATACTCTTATGACGTAATGACACCTTCGGCGGCGAGAGGAATTTTGGAAGCTATTTACTGGCATCCGGGGATGCGGTGGATCATTGATAAGATATATGTAAAAAATCCGATTCATTTTACAAGTGTACGAAGAAATGAAGTGAAGAGTAAGGTTTTAGCCAGTAATGTACTGTCAGCGTATAATGGGGGCAAGAAACCTCTTTATATAAGCAGTAAAGAAGAAATCGTTCAGAGAGCTTCTATGATTTTGACGAATGTGGAGTATGTAATCGAAGCACACTTTGAGATGACAGAGAAGGCAAATGAAACAGATAATCCAGGGAAATTTAAGGATATTATGATGAGACGTCTGAGAAGAGGAGAGTGTTATCATATGCCATATTTTGGATGCAGAGAGTTTCCGGCAAACTTTGCATTATGTGAGGAAGAGGAAATTAAGACCGCTTTTGACGATGTGCCTGAAAAAGATTTCGGATTGATGTTGTTTGATATGGATTATAGCGATAAAGAAAATATCAGTCCAATGTTTTTTAGGGCGGTTATGAAGCGTGGAGTCATAGATTTGCAGAATTGCGAGGTGATACGATGATTTTGCAGGCGCTTGCGAAATATTATGAAAACCTGGCAGAGGAGGGAAAGGTACCTAAGCCTGGATGGTGCAGTGCAAAAGTATCTTATCAAATCAATCTGTCTGAAGAGGGAGATGTAAAGGGAATCAGCTGTTTGAAGACAGAGGAAGAGCGGGGAAAGAAAACGGTTCAGGTTCCTCAAGTGTTTTTAGTACCTGAGATGGTTACAAGATCTTCGGGTGTATCTGCTAATTTTTTGTGTGACAATGCGAAATATTTACTTGGGATCAGCCAGGAAACAGATGAAAAAAGCAAAAAGAGAGCAAAAGAGTGCTTTGATGCTGCAAGGGAAAGACATCTATCTATATTGGCTCCGGGAAAAAGTACGATGGCCAAGGCAGTATACTTATTTTTTGAAAAAGTGGAATCCTGAAGAAGCAATGGAACATCCGGAAATCAGAGATAATTGGGAAGAAATTACAGATGGAAGCAATTTGATTTTTGGAATGGACATGGATTACGCTCAGGATGATACAGAGGTCAAGGTGGCTTGGGACAGTCATAATTCCGGGGAGAGTAAAGATGTCCAGGGAATTTGTCTTGTGACGGGAGAAAGAGCAGAAATAGCAAGAATCCACAGAGGAATCAAAGGTGTTCCGGGTGCGCAGTCAAGTGGAGCGGCACTGGTTTCCTTTAATGCACCTGCGTTTGAGTCATATGGAAAGGAGCAAAGCTATAATGCTCCGGTAGGAACCTATGGAGAGTTTGCTTATACAACGGCACTGAATTATTTGTTATCGAACAGAACATATTCACTACAGATCGGGGATACGATGGTTGTTTTCTGGGCAGAAAGTGCAGAGACAGATTACCAGGCTGTATTTATGGGATGTATGGATTCACCTACAGATAATCAGGAGGAATTAAAGAGCCTTTTTGAACGGATACGGTTAGGACAGCCTGTAATATATCAGGGAAATGAATTGGATCCAGAACAAAGGTTTTATGTTCTTGGATTAGCGCCGAATGCGGCAAGATTATCCGTGCGGTTTTTCTATGAAAATTCATTTGGAAACATTTTGAAAAATATTTTTGCCCATTATAAGAGGATGGAGTTAATCAGACCCAAATGGGAACAGAAAGAGTATCTGAGCGTGAGGGAAATGCTGTTTGAAACGGTTAATAAAAAATCAACGGATAAAAAGCCAGTATCAAACATGGCTGCCATGACTTTTCGGGCAATTTTATCAGGCAGCAGATATCCGGAACGCTTGTATTCAGATACCTTGATTCGCATCCGTGCAGAGCAAGATGAAGGAAAACTTAATTGGAGAAGGATCGCCATTATAAAGGCATATTTAATGAGAAATCGTAACTGGGAGAAAGGAGAGGATTATATGGGATTGAATGAAGAAAGCAATGATATTGCGTATGTACTTGGAAGGCTGTTTTTTGTTTTGGAAGCGATACAGATAGAAGCAAATCCAGATATCCAGGCGACAATTCGAGACCGGTATTACAATTCAGCATGCGGAACACCTGCATCTGTATTTCCTATTTTGATCAAGCTCAAAAATAGTCATTTAAAAAAAATAGGAAGAGAGAAGGACGGAGCAAAAAAATATTATGAAAAACTTTTAGCTGAACTTATGTGGAAGATAGATTGTCAGAAAGGTTTTCCAAAACGATTGTCGTTGGAAGAGCAGGGAATGTTTGCAATCGGTTATTATCATCAGAAACAGAAAAAATATGAAAAAAGGGAGGAAAAATAAATGAGTGAAGTGATTAAAAACAGGTATGAATTTGTAGTTTTATTTGATGTGGAAAATGGAAATCCGAACGGGGATCCGGACGCGGGGAATATGCCGAGGATTGATCCGGAAAGTGGACTTGGGTTAGTCACAGATGTCTGTTTGAAAAGAAAAATCCGGAATTATATTGAGACGGTCAAAGAAGATGCAGAAGGCTATAAGATTTATATAAAAGATGATGTTCCTCTAAATAGAAGTGACCGTGAGGCATGTGCAAGTGTTGGAGTGGAGGAAACAGACGAGAAAAAGGTAACAGAATCTTTGAAAAAATTAAAGAAAAATGATGAGAATGTCGATGTCAAAATCCGGGATTATATGTGCCAGAACTTTTTTGATATTCGAACATTTGGTGCTGTGATGACAACGTTTGTAAAAGCTGCTTTAAATTGTGGACAGGTAAGAGGACCGGTACAGCTTGGATTTGCAAGAAGCATTGATCCAATTGTTTCGCAGGAAGTTACAATCACGAGGGTGGCGATTACTACAGAAAAAGATGCTGCGAACAAAAGTACGGAAATGGGAAGAAAGAGTGTAGTACCTTATGGACTGTATCGTGTAGAAGGGTATGTATCTGCGAACCTGGCTCGGAAAGTGACAGGATTTTCAGAGGAAGATCTTGAATTGTTGTGGGAAGCAATTATCAATATGTTTGAACATGATCATTCTGCCGCAAGAGGAAATATGGCAGTCCGGGAACTGATCGTATTTAAACACAGCAAAGAATTAGGAGATTGTCCGGCTTATAAATTATTTGATTCTGTGGAGGTGCGAAAAGAGGAAGTAGAATATCCTAGAAGTTATAGAGATTATATTGTTGAGGTTCATGAGGAAAATATACCGGATTCAGTAGAAATGAAAAGGATGATTTGATGGAATATGCAGAAGATGATTATTTGATGTTATCAGGTATTCAACATTTTAAAATTTTGCAGAAGACAATGGGCGTTGATTCATATTGAACAGCAATGGGCAGAAAATGTGCATACAGTTGTCGGGGAATTGATGCATAAAAGAGCACATGATCCGTATCTCGTGGAAAAGAGAAAAGATCTGCTTGTGGCAAGATCGCTTCCGATTGCTTCAAGATTGCTGGGAGTCAGTGGGGAATGTGATGTTGTTGAGTTTCACAGATGTGAAGATGGAGTAAAATTACACGGTCACAGAGGATTGTTTTCTGTTTATCCGATTGAGTATAAAAAGGGAAAGCCAAAAGTTACTGAGGAAGACAGACTTCAGCTTGCAGCGCAAGTATTGTGCTTGGAGGAAATGTTTTCTACAGAAATTCCAGAGGGAGCATTGTTTTATGGGGAAACAAGGAGGCGCGAGGTAATAACGATTACAGAGGAGTTGCGACAAGAAGTCATCGATATGTTTCAAGAAATGCATCAATATTTTGATAGGAAATATACACCGAAGATGAAATATAGTAAATCGTGTAATGCATGTTCTCTCAGAGATATTGTTTACCTAGACTTGGAAAGTCGGGGTCTGTGAGGGCATATATTACTCAGATGCTGAAGGAGGAAGAGTAATGAGAAAGTTATTGAATACATTATATGTGACCTCTGAGAACAGTTATTTGGCATTAGATGGAGAAAATATTGTAATTCTTGAAGATTCGACTGAAATAGGACGCTTGCCTTTGCATAATTTAGAAGGAATAGTTCTTTTGGATATAAAGGAACAAGTCCTGCACTTATGGGAGCATGTGCGGATCGGAATATTTCTTTGTGTTATATGACACCTCAGGGGAAATTTTTGGCCAGAGTAACGGGAAAGGTAAAAGGAAATGTTATATTGAGAGAACAGCAGTATGCCAGTACAAAAAGTGAAGAACAAAGTCTTGAGATAGCAAAGAATTGCATTTTAGGGAAGGTGCATAATGCAAGATGGGTGTTGGAACGTGCTGTTCGGGATCATAGTTTTCAAATAGATGTAGAACGAGTAAAGGCGGCATCTGAGTATTTGAAAAATTCTTTGGGATATATTCAAAATAGCCAATCAAAAGATCAGTTAAGAGGATATGAAGGCGAAGCAGCGAGTATTTATTTTGGAGTGTTTGAACAATTGATATTACAGCAGAAAAAGGATTTTAAATTTCAAGGTAGAAATAAAAGACCTCCAAAGGACAATGTAAATGCGTTACTGTCTTTTGTGTATACGTTGCTTACAAATCAGATTATATCGGCGCTGGAAAGCGTTGGTTTGGATCCGTATGTTGGATATCTTCATACAGAGCGTCCAGGTAGAGCATCATTGGCATTAGATTTAATCGAAGAATTAAGAGCAGTGCTGGCAGATAGATTTGTTCTATCACTGATTAATAAGAGGATAATTTCAGGTAAAAATTTTGTGACAAAAGAAAATGGAGCTGTATTGATGGATGATGATCTAAGAAAAAAATTGTTGACAGAATGGCAGAATAAAAAGAAAGAAACACTGACCCATCCGTATCTTAAAGAAAAGATAGAATGGGGAATGGTTCCTTATGTACAGGCCATGCTCTTGGCAAGATATTTGAGAGGGGATTTAGATGGTTATCCGGTATTTCTCTGGAAATGAGGCGAAAATGGGATGTTAGTGTTGATTACATATGATGTGAACACAGAAACAGCGGCTGGAAAGAGGAGATTGCGCCAAGTGGCAAAACAGTGTGTAAATTATGGGAGAAGAGTGCAAAATTCTGTATTCGAATGTATCTTAGATAATGCACAGTGTGTTATGCTTAAGGCAAAACTGACAGATATCATCGATGAAGAAGTTGATAGTTTGAGATTTTATTACTTGGGAAATCAATATAAAACAAAAGTCGAACATGTTGGTGTGGACAGAGGAATTTCGGCGGATGGAATTCTTATTATGTAACTGGGGTGCGGATGATAAGCAAACATAAAAATGCTGGGAGATTCGTACCAAAAAAATGCACAAAAATTAGTTGAAGAGGTGAAAGTTAGAGAAATATGATGAGGAAAAGAGAATGATATTGGTAGAATTGAGTAATATTAAAGAATATAAAGCCTAAAATTAGGCAAAATTGCTGTCACTCCCTTCGCGGGAGTGTGGATTGAAATTCCAGTCCCTCGATACCGCTTTTTTACAATCTCCGTTCACTCCCTTCGCGGGAGTGTGGATTGAAATCAGGCGGGACTTTCGGATAATTGGATCCATTAAGTCACTCCCTTCGCGGGAGTGTGGTGGTATATGTGGTGGACGGGCTGCCGGAAGATGCCGATGATTTCCGGTATCCGGGAGATGCGATCGAACCGGAAATACAATCGGAGTTGGAACGTGCATTAAGCGGGGAAACGGTATTGCCGGAGAAGATTCTGGATACAGACTGGGGAAATATTTTTATTGCTTATTATCCGTTGTATAATGAATCAGGAGAAGTCATCGGTGCACTTGGAATAGAAGTTGCGGCAGATATAGAAGCCGAGGCGGTACATGACAAATCCATTATACAGAGACATGGCAAATACTGATTTTATGACAGAACTAAAGAACAGAAATTCTTATGAGACAGACCGGCAGAACCTGGATGCAAAGAAGAAATGGAATGGCCTGACAGTGGCAGTGATCGATGTGAACAATCTGAAGCTGGTAAATGATCGGCTGGGGCATGCTGTGGGTGATGATTGTATTGTGAATGCAGCACGGGTCCTGCAGAGTGTTGAATCTCAAAAAGTTACGGCGTATCGATACGGCGGAGATGAATTTATACTATTATTAGAAAATTATCCGGAACCGGAAAAGCTTCTTGTCCGTGTAAAAGAAAAGTTTGCAAAATACGGGGATAAATAGGAAGTGCCTGTTGCTCTGGCAGCAGGTTATGCATAGTTTGACGAAAATTTGGATCAGGAGATTGCAGATACACAGAGACGTGCAGATGAACAGATGTATCAGGATAAGATGAAAATCAAGAGATCGCAGGAAAAGCGGAATAATGTGGAGAATGGTCACGGATGTTAAAACATGAGTGGCCGTTTTTTATCTTTTATGATACAATAACAGCATCAAAAACAGGGAGATCACAATGACAATTGGAATTATAGAAGATGATAGTCTGTTGAATCAGGCATTGGAAATTGCGCTGCAAAATGCAGGATATTACACCATATCTGCACATACAAGAAAAGAAGCGCTTGATTTATTACGGGAAAAGGTGGATGTGTTTCTCATTGACATTGGTCTGCCGGATGGAAATGGAATCGAGTTGTATCAGGAATTACAAATGGAGAAAAGAATTCCGGCAATTTTTTTGACAGCGCGGGATGAAGAAAAAGAAATGCTGCTGGCATTTGATGCTGGTGCGCAGGATTACGTGGTGAAGCCATTTTCCATGAAGGTATTGATGAAGCGGCTGGAAGTGGTATTAAAGAGAAATCCTGAAGAAAGGTATATGGTAGGGGAATTGACGCTGTATCCGGATAGAAAACAGGTTTTTACAGGAAAAACAGAAAATCTCTCTGACAGCCAAAGAATATCAGCTCCTGGAATATCTCATGCGGAATCAGGGGCAGGTGCTGACAAAAGAAAATATTCTGGAGACAATCTGGGGTGTGGACGGACAATTTGTAGTGGACAATACAGTCAGTGTCACGATCAATCGGCTGCGCAGGAAAATAGAACCGGATGGAGAACGGCAGGGATATATTCAGAATGTATTCGGACTGGGGTATCGGATTGGAGAGAAAGAGCGATGTATAGTGGTTCAGTTGTCAAGACAAAAATCTAAGCTTTTTATAATGAACTGATATATGTAACTGGGTAGGGGAGAAAATCCCCCCTTAGGCTGCATGATCATCCAGTAACAGAATCGGATAATAGCA
>ENA-OQJN01000765-OQJN01000765.1-human-gut-metagenome-genome-assembly--contig:-NODE-765-length-11452-cov-3.323709_pt1 | contig 11452 bp, 14 predicted proteins | sample MGYA00242610_ERZ504777 | MGnify/ENA primary metagenome ERZ504777 (study PRJEB26092, sample SAMD00036350) | human gut metagenome | host: Homo sapiens | study: EMG produced TPA metagenomics assembly of...
ATTTCCATTCCATTTTCGTGAGCAATCTTTTCCGCATTCTGACGGACCTGTTCCGTAAGGGGCTGGGAGAAACTGGTGGGATAATCAAAAATACGGATACCGTTGAGTTTCATATAGGCAGTCATTGCTTCCGCATGGCTCCAGTTTGGGATATATCCCTGAATGATCATGCGGTCATAACAGGTAATGATGCCATGAATTTTATCAGCGTATTTATCAGTGAGTAACATATAAAAACCCCCTTTTTCTTTAGAATAACACAAGGGGTAGAAAATAAAAATAACTTTTTCCGGTTTATCCGGGTTAGGAATGAAGGTGGAATAACGCACTTCTACCTTCATTTTGTTGTCTGTTTTTTAATGATACTGCCGGAAAAACATGGTTCTGGAAGGTGGAAATTCTTTTTGAAAAACCTGCATCATTTGCGATACGGCCGTGACACACATATATTCCACACGGTTGTCGATGGTGGTGATTTCCGGTGTACTGCAGGAAGCAAGTACGGAGTTGTTGTATCCGGTTATCTGAAAATCTTCCGGGATTCGCAGTTGTCTTTTCAGTGCATATTTTACGGCACCTGCGGCGAGTTCATCATCTGCGGCAAGTACACAGTCAAAAGAAATTCCTTTTGCGTCAAGCTGCTCTAAGACGGCGCATGCTTTGTGGAGTCCTTCTGGTGCGGCAAATAAAGTGTTTTTGGAAGAATCAATTCCATGTTTGGCACAAGAATTCAGAAATCCTTGTGCTTTTTTCTGACCACTGTAATTTAGTGTCCGATATAAATAAATTGGGGACTTAGCTCCGTTGGAAAAAACCAGATCGGTCATATCTTTTAATGCCATATAGTCATCACAGAGAATGGAATAGATATTATCGCCTTTTAATTCTCCATTTAAGATCAATACCGGGGTTTTAGAAGCGGCATCTAAAATGTACCGATTTTCTTCCGGGGAGTTCTCAATAAAGTGGGAGCCGATCAGGAGTACAGCATCCACATTGCGAGATAAAAGCAGATTTAGATAGCTCTGTTTTTCGGAAAGCTCATATCCTGTACAGCATAGCATGGAAGCATAGGAATTCTTGCGAAGTTCCCGCTCCAGATAATAAATAGCCTGTGCCTGGTATACATCAGAGGAGTCTGAACAGAGGATGCCGACAGTGTGCATGGAGTTCAAACCGAGACTTCTTGCAAATGCATTGGGGGTATAGCTGTTTTCTTCCATAACAGCAAGTACCTTTTTTCGTGTTTTTTCACTGACTTTTTCACTGCCGTTTAGAACCCGGGAAACAGTGGCAATCGATACACCGGCCTTTTGGGAAATATCGTATATGTTCATAGTATGGATTCTCCTTAAAAAAAGATTCTGAAAAGCGTTCCTTTCCAGACTATAAAATAATCAAAATCTCTCTATCGAAAAAATGTAAGCGCTAACAAAGTTTTGAAATAGAGAAAAATAGAGAGTTTATATTATAATAACACATCATTCAATAAAAAGGTATTGTATAATTTTTATAAATATAAGGCTTGTTATTGTGAAAAATATATAATTGACAATTAAAAAATGCAATGATAACATACGATTGATAAGAAAGATAGAAATATAAATAGGTGAAAATGAATAATGTAAGCTGTTACAATGTGTTAAAAGTATACAAAGGAGATTGTAATGGAATTAAAAGTAATTTGGAAACATGCACGGGCAGCTGCACTGGAATGCTGTGATGGAAGCATTTATGAAACGGAAAATGCATACAGGATTTATCTTAACGGAGAATTTTACAGAGAAACAAAACAAGTAGTGAATGTTTTGTATCAGTTGGAACCGGAAAAGGAGTATTGCGTTTCCGTAGAACAGGGAGAGGAAAAAGCGGAGATTTCTTTTTGTACAGAGGCGCAGGACTATACGGTGAATGTCCGTGATTTTGGAGCCAGAGGCGATGGCGTACAAGATGATACTTTGTATATCCAGGCAGCCATTATGGCATGTCCGAAAGACAGTCGTGTGCTGATCCCGGAAGGCATATACCGGATTACAAGTTTGTTCTTAAAAGATCATCTTACACTGGAACTGGCAAAAGGTGCAGTGCTTTCTGCAGATACACAACGTGAAAAATTTCCGATCTTAAAAGGCACCTGTCAGAATGAGGAAAAAGGAAAAGAGTATATCCTGGGAACCTGGGAAGGGGATGCTTGTGATATGTTCTCTGGAATCATTACCGGGATCGGTGTAAAAGATGTTACTATTTACGGAGAAGGAATCATAGATGGCAATGCGTCCTGGGAGAACTGGTGGTTTGAGGCGAAAAAGATACGGATCGCCGCAAGACCCCGGATGATCTTTTTGAACCGGTGTGAAAATGTACAGATTGTAGGAATCACAGTACAGAACAGTCCGAGCTGGAATATTCATCCGTATTTTTCCAGACATTTGAAATTTATCGGAGTGACAGTACTTGGTCCGAAAGATTCTCCAAATACAGACGGTTTAAATCCAGAATCCTGTGATGATGTGGAAATTACAGGGTGCCTGTTTTCCGTAGGAGATGACTGTATTGCGGTAAAATCAGGAAAGATTTCTGTGGGAGCAAAGTATAAGGTTCCCTCTTCGAATTTAAGGATCCGTCAGTGCTGTATGCGGGATGGGCATGGCTCGATTACACTGGGAAGTGAGATGGCAGCGGGAATTCAAAATCTGCAGGCAAGGCAGTGTGTATTTCTGAATACAGATCGCGGACTTCGAATTAAGACAAGAAGAGGTCGAGGAAAAGATGCTGTGATCGACGGAATTTTATTTGAAAATATCAAAATGGATGCTGTTTTGACCCCCTTTGTGATCAATTGTTTTTATTACTGTGAATCGGACGGGCACAGTGAATATGTACAATGTAAAGAACCACTTACAGTGGATGAAAGAACTCCGAAGATCAAAGCGCTTTGTTTTCGGGATATCCAGGCAGAAAACTGTCATGTGGCAGCAGCGTTTTTCTATGGGCTTCCAGAACAGAAAATCGAACGTGTGGAGATGAAACGAGTACGTGTAAGTTATGCAGAAGATGCTGTTTCGGGGCAGCCGGCAATGATGGATGGAGCAGAAGAAAACGTATGCAAAATGGGAGTTTTTGCAAAAAATATCGAAACGCTTGTTCTGGAGGATGTTCAGGTGACAGGGCAGGATGGAGATGCGATTGTAATGGATGGGATTGATTATTTAGAATGGAGAGAATAATTATGGATTATAATATTATGGAATATGGTGCTGTTGCAGACGGCACAACCAATAACAGTGGGGCAATTCAGGCGGCAGTGGATGCATGTACAGAGGCAGGAGGCGGACGGGTCATTGTCCCGACGGGACGATTTTTAAGCGGGACGATCGTGCTGAAAAGCAATGTTACCCTGTATCTTGAAAAAGGGGCGGAATTGATCAGCAGTCTTCGTAAAGAGGACATCCTGGACTTTTTTGGAAACAGCGAATTTGAAGACCCCAGCGAGGCAACCGGATGGGAAGGCGGATGTTTTTTAGTGCACTGCATGAGCATGACATCAGTATTTTGGGAGAAGGTACGATCTACGGACAGGGAGATCAGGTGTTTTACGATGACGGAGCCGATGGTGGAATCGGAGAATGTCCGAAAAATGTCCGTATAGAGATCGTCCGAGAACAACGTATTTTGAAGATGTAGAAAATCTGACGGTGCGTGGAATTACATTCCGGGATGCTGCATTCTGGACGCTTCATATGGCGGGATGTCGACATGTGCTGGTGGACGGAATCCGGATTTTGAATGACCAAAGAGGAGCAAACAATGATGGAATTGATCCAGATACTTGCCAGGATGTTGTGATCAGCAATTGTATCATCAAATCCGGTGATGATGCGATCGTAGTGAAGAATTCTGTGCCTATGGCCAAAAAATACGGATGCTGTGAAAATATTGTGATCAAAGGATGCGTACTATATTCCCATGATTCGGCTCTGAAAGTGGGGACAGAAACAGGATGTGGAATCCGTCATGTAATGTTGAGTGACTGTGTGTTCAGAGAATGCTCCAGGGGAGTTGGAATCTGGGTTCGTGATGGAGCAGTGATTGAGGATATCCATGTGCATCATGTATCAGGCAATACAAAAAGATACGCAGATTGTCCACAGAGAGAGTTTGCACCGCGCTGGTGGGGGAAAGGAGAACCGATCTTTATCAATGCGACGCCAAGAAAATGGTGGACATCCAGGTATCATCCGAAATATTACGTTTGATCATATTTCTATGACGGCAGAATCTTCATTATTCATCGCAGGAGAAGAAGATGCAGTGATTGAAGATGTCATTGTGGAAAACCTGAATCTGACATTGAAGCAGCAGGGGACACAAAAATCAGGAGTTTTTGATGAGCAGCCTTCCCAGAGAGACGTGTATCCGCATGAGATACCGGCAATCTATATCAGATCAGCCAAAGGAGTGGAAATTCAGGGAAATATTAGACGTGATGGGATTTATAAGGAATATCCGCTTAGTCAGACAGAAAAGACAGAAGATATAAAAATTTCGGTGAGGGAGAAATAGCAATGAGTCAGGTCATACGAGCACAATACCGTGCTGTTATTCAAAAGGAAGCAGTGCCGGAAAAAACGGAACAGGCTTTTGCATACTGGGAGGAACAGCTGAAAAAGCAGTGTTTGGAAGGTGGTGTTTTGACCGGAACGATGTGTCGCTATCAGGATCAGCTGTTTTTGTATCTGGAATGTATCGCAGCAGAAGAGCAGCTTGCGGATTCTCGACGATGGAAGGCAAAGATAGAAAATTTTGCTCAGAATATTTTGGGAAATCAGGATGTGTTGGAAATGTGGCCGGTATTTGATGTTTCCGGAGAACACAAAACATCAGAAACTGGAAGATTCTGGGTATACATGTATCCAGTTTTCTGGTTTGATGAGCCAAAGTCATTGGATACATGGAGAAGAACACAGAAACCGGATGGGCGGTGCGGACGGATTGCGGTGCTGCACTCTGAAAAGTTATTTTCCTATGTATGCCACCATCAGGCAATCGTTGAGGAAGGCCTGTTGGTGGGAGATCGCTATCAGATGATCTCGCAGCATGAAAATCTTCTGTTTTCCTATTTTGAAACACCAAGAGATCGAGAGCAGGTGAATATCAGCAGAAAACAAGAAGTGTCTGAAGAAATTAAAAAATGGGAAGCTGTGGATCCGGAAAGTCACTTTTACCATTTCCCGGAGGCTCATGGAGAAAACTTTCTTGTGATTCCGACTGTATTTTCAGTAGAATCATAGTATACAGAGAAACAAGTCTGTATTATACTGTACCTATCAATAAGAGAGAGGATCGTATGATGCAGAAATTAGAATTATATATCCACATTCCGTTTTGCGTACAGAAATGTGCCTATTGCGACTTTTTGTCTGCACCGGCAAATGATGCAGCCAAAGCGGAGTATGTGGATGCATTAAAAAAAGAATACAAAGATACCGCGAGGTTGCTTCATCTTACCAGGTATCTTCTGTTTTTGTGGGCGGAGGAACTCCGTCCATTTTGTCGTGTGAACAGATGGGTGAGATTTTTAAAATGCTGAGACAGGTATTTACCATCGACAGGGATGCGGAGATTACAATCGAAGCAAATCCGGGAACTGTGACGGAAGAAAAACTAGAAGGATGGAAACAGGCGGGAATCAACAGGATCAGTTTCGGATTACAGTCTGTCAACAATGAGGAACTGAAAATGCTGGGACGAATCCATACGTATGAAGAATTTCGGGAATCCTATGATATGGCACGGCAGGCAGGATTTGATAATATCAACATTGATCTCATCTCAGCCATTCCCGGACAGACCGTAAAAAGCTGGGAGCACACCCTTCGTACGGTGGCAGAATTACATCCGGAGCATATTTCTGCGTACAGTCTGATCATTGAGGAAGGAACCCGATTTTATCAGTGGTATGGAAAAGGACAGACAGATCAGGAGAAATATCCGCCTCTTCCGGATGAAGATGCAGAGCGGCAGATGTATGAGCGGACAGAGGGAATTCTGGAAGAATATGGATTTCATCGCTATGAGATTTCCAATTATGCACGGGAAGGAAAAGAGTGCAGACACAATCTGGGGTATTGGAGCAGAGTAGAGTATTTAGGGATCGGTCTGGGAGCCTCGTCTTTTATTTCCAATACCAGATACCATCTTTGTACAGATATGATCTCTTATATAGAAAGAATAGGATCAGGAGAAGATCTGCGGGAAGAAATCGAAGTGCTGACAAAGGAAGATGCCATGGAAGAATTTATGTTTCTGGGACTTCGAAGAATGCAGGGAATCTCCGGAACCCAGTTTGAGAACTGTTTTGGAAATACGATAGAAGAAATCTACGGAGACGTGATTGAAAAACTGGAGCAGGAAAAAATGTTAGAAGTGAAAGAGGATAAAATCCGGCTGACAAAAAGAGGGATTGATGTCAGCAATTATGTGTTCTGCGAATTTCTGCTGTAGGAAAAGATTTTGAAGCTTTTAATAATTCAGAAACAAATATCAAACATTGGATAAACAAAAGAGTGCTATTCTCATACCATCAAACAAAGAAAGGCTGGTATGAGAATATGAAAGAAAAGAACAAGGCAGGCAGAGTGTCCAAAAAGACGATAGCTACAGTATTGATTGCAATGATTGGTACAGTTGGAATCGGGATGTGCATGAGTATTGCATGGAGTTATGCAGCACCAGAGATTGCAAAGGAGTTGTGGATTTACTTTGTCTCATTTAATTTATCAAATCTTTAAAATAAAAGAGTCAGAAACAGGTGCGTCAGAAGAAAAAATTGACCGCACCTTGTTTTTGTTTACAATTTGTACATAATTCACAAACAAAACGAAAACAAAAATGTGTTAGGATCGTCCTGTATTTTAGGAAAATGGGAAGAGATACAAAAGGAGAAGATAAATGATTCGTATACTTGTAGTGGAAGATGATGAAAAATTAAATCAGATTGTATGTACCTATCTGAATGACAGTGGTTTTCAGGCGAAGGGGTGTCTGTCGGCAGCTGCGGCATATGAGGAAATGTATCATACGGTGTACCAGCTGATTATTTCTGATATTATGATGCCGGAGATTGACGGGTTTGAGTTTGCCGGGACAGTTCGCCGGATAAATGAGACGATTCCGATCCTGTTTATGTCGGCAAAAGATGATCTGCCTTCCAAGCGGAAAGGGTTTCAGCTCGGGATCGACGACTATATGGTAAAGCCGATAGAACTGGATGAACTGCTTCTTCGTGTAAGGGCATTGCTTCGCAGGGCAAATATAGAGATGGAAAGAAAAATTACGGTGGGAAATCTGATACTGGATGCGGATGCTATGAGTGCAGAAATTGACGGAGAAGAGATCAGTCTTACTACAAGAGAATTTAATATTATTTACAAGCTTTTGTCTTATCCGAAAAAAACGTTTTCCAGAGCGCAGCTCATGGACGAGTTCTGGGGTGTGGAGACAGATACCAGTCTGAGGGCTGTGGATGTTTATGTTACAAAACTCAGAGATAAACTGTCAGCCTGTGACGGATTTAAGATTGTGACAGTCCGCGGGCTTGGATACAAGGTGGTGCTGCAATGAAAGAACGAGAGGAACAAAGGGGAAAAGTAAAGCAAAGTTTATTTCCGGTTTCTTTATTTGGAATCTATATTGGGGTTCTGTTTCTGATGTCGGGGATACATACCGGACTGATCGTGTTTATGAATTCGGCAGGCTGGAATAAAGCGGTGATGACCGTGGTGCCGATGTGTTACTGGGGAATGGTTGCCATGGGACTGACGCTGTTTACCAGATGGAAGGTAAAAAGAACCTACGAAGAACCACTGTATAAAATGGCAGAGGCTACCAGAAAAGTGGCGAACGGAGATTTTTCCGTCTATGTACCTACATTTCATACAATGGAGAAACGGGATTATCTGGATGTCATGATTCTGGATTTTAATAAGATGGTGGAAGAACTAGGGAGCATTGAAACGCTGAAAACAGATTTTGTGTCAAATGTTTCTCATGAGATGAAAACACCGCTTTCTATTATTAAAAATTATGCGGAACTTTTGCAGAGGGATGCGTTGTCGGAGGAACAGCGCAGAGAATATGGGGAAGCCATTGAAAATACAGCAACGCGCCTGTCTGATCTGATCAGCAATATTTTAAAGCTGAATAAGCTGGAAAACCAGAAAATACAGCCGGAGGCAGAAGTGTATGATGTGTGCAGACAGTTATGTGACTGCATTCTGCAATATGAATCTGCCTGGGAGAAAAAAGAGATCGAGATGGAAGTAGAAATGGAGGATCGGGCAGAAATTTATGCGGATCAGGATCTGATGGAACTGGTGTGGAATAATCTGTTGTCTAATGCGGTCAAGTTTACCGAGCTGGGTGGTGTGATCACGGTTCGTCAGCTGTCGGATGAGCAGGGGGTGACAATCTCTGTATCGGATACCGGCTGTGGTATGAGCAAAAATACCATGAAACATATATTTGATAAATTTTATCAGGGAGACACGTCTCATTCCAAAGAGGGAAACGGACTGGGGATGGCAATGGTAAAACGGGTGCTGGAGCTTATGGATGGGGAGATTCAGGTCTTAAGCGAAGAAAAACAGGGCAGTACGTTTATTGTGACACTGCCCATGGCGGGAAAGGAGTTTGGTCAGTTATGAAAAAGACAGAAAAGCCACAGAGAAATTTTGTGGCATATGAATATAAAGAAGTGAGTGCAAACAGCAGTCAGGCCTCCTTTTTGTTAGATGGATATGAGAATTTTGGGTGGGAACCGGATGACAATCTGCCGCAGAGCAGCCAGAGTCGTCATCCGGGGGCGGAGAAGATGATGACTCTGCGATTGAAACGTGATCGGAAAATTGTAAATAAAACGGAGCTTACAAGGCTGCAGCGAAACTTTGAAGCCTGTGTCCGGGAAATTCAGTCGCTGGAAAACAGTAAGACATCGAAAGCGACAATATGGGCGCTGGCAGCAGGAGTGATCGGAACTGCTTTTATTGCATGTTCTACGTTTGCGGTGACAGCAGTTCCGCCGAAAATCCTTTTGTGTATTATTTTTGCGATTCCCGGATTTCTGGGATGGATCCTGCCGTATTTCCTTTATAAGAAAATTGTGAGAAACCAGACGGAAAAACTGACGCCGATGATCGAAGCGAAGTATGATGAGATTTATGAGATTTGCGAAAAAGGAAATAAGCTGTTGTATTAGAAGTGAAAAAAGTACAGGGTTATAAATTGGAAACAAGGGGAAATATAAAAAGTATAAAGAATATATAAACATGGTTGACAAATACAGACCATGGTGCTATCTTAATATACGGAAGGTGTTAGCACTCAAAACAAAGGAGTGCTAATAAGAAAAACCTCAGGTGAGAGAAAGGAAGGTCTGATGGGATTGAATACAGAACTTGGCGAGCGTAAGCTCACGATTTTAAAAGCGATTATCCAAAACTATCTGGAGACCGGAGAGCCTGTTGGTTCCCGAACACTTTCCAAATACACGGATTTGAATTTGAGTTCTGCGACGATACGCAACGAGATGGCTGATCTGGAGGATCTGGGATACATTTTCCAGCCGCACACTTCGGCAGGAAGGATTCCTTCCGACAAAGGCTACCGCTTATATGTGGATATGCTGATGGAGGAGAAGGAGCACGAGATTACAGAGTTGCGTAACACGATGCTTGAAAAATCCGATAAAGTGGATCAGGTGCTGAAGCAGGCTGCGAAAGTGCTTGCTGTGAATACCAATTATGCAACGATGGTTTCCGCTCCTGTGAACAGCCGGAACACATTGAAGTTCATTCAGCTTTCACAGGTGGATCAGGAACAGATTGTGGCAGTGATCGTGATGAATGGAAACGTGATCAAGAACAAGATCATACAGGTTGGTGAGGTGCTTGCCAGTGAGACGCTTCTGAAGCTGAATATGCTTTTGAATACAACACTCAACGGCATGTCGATCGAACAGATCAATCTTGGTCTGATCGCACGATTGAAGGAGCAGGCAGGAATCCACAGCCGGGTGATCAGTGATGTGCTGGATGCCGTGGCGGAGATTATTCATGTAGATGATGATATGGAGATCTACACGAGTGGTGCGACGAACATTTTCAAATATCCGGAGCTGAGCGATAAGCAGAGTGCTCAGGAGATTATCAGTGCATTTGAAGAGAAGCAGCAGCTGGCGGATCTGGTGACAGAGACACTGGCAAGTGAAGAAAATCACGGGATTCAGGTCTACATTGGGGATGAGACTCCGGTCAAGACAATGAAAGACTGCAGCGTCGTAACAGCAACCTACGAATTGGGAGAAGGCATGAAAGGTACGATCGGTATCATCGGTCCCAAGCGTATGGATTACGAACATGTCATGAAGACGCTGAAAACTCTGCAGAGCGAGTTGGATGCAATTTATTATAAAGACCCGGAAGAATAGGAAGGTGATTGCTGGTGGCAGAGAATATGAGTAAAGAAGAGATGGTCAAAGAAGCGGTGGAAGAAGCAAAAGCCAAAGCTTACAAAGAGGCCGAAGAACAGGACACAGAAGAGACTGTGGAAGAAGCAGCTGAAGAGGCTGCAGAGCCAACAGAAGAAACGGAGGGTTCTGAAGAGGGATCCGGTTTCATGAAGAAGTTTGGCAGAAAGAATAAAAAAGATAAAAAAGACGAGAAATTGAGGAACTGACTGACAGACTCACTCGTCAGATGGCAGAGTTTGATAACTTCCGCAAGCGTACGGAGAAAGAAAAATCCCAGATGTACGAGATAGGAGCGAAAGATATCATAGAAAAGATTCTTCCGGTTGTGGATAACTTCGAAAGAGGAATCGCAGCTGTACCGGAGGAAGAAAAGTCCAACCCGTTTGCAGAAGGAATGGAGAAGATTTACAAACAGCTGATGACTACACTCGAAGAGATTGGCGTAAAACCGATTGAAGCGGTTGGCCAGGAATTTGATCCGGATTTTCACAATGCAGTGATGCATGTAGAAGATGAAGAAGTTGGAGAGAATATCATTACAGAAGAATTCCAGAAGGGTTATCTGTACAGAGACAGTGTAGTAAGACATAGTATGGTAAAAGTGGCAAACTAATAAGGAGGAAATAATCATGGGAAAAATCATTGGTATTGATTTAGGAACAACAAACAGCTGTGTAGCTGTTATGGAAGGTGGACAGCCAACAGTTATCGCCAACACAGAAGGTGCAAGAACAACACCATCTGTAGTTGCATTTACAAAAACAGGAGAACGTCTGGTAGGAGAGCCTGCAAAACGTCAGGCAGTTACCAATGCAGACAAGACAATCTCTTCTATCAAAAGAGAGATGGGGTACAGATTATAAAGTAGCGATCGATGATAAAAAATATTCTCCACAGGAGATTTCTGCAATGATCCTTCAGAAA
>ENA-OQJN01000766-OQJN01000766.1-human-gut-metagenome-genome-assembly--contig:-NODE-766-length-11451-cov-2.792829_pt1 | contig 11451 bp, 9 predicted proteins | sample MGYA00242610_ERZ504777 | MGnify/ENA primary metagenome ERZ504777 (study PRJEB26092, sample SAMD00036350) | human gut metagenome | host: Homo sapiens | study: EMG produced TPA metagenomics assembly of...
ATCTTCCGTATAATCATCGGGGCTGAAATTAGCGGCAAAGTTTCCTTTCTCATCACGAGGCTGCATAAAGGAAGTTGCCGGATTGTACACATTATGATAATTCTGTGAACGTTTAAAGAATTCGTCGGCGATCTCTTTCTTACCCATCTTCTCAGCCATCTTAGCGATGCAATAATCATCGTAGGCATACTCCAAGGTCTTCGATAAAGACCAGTTCTCCCATTTTTTCGGATCGCTATAAGCCGGTACGTAGCCCAACTTCTTATAATCGCCGATACCCCGATAGTCATCCCGGTTGGCTGTCGCTATACAAGCCTCCAGCGCTTTCTCGGCATTGAAATCACCGATACCTTTCAGATAAGCGTCTACGATAACGGGCACCGCATGATAACCGATCATCATATTCGTTTCCCAGCCATAAAGGTTCCATAAAGGCAAAGCCCCGTTCTGCTCATAGAACTTCAAGAAACCCTTGATCATATCATTCGCCCGTTCCGGCTCCGTATACGTAAACAACGGATGGGAGGCACGGTAGGTATCCCATAAAGAGAAAGTAGAGTAATTCGTCCATCCGTCCGCTTTATGGATTTGCTGATCCGGGCCGTAATAAGAACCATCCACGTCGCTATAGATCGTCGGGGCGATCATGGAATGATACAAGGCCGTATAGAATTTCACCATATCGTCCGTATTCCGGCTCTTCACCTCAATCTTGGAAAGCTGTCGGTTCCAATTCGCGCTAGCCTGCGCTTGATAGTAATCGAAATCATCCTTCGGGGCTTCCGCACGCAAATTCTTTCCCGCTCCCTCCATGCTGACACCAGAGATTCCGGTCGTGACAAGGATTTCCTCATCCTTCTTCGTATTGAAATCGAAACGGGCCACATAGGCCGTACCGATCCAACCTTTTTCCTTGGTCACGATAGAAGTCGTATCCATATGACAAGCCACGAAAGGCTTAGAGAAACGGGTCTCGAAATAAACATGCTGCAAGGGAGACCAGCCTTGGGATAGGCGGTATCCACGGATCGTCGTAGAGTCTACCACCTCGATCTTGGAATCCAAGGTAAAGTCCCAATTCATCGCCTTCTTCAAGTTCAAGAATACCGAAGCCTCGGCCTCCGGGAAGGTATACCGCTGGATACCGCAACGCTCGGTAGCCGTAAGCTCCACGTTAATGTTATAATCCTTCAGCAATACCCGGTAATATCCTGCGGAAGCCGCCTCGTCATTATGCGAGAACGTGGAATAGATTCCTAACGGCGCCGGGGCCTCTTTATAAGGACGGGTCACGGGCATAAAAGAGATATCGTATAAATCGCCTGCCCCCGTACCGGAAAGGTGCGTATGGCTAAAGCCGGCGATCGTCGTATCCGGATAGAAATACCCCGAGATGCGATCCCAACCCGGCAAACCGTTATCCGGGCTCAATTGTACCATACCAAAAGGAACTTGGGCTCCCGGGTAGGTATTGCCGGTAAAATCCGTACCGATCATGGGGTTCACATACTGCGAGTAATCCGCCTCCTGTTTCTTTTCAGGCGTGCAGGCCACGAGTGCCAGCAAAGAGACCGCCAATATAGACATGTGCTTCATGTTATGCAATTCGTTTTGAGTTTGAGCAAACATACATAAATTATTTCGAAAGAGAAACAGTTTACGGGGAAAACTTTCTATTTTCATCGGGGTGAAAATCTTTTTTTCATTATGATGAGAATCTATTTTCATCAAGGAGAAAATCTTTTTTCATCAAGACGAGAATTCGGTGGAATCCTTTAACTTTGTACAAAAACTACGATAACATGGAAGATAAAACATCGACACTTCGTTTGATCTATCCCCAATGGCAAGGTGGGATCGTGAATCATTGGATGCCCGACCTTCCTGCGGACGACGCTTCCAGAGGGTATTACCTAGGAGCTCAATTACTCAATATCCTCGCTCCCCCAAGTCCCCAGAAAACCGTGGAAGTACCCATCTCACTAGATATAAACGATAGAGAAACGGATCTAGGGGTCAGCGCCCGCAAGGTTATTCTGAAACAAACAAAAGCAGCCCTCGAATTACTGCACGAAAACGCTCCAGAAAAGATTGTCACCTTAGGGGGCGAATGTTCGGTAAGTGTCGTACCCTTCACCTATCTGGCTGCTAAATATCCGGATGATATAGCCATTGTCTGGATAGACGCACATCCGGATATAAACTTGCCGTATGACGAGTATAAAGGATATCATGCGATGGCCCTTACAGCCTGTCTAGGGATGGGTGATGAAGAGATTCTTCAATTATTACCGGGAAAGTTCAAGGTCTCGAATACCTTAATCGTAGGTTTACGCTCGTGGGATGAGGGCATGAAAGAACGGCAGAAGAACTTAGGTATAAAAGGTTTATCACCAGAGGAGGTGGCGAAGGATAGTTCCTCCATCCTCAAGTGGTTAAAAGGGACGGGCGCATCCAAAGTTGTCGTTCACTTCGATATGGACGTAATCGATCCGGCGGATATGATAGCGGGAGTCGGCGTAGAGCCTAACGGGATGAAAATAGACGAGGTCGTACGTGTTATCAACAATATAGCATCCAAGTATGATCTGGTAGGTCTTACGGTAGCCGAGCCGATGCCTCGTATAGCCATCAAGCTAAGGAATATGCTGGACCGGTTACCCTTATTGAAATAATAAAAAAGACGTAGCCCTTAAACAGAGTTACGTCTTTTTTATATTACATTATTATAACTTTCGGGATTTATTCCTCATTATTATCTTCCTCATTCTCCTCGTCTTCTTCCTTTGGGGCTTTTTTCTACGAAGAACGCACTCAACTCATACAAACCGTAGAGCGGTAAGAATACGATACTTAACGTAAACGGATCACTACTTGGAGTGATGAACGCCGCACCAACTAACAAGCCGACAACAGCATGCCGTCTGTATTTATGAAAGAACGAGCGGTTTAGCAGCCCTATCTGAGATAATAGCCAAGATACCAATGGCATCTCAAATACGATTCCCATCACGAATATCAACATCAAGAAGTTATCCATGTAAGAATCAAGGGATACCTGTTCCGTAATGGCGGCACTCAACTCGTAAGTCGCCAAGAAACGTAGTGTCATCGGGAACACCAAGAAATAACCCACCGAGCATCCGATAAAGAACATTATCGTTCCGAACAAGAATACCCAACGTACATTTTTCTTCTCATTCTCGTAAAGAGCCGGACTTACGAACTTCCAGATCTCCCACATCAAATAGGGGAAAGTCAATAATAACGCCAACCAGAAAGAACTTGTCATATGCGTGAAGAACTGGGAAGCCAGCTTGATATTGACAATGTTCACATGGAAAGTATCATTACAAAAGTCCGGGAGAAAAGAAAAATGAGAACTAATCTTACACATTTCCCGATAGACGATGAAATCGGAGCTACACGGGGCCATCACGACATTATCGAACAGCCACGGCATTACCGAGAACCCGGCTATAGCAAAAACAAAGAGCGCTAAAATAGAACGAAATAAAGTCCAACGAAGTTCTTCTAGGTGATCCCAGAATGACATTTCTTCTTGTTGCATCTTCCTTTACTTCTTTTCCGTATCGTCTAATTTGATATCGTCTTCCAATCCTTTTACACCGTCCTTGAAATTCTTCACGCCCTTACCGATACCTTTCATCAGCTCAGGAATTTTCTTACCACCGAAAAGCAATAACACAACAATGGCGATGATCACGATCTCGCCTGTACCTAAGTTTCCTAAAAATAGTAATTCATTCATGATATTATAATATTAGTCATTAATATTCTCGTTTCTATGGGGGCAAAGATACAATTTGTAATGAATAGTAGCCTCATTATTCCAAATTTATTACCTTTGCACCGTCTTAAAAAACTGAAATTAGAAAAAATTAGAAAGATGAAAGCGTACGTATTTCCCGGTCAGGGGGCACAGTTCGTAGGTATGGGCAAAGACCTCTACGATAATAATCCTCTTGCTAAAGAGATGTTTGAGAAGGCTAACGAGATCCTTGGTTTCCGTATCACGGATTTAATGTTTGCCGGAACAGACGAGGATCTGAGACAAACCAAAGTTACTCAACCAGCGATCTTCTTACACTCTGTCATTCTCGCGAAAACATTAGGTGATCAATTCCAACCGGATATGACCGCAGGTCACTCATTAGGAGAATTCTCTGCCTTGGTAGCTGCCGGAGCATTGTCTTTCGAGGACGGCTTGGTATTAGTTTCCAAACGTGCCATGGCTATGCAAAAGGCTTGCGAGGCAACTCCCTCTACAATGGCCGCCGTATTAGCCTTGCCGGACGCGACGGTTGAGGAAATTTGCGCGAGCATCAAGGACGAGGTAGTGGTTTGCGCTAACTATAATTGCCCGGGCCAATTGGTAATCTCCGGCTCTATCCCCGGTATCGATCAGGCTTGCGAGAAGTTATTGGCCGCAGGCGCTAAGCGTGCCTTGAAGTTGAAAGTAGGTGGAGCGTTCCATTCTCCATTGATGGAACCAGCTCGTACTGAGTTGGCTGCCGCTATCGAGGCTACGACGATCAATAAACCTTCTTGCCCGGTTTACCAGAACGTAAGCACGAAAGCCGAGACTTGCCCGGAAACAATTAAGACTAACTTGATCGCACAGTTAACCGCCCCGGTACGTTGGACCCAAAGCGTACAGAACATGATCGCCGACGGTGCCACTCATTTCATCGAGTTAGGCCCGGGTGCCGTTCTTCAGGGATTGGTTAAAAAGATCAATAAGGAAATGACTACGGAAGGTATGCAATAATTTACCTTTCAATGTAATAGGATAAAAGTCCGAAAAGGATGGAGGGTGATTTTCCTCGTCTTTTCCGGACTTTTTTATATACGATGATGATTCGAAAAGATCTTGAATGCTAAACTAATCAAAGGCCAACGTTGTTTTATACTATAAACACAATTCAGAATATAGAAAATGGAAACAATACAACAGAAAAATAGGATTATCCTACTTTGGCCGGATGGAGCGCCCACTAGTAATGGATTGGCCGGCGTAGAATTGGAAGATGCCCCGAATGCCATATCCAATATATCGAACCCTTCCCTATTGGTTTATCCGGCGACGAAGCCGAATGGCAAGGCGATCTTGATGTGTCCGGGTGGCGGACTTTCCAAGATTTCGATCGGACATGAGGGGCGTGATATGGCCGCATGGTTTAACGCGCAAGGTATTACTTATGCCGTATTGAAATACCGGATGCCGAACGGACATAGGGAAGTTCCTCTGGACGATGTTCGCCAAGGTCTCCGCATCCTCCATAATTACTCGGAAGAGTGGAAGATTACGAAGGTCGGTGTCATGGGTGCCTCCATTGGCGGTTATATCGCCGGGCATGCCGCAATATTCGGGGTAGACGACGCACGTCCAGATTTCCAAATACTCCTTTATCCGGTTATCAGTATGCTACCTCATTTAACGCACCTTAAATCGAGGGAACGGCTATTAGGAGCGAATCCCACGCATGAGGAAGAGGAAGCTTTCTCTTTGGAATTGCACGTAAACTCACTGACACCTCCCGCCTTTATAGCGTTGGCTTCGGATGACGAGGCGGTTAGCCCGGAGAATAGCGTGCTTTATTATCTCGCTTTGCTAAAAAACAAGGTGTCCGCCTCCTTGCATATTTATCCAAAGGGCGGCCATAGTTTTGGGTTCCGGGACAACTTCGTATACAAACGTCAATGGACTGACGAACTGGAGAAATGGCTAAGCACGATTGAGTAAATCTCAAAAAAACGGTGCCACACAAATAAATGCGTGACACCGAAAAAGTATATATAAAACAGACCAAGCAGGTTCGCTATTTAGCGTTCCACCAAAGTGGAGTAGTCGTCAAGTCCGGGCCGCCCAAAAGCTGGAGAGCTTGCGCATAACCCGCTTGATTATTCGTTTGGATATTCGCCGGATAACGATAACGTTTCGGGTAGAAATCCCAACGGCATTCCTTAGAGGTAGCGACCGTCAAAGGAACTTGATTCAATGGGTTGTAATCCTTCTCTACCGCTTGGTTCTCGAAGAAAGGAAGACCTAAACGACGATGATCGCTCCAAGCCTCTTCCGGCAACCAAGGAACTTGCGCTATATATTTCTGGGTGATAATCTTCGTAAGGGCGTCATTATTATAAGCGCCATTCCGATAGATCGAGTTATGGGGATATTCATACGTACGGCTTTTTACCTCCTTCGTATAGGGGTCCGTATAACGGATCGTATATGATTTCGCCTCTGTCGTATGGTCGAAAGCGACGGAAGTACCTACACGGTTGTATTTCTGAGACGATAGGTAATCACCGACTTGGCTCAATAAGCCATGATACTCAAAACTAGCCGTAACACCAGACTCATAATTGGATTTAGCTGTTCCCGGAACTTTCCAGCCTTTCACCGCAGCCTCCGCCAATAAGAAGTAACTTTCCCACGGGCCGAAGAAGACACGCTTATTGGTGCTCATTCGATATTGTTTCGATATAGAGGGATAATTATAATTCTTACCTGTCAGCTCACTTACCAGACCGGCTTTCACGTCCCATTCTCCGGCGACCCAAGTGCCCCACGTATATTTCGGATCCGATCGTCAACATATTCTGGGTATTATCCGCCGGATTCTTCAAGTGAACCGGCTTCACCTCGCTGGCCGCACCGATATAATCGGAATAAACCACACCATCATCCCAGCCCACTACACTAAACAACTTCGGGGCACGGGGATCTACATATTGAGGTATACCGTCGAAATAGAAACCGGCGCACGGATCATTCGTCGTCAGCGGGAAGTGCTGGTTCAAATATAAACCTTGATAATCGTATGGATTCTTCAAATGGCTTTTTAAGGAGTCCGGCAACGGAAATTCCTGTCCACCCAAACCAACTACCAAGTTCTTAAACGTCACGGACATTGCCTGCCCGTTCCAAGGACGAGACATCACGCTCGTCAACTCATCCCACCCCTCTTTCTCCTGCACGGAAGCGATATCGGTTGGCTCGGAGATAAATGTCTTAGAGGCGGCATCCTCAAATTCCGCTCTCGCCAAGGCAGGATCGACAGCCGAGATACGCATCGCCAAACGCATACGCAAAGAGTTGGCGTACTTTTTCCATTTCGTAACATTTCCCGCATAGAAAGCATCCTCGTTAGCCATAGCGGACATATCCAAGGAGGGGTCTAACGCAGACTCAGCTTCCCGTAACTCTTTCAATATAAATTGATAGATAGCTTCTACACTATCGTACTCAGCCGGTACACCGGAGAAAGCGGCCAACGCAGGGATCGGCCCGAAACCGTCAGCTACTTCCGAGTTCAAGTAAGCACGCCAGATACGGGACATCTGGATCACGTTCTTATAATAAGGATAGGTATCCGCCTCGCCATTGGCAACCATCTGCTCTCCTAACTGGATCGCTTTGGTCACTTGATTCAGCCAACCTACGGCGTAATCATTACTCAAGTAGATCGTACTATAATCATTGTTATCCGTACCGATCGTAAAACCACTTCCCCTATTGAAACGGGAAGCACGGTCCCAGTACAAGATAAAGATACGCTCGGCTATCTCTGGGTTCATCTGGTCTCCCATGATAGAGGCATTCAGGAACCATTGGGGGCTTCACCTTATCCTCTCCCACAAGATTCGGGTCCTCATTGATCTCCTGAAAGTCATTACAGGAAGAAAGAAGAGCAGCCACCGATACCAATCCGGTAAAAAGTATATTTCTTGTTTTCATCTTCATCATTTTTATCGTAATTCAAATTATCATGTATTCCATTAGAATCCCACGGTTACGTTAAACGTATAGGAACGGCTGGTCGGCGCGGCTCCATTCTCGAATCCGGTAGCGTTGGTATTCGTGGCGGCAACGGACTCGGGGTCGATACCCGGCAAGTTATAATGGATCATCCAAACATTGTTACAAGTAGCGGATAGACGTACACGCTGGAAAGGCGTTTTCTTCAACATCTGTCGATTGAACTCGTAGCCAAAGGTGATATTACGCAAACGGACATTGGTGGCGCTATAGGTATAAACCTCTGGTAAACCATAATTTCCGGTAGACCCAATACGCTCCCAATAGTTCTGGGGAGTGACGGCGACCGTATTCTCCGCATAACCACTACCCTGTTGAACCACGGTATTCGGTACCACGAATTCGGCACGATCACCATTCACCACTGTTCCGGCGGCGTTACCCCGGGTATACAGGTTGGAGGCTGTCGCCGAATAGATGCTACCACCGATACGGAAGTCTATCAAGAAGCTCAGGTTAAAACCTTTATAAGAGAAATTATTGGTCCAACCCATCATCCAATCCGGACTCTGGTTTCCTACTTTCGACTTCTCGGTAGAGATCAAAGGCAAACCATCATCACCTACGACGATCTTTCCATAGTGAGGACTATTCTCATCGGTCACACGCATAAAGGTCTGCCCGTAGATCTCACCATAATAACCACCTACCGGAGCTACGATCTGGATAGCGTCGAACGTCTTTATATCATATAGATTCACGCCCTCGTATAATTCCTTGATCTTATTCCGGTTCAAGGAGAACTGCGCCGTAGAGCTCCAGCTCAATCCGGCGGGATTGTCTAGAATCGTACCGTTCAAGGAGATCTCCAAACCCTCGTTCTGAATGTTACCCGCGTTAATCTTACGGGAAGCATAGCCGGAGAACGGGTCCATCGGTAAATCCAGTAACTGGCGGGTAGCGTTGGACTTATACCAAGCGGCATCCAAGCCTAACCGGTTATTGAAGAAACGGATATCGAAACCGGCCTCCCATGATTTAATCAACTCACTACGTACATCCGAGTCGTAAAGTACCTTACCCGGTTTCGCCGTCGTATTCCCGTTGGGGTCCTTGCCTACAGAGTAGAAGTTATATAATTGATACGGGTCCAAGTCGTTACCTACCTCAGCGAAGGAGGCACGTACCTTAGCGAAAGAGAACCAATCCGGCATGCTTCCGCCAATCTTCGGCAACATATCGGAGATCACCGCAGACAAGCTGACAGACGGATAGAAATAAGAGCGGTTGGCTTTCGACATCGTAGACGACCAATCGTTACGTGCCGTAACATCCAAGAACAGATAACCATCCCAGTTCAACTGCAACGACCCGTACAAGGAATTCATACGACGGCGGATCAACTCGGAAGTGACCGTCGGCTTATTCACGCCATTATTCAGCGAGAACAAGTTCGGCACCAACAACTCTCCGGCAGAAGCGTTCATCTTATTACGTTGCTGGAGCATCAAGTTACCACCGAAAGTAACGAAGCCTCCCAGCCGATCGATCAAGTTATCCTTCCGGGCCGTAGCCAAGAAACTGAAGTTATTCTCATAGAAGGTCTCCGATCCCTCGGTATACAGACCTCTCGGACTGGTATTACCACCGGCATATACTTTCTCGCTCTTCGTCGTGGTATAATAATCCGTACCACCTCTCAACTCAATATCGAACCAATCGGTCGGGGCATATTTCAAGGAGATATTTCCTAACAAACGGTTACGGGTATCCTCGTTCTGGCGATAACGGGTCACCCAATAAGGGTTCTCCTGCGGATTCTTGGAGGCATCATACCAAATCATATTGCCTTGCTCATCCACGTCATCCTCAAACTCACGGATATTCAAGGAACGAGGCAGGTTATAGATCGTATTGAAAGCGTTCGAGGGATTCACGCCCTGAATCGGGCGGTTATGCGCGTTTTGATTGATATAATTCACCTTGGCATCTACTTTCCACTTTTCCGCCTCATCCAAGAAAGTGGTGGCACGCAAGGTAATATTCGTCTTGTTTAGTTTTGAGCGTGGGGTGATACTAGCATCGTCGGAACGGTTTACGGAGGCGAATACCGCCGTACCCTTTATGTTCTGCTGGAAGCTGACACCTCGTTAAAGGAGGTTCCGGTGCGGAAAAAAGCGTCGATATTATCATAAGTATGCAGAGGGATTTGGTTGCCTCTCCAATCGGTTACCATTTGTCCCATGGCTTTCGGTCCCCAGCTAAGGCGGGATTGGTTATCGTAAACGCCCACGGAGCCTTGTCCGAAGTCGTTCTGTAAATCAGGTTTCAGGAAAATCGTCTCGGCGGTGATACCGGCGTTGATCGTAATACCGAGTCCCTCGTTCTTACGTCCGGACTTGGTAGTGATCAAGATCACGCCGTTACCGGCACGTGAGCCATAAAGGGCGGCGGCGGAAGCACCCTTCAATACCGTCATGGACTCGATATCTTCCGGGTTGATATCCGAAAGGCCGTTACCCATGTCCGCTCCGGAGTTACCCCATACATCATCCACGCCACCGGTGAAGTTATCCATCGGGGTACCGTCTACGACGATCAAGGGCTGGTTGCTACCCGTCAAGGAGTTGTTACCACGAAGTACGATCTTAGAAGACCCTCCTACGCCATTGCTTGAACGGACGATCTGCAAACCGGAAACCTTACCGGAAAGGGAGTTCGCCAAGTTCGGCTCACGGGAGGCCAAGAGGTCATCCCCTTTCAACTCCTGCATGGCATAACCCAAGGCTTTCTTATCCCGTTTCATACCCAAGGCGGTCACCACCACCTCATCGAGTTTCTGGGTATCTTCCACGAGTTTAACCGTAATCTCGGACTGGCCAGTATACGGGATGTCTTGCGAGGTATAACCGATAAACGATATCTGTATGATATCCCCTTTCTTCACGTTATCCAAGGTAAAATGTCCGTCCAAGTCGGTCATAGTACCATTGGTAGTTCCTTTCACGATTACGGACGCCCCGGTAACGGGTCCTAAGGCATCCTCAACTATTCCCGACACCTTTGCGTTTTGCTGTGAAATGTCAACCCTCGGAATCCCGGACATAGGCGTGGCGTATAAGTTTCCCGAGAACCCAAGCGCCCCTACCAACAGGATTAAGCTGACTGGTCTGAATCTTTTCAACATAACTACTGTTTTTTGTTTATTTTTCTAGACAATGTTTTAGTTTTTGCGTCAACAAATGTCATTTATCCTGTATAAACATAAAAAGGGCAGATATGTTTTGAGTTTAACATATACAAGAGGTAACTGGTGAGGATACCGCAACTACTCTCTCCTTACAGACAAAACGAATAAGAGTTATCCTTACTAACATCCATAAAAAATTGATTTACAGAAATTTTAACCAAAGGATAACCAAACCGTAAAAGAGGCAGGAAGCCGTTAGTTATTCACTTCAGAAGCCAATAAAAGTTCCAGTTTACCCATACAAATCATCACCACAAAAAAAAGAAGGCGTACCGACATTTACATCGATACGCCCTTTTCTCGTAAGAATATTATTCTCTATAATTTCCGAATCAGTTACAATACAAAGTTTGTCAAAAGACAAGAAAAAGACAAGAAGTAGATAATCTTTATTTTCCTATAAAGTACTAATAAG
>ENA-OQJN01000767-OQJN01000767.1-human-gut-metagenome-genome-assembly--contig:-NODE-767-length-11444-cov-5.776266_pt1 | contig 11444 bp, 14 predicted proteins | sample MGYA00242610_ERZ504777 | MGnify/ENA primary metagenome ERZ504777 (study PRJEB26092, sample SAMD00036350) | human gut metagenome | host: Homo sapiens | study: EMG produced TPA metagenomics assembly of...
AGGAGGAATACTACCATGAAATCTAATATCGAGGAATTACGCAAAAAATACATGGACAATCCACCAGAAGGAATGACATCTAAGGACATTCGCAATATGAGCGAGGATGAACTTCTGGATATGGATTATTTCTTAAATGAAGATGACTTATTTTCCGATGAGGCTGGTGTAGAAGGTTTTTATACCTTTTAACCAGTGCCATCTCTTTATCATGCTCGCTTTTATGCGGGCTTTTTTCATTCATGAATCTAACAAATATCGAACTTTCCTATAAAGCAAAAACAGGTTGGAAAATCAAACGATTTTCCAACCTATCAAACATTTTACCATATATGCATTACATGCTGCATTCCAAGACTTACGATTGTAATTCCAAGCCAACATGACATTCCAAGAAGAATCGGGCGTCCTCCGCTTTTTATTAACTTTACAATGTATGTGTTAAATCCAATTGCCCCCATCGCCATAATAATAAAGAATTTAGACAAATCTTTAAGCGGCACAAATACTTCTGCCGGTACTCCCACTGCTGTAGCGATTGTCGTAATCAAGCTCGCTCCGATAAAAAAGAGAATAAAAAATGGAAATACCTGTTTTAACGACACCTTATCTCCATCTCCTTTCTCAGCTTTTCTTGCCTGCAAAAATGCCAAAACCAAAGTAATCGGAATGATTGCCAATGTTCTTGTCAGCTTTACTGTTACTGCCTTATCAAGCGTCTGACTTCCTAAGTTATAAAGGCTGTCCCATGTAGACGCTGCTGCCGTAACAGAAGAAGTATCATTTACCGCTGTCCCTGCAAAGATACCAAACGCTTCTCCGGATGTGGTAGAAAAACCAAGTACGCCTCCAAGTACCGGGAATATAAGCGCCGCTAAAATGTTAAACAGAAAGATAACAGAAATTGCCTGTGCTACTTCTTCCTCATCTGCATCAATGACAGGTGCCGTGGCTGCAATCGCAGAACCTCCACAGATGGAAGAGCCAACTCCAACCAATGTTGAAATCTTCGCTGGTATGCGAAGTACACGGTGAAGTACATATGCAATCACCAATGATACCGTAATCGTACAGAGTATGATCGGCAAAGACTGTTTTCCGGTCTCCATCACAACTTTTAGATTCATTCCAAATCCTAATAACACAACTGCATATTGTAAAATCTTTTTCGATGTATACTTAATTCCTGGTGCAAAGGATTCTTTCTTTTTTACAAGCGGAGCAAAAATCATTCCTCCAAGAATCGCAAATACAGGACCTCCTATAATCGGAAATTGTTTTCCAAGCAGACTTGCCGGTACTGCCAATGCCAGACACAACAAAAGTCCTTTCCAGTTTTTGGATATAAAATTCATAGTAACCTCCCTCTACATTTCCGCACAGTTTCATTTTACAGCTACACTATACAGGATTATTATCATTTTGTAAAATTATATATATTGATATAATCATAAATATTTGTTATGATTATAAAAATTATTACCATATTAAAAGGAGAAACTATGCTTGATTTTCGAATGGAAACATTTTTAAAGGTCTGTGAATATATGAATTTTACACATGCCGCTCATGATTTGAATCTGACTCAGCCTGCTGTTTCACAACACATCAAATATCTGGAAATGGAATATGATGCACCATTGTTCGTGCGTGATAAGAAAAAACTAACACTGACTCCTGCGGGTGAAATTCTTCGCTCTGCTTTAGAGACGATGCGAAATGATGAGAACACTATGAAGATACGCATGAAAGAAAGTCTCTGTGGAAAAAAGATCCTGACTTTTGGTGTCACAATGACAATTGGCGAATATGCCATAGTCCCTTCCCTTTCTGCATTCATCAAAAAGCACCCCGACACCGATATTCACGTTCGTTACGCCAATACGCAAACACTACTCTCTTTTTTATACGAGGGAAGCATTGATTTCGCCATTGTGGAAGGATATTTTAAATCCGATAATTTCGAGATCCGTATTTTTAAGACAGAAGAATATATTGCTGTGGCTTCCAAAAACCATGTGTTTCAAAAACCTGTTCACTGTCTGAAAGACTTAACCTCTGAACGTCTTTTGATTCGGGAGCACGGCTCCGGCACAAGAGCAATCCTGACGAAAACACTTGCGCTCAAAAATATGTCGATTCAGAATTTCCCTCATATTGTGGAAATTGAAAATATCCACGCTATCGTCAGCCTGCTTTGTCAGGACTGTGGCATCTCATTTTTATATAAATCAGCCGTTGAGCAGGAAATAAATGATGGTCGCCTGAGACAAATTGCGCTCTCTGACTTTATGGTCATGCATGATTTTACATTTCTTCGGAATAAAGATAGTGTGTTTTCACAGGAATATGAAGTAATCTTTAATGAATTACAATCTTCTATCCTTCCATGATATCAAAAAAGGACTGCTTTTTGCAGCCCTTTCTTCTATAATCCAAATTGAATCTGATTCTCCTCAAGCTCTTCCTGTCTTTCCTCTTCTCGCCCGTTCTTCTGCTGCCTGAGGCATTCTAAAATTGCTTCGTTCAAAGACAACATCTTTTCATCCAACGCAGATACCATCTCCGCACATTCTCTTAAATCTCTGCTGATATAAGCCGGCGCTTTTCCCTCAAACTTATAGTAAATCTTATGTTCTAAACTAGCCCAAAAATCCATCGCAATCGTACGTATCTGAATCTCAACTTTTGTATTCACAACGCTATCTGACAGGAAAATGGGAACTGCCACAAGCATATGATAACTTTTATATCCACTTTCTTTTGGATTCTTAATGTAATCCTTGATGGAAAGCACTTTCAAATCGCTTTGATTCCCAATCATCTCCGCAAGTCTGTAAATATCGGAAGTAAACGAACAAATCAATCTCACTCCTGCAATATCGTTCACATATTTTACCATATTCTCAATCGTTGCCTCGTATCCGTACCTCTTTAATTTTTTGACAATGCTCTCTGCCGTCTTAATTCTCGTTTTAATATGTTCTATTGGATTATACTGATGCACATGCTGAAATTCATCATTCAAAATCTCTAATTTTGTGCCCACTTCTTTCAATGCTGAATTGTACAAAAACATAACTGTTTTCCAACTATCAACATCTTCATAACTTTTAATTGCATCTAACATCAAGTTCTTCTCCCCTATCTTACTCGAAGAGTAATTATTACTACAATAGTATACCATAATCCAAAGAGACTGTCATAAACTTCATGCTTTTTTTAGAAAGTTTCTCTTCATCAGCCTTTATAATTCTAGTTTCATATCGCCATACTGAATCCATTTTTTCTTTCTCATAAATTCTGAAATGAGCAGTGTCACAACAGCCGGAAGGGCAATCTGCATCACTATAATTTTCACAAGCACAACCATCGGCGGCTCCACTGCCGTCATCGTCTGCCATGTCATAATCTGTCCGACAAGTCCTGCTGTTCCCATTCCAGAACCTGTTGCATTGCTTGTCATGTGCAGAATCATCGTTCCGACAGGTCCTAAGATAGCACTTGATAAAATTGCAGGAACCCAGATAATTGGCTTTCTCACAATATTTGGCACCTGAAGCATCGATGTTCCGATTCCTTGTGCTAATAGTCCCCCGATTTTATTTTCTCGATAGCTTGCAACTGCAAATCCAACCATATTACAGCAGCATCCAATTGTTGCAGCTCCTGCCGCAAGACCGGAAAGATTCAAAATAACCCCAAGTGCCGCGGAACTAATCGGAAGTGTCAGAATCATTCCCATCAAAACCGAGACAATAATTCCCATCAAAAACGGCTGCTGCTCTGTTCCCCAATTAATCAATGCTCCAAGCGCTGTCATAAATTCAGAAATCGGAGGTCCAACTAAAAGACCTACCGCCGATCCGGCTGTAATCGTTACAATCGGAGTAACCAAAATATCCACCTTTGTTTTCCTGAGACAAGATGTCCGAATTCAATCCCTACGTAAGCCGCAAGAAATGCTCCCAACGGTTCTCCCGGTCCTGAAAATACCATGGCACCATCTACAAGAACACTTCCCGCGAGCAGTTTTGCCGCAAATGCGCCCACCATTCCGGCAGTCGCTGCTGACAGCACAACAAGCGGACTGTCCTTAAAGCGATAGGCAACACCTACACCAATTCCTGCCCCCGTAAACGTGGCTGCCATCTTTCCAAGTACAAAAATCATATCCCCGACATTCCCGCCAATCAAACTTCCAATCTGTTGAATAATTGTGCCGACGATCAATGTTGCAAAAAGTCCCTGCGCCATTCCTGTTAATCCATCAATAAAAATACGATCTAATAATTTCTTTAATTTTTCCATTCTACGCTCCCATTACATTTTATTTTACATGTGTCTTGTCACTAGCAAAGTCTACCATATCTACCTATAAAAAGTCAAGCATGTCTATATTGAAAATCAATTGCAAAGTATTGTATAATGATGCATACGAACAAATATAGAAAGGATGACAACCATGTTTCGTTTATGGGGAAAAATATTTAAAGATAATCGAATGTTAAAAGATACTGTCATCTGTGATGATACAGACGATACAAGAACGCACAAGACTTTTCATGCACTGGATGAGATTTGTTACCAGTTTGATTTAAGTAAACCGATTTGGCTGGATTCTACGATTGCTGAATTCAAAAAACATGACAAAGCACGCTTTTATCAGGACAATTTCGTAGATTCCATTGATTTTGACTATCTGGAAATTCATATCATTGAAGAGTAACAAATGAGGGATGTGAGCTTCTCAAAAGCCACATCCCCTATTATCATTTTTCAAATTGCTATTCATTTCGAATTGCTGCAAGTGGGCTTAATTTCATTGCGCGCCGTGCCGGGAAGTATCCTGCCGCCATTCCCACAAGAATCGCAAATGCAAGTGAAATCAGCACAAGCCAAGGTGGAATATAAGAAATTACATCTGTCATGCCCATCTCGGCTCCCATGCTTCCAACCACTTTATTGACCACGAATGACATAATAAGACTTAAGATATTTCCGATCACGCCCCCGATCAGTCCGATAAATCCAGCTTCCAGCAGAAACATCTGCCTTAATATTTTTTAGACTGCAGCCTAACACTTTAATAACACCGATTTCTTTCGTTCTTTCATAAATCGACATCATCATCGTGTTTGCAATACCAATCGCAGCAACAAGAAGCGATACCGCACCGATTCCGCCTAGAACCGCCTGTATCATTGCAAACTGTTTCTGCATACTTTCCAGATACTCTGCATTGCTGTATGTCTGAAATCCCAGTGTCCTAATTTCATTGGAAACAGATTCTACATTGTCAAGATTATCCACTTTTACCTGTGCTGAACTATACGTAAAATAACTGTAAGGTTTCCCGCTGCTCGTGGACGGTTGACCCGGAATCGCTCTTCCCCGAAATTCTTTTTTCAAAATGGTTTTCAGTGTCTCGATATCACAATAAGTTGAGTAAGAATATGCATTGTATTCATCAACGGTTCCTTCCACGACACCGGACGCTTTTACAACATATTTTTTTTCTGTCTTTGGTGTCTTCGTTGCTGTCTCTCCTCCATTTTCCACATTACCAAAACCACTTCCCGACTGGCTCTGGTAATAGGCATCTGTATCCAAGATCAAAAACAGAGAATCCTTTGCGAAATCAATATCCGGAAGTTCTCCGGTATCCCAATAACCACTGCCTCCTGATTTATTGCTGAAATTCGTGATTACCATGTTTCCCATCACCAGATCTAATGAGCTTCCATTTTCAGCCGGTAATTCCCCCCCTCTTTCAATGGAATGTTCATTTTTTCCAATGCCTCATGGGACATTCCCTGCAACGTCAAAAATCCTTCATAATTGCCCTTTAACGCAATTGCAGATACTTCTAAAACAGGACTTACAAATTCTACATTTTCTAATTTTTTCAATTTTTCAATCACAACATCTGTGATATATTCTTTCGATTCCTCTCCGGAATCTACCATCATTCCACCCTGCCCGCCTTTTCCTGTCACCTGAATGGTCGTCAAACCACCAGATTTTTCTATTTCTTTATAGGTAGACTGCTGAAGACCAAGTCCGAGAGAAATCATAACAACAATGGAAGCTGTCCCAATCACAACCCCTAGAACGGTTAAAAAGGTTCGAAGCTTTCTGCGTTTCAGATTTCCACTACTCATTCTCAGTAAGTCTATTAAGCTCATCCTCTAAAATCTCCTCCTCTTCTGCTCTTCTCTTTTTCTCTTTTTTCTTCTTCACAATTACAACTACAACAATCACTCCGATGATAATTACTACGACAATCACCGGAATAATCGGAAACGCTTTTTCTTGCTCAACCATTTCACTTTCATTCATCATGTCATCTGTCATCGGTGCTGTCACTAAAAGTGTCAGTTCTTTTTCAGTTGTAAATACTGCTCCCGACTCATCTTCATAAGTAACAATCATCTTAACTTTACCATCACCTGTTGTCTCTGACTCTCCGGTTATCATACCATCAATTGAAGCTGTCGCTCCGGATTCTACATTTCCGACAAAAATCTCTTTAGATTTGATTCCTTCACCCTCAAATTTTGCTTTTACGTTATACAATTTAATTCTTCCCATGTTATACAGACTGCACATGACATTAACTTCGCTTCCAACTTCCACAGTCTCTCCACTCAGCTCAAATTCACTGAATTCAAATCTCGCATCCTGTTTAACCGGAACTGAGATACTTGATGTACTTTCAAATTGTGTTCCTCTTCCGTCTTCATACTTCATAGACATCTCGACACTATATGGTTTCTGTACCAGATCTGATTTTGCATTCATATCAATCGAAATGTCTTTTGTCCCATTTGCTCCGATTCCATCCAGATATACAGTGCTAGAGCCGGACGCCGGAAGGAACGCCGGAGATGCAGTGTTTGCATCCTGTCCTTCTGTCGGTGCGTTAAAGTCAAACAGCATATTTTTTACCGCTGTTGTCTTGGATGTATTTTTCAAATGTACAATCAGTTTAAAATTGCTTCCCGCCTTTACTTCTGCCGGATCCGTTGAAAATCCTGTGACAATTACTCTCGGAACAGATGTCGATGTCGTTGCTGATCCGCCACCTGCACTATCTCCTCCAGTATACATCATCGGTTCACTGTTGTAGACACCTGTATCCCCCGAAGGTTGCTGCGGTTGTGGATCTTTCTGTGGGTTTTCTTCTGGATTTTCCTGTGGCCTCTCTTCCGGCTTAGCTGTCATTTTTACAAATACACTCTGCTCAAATGCATTTTCCAATCCATCGTAAATGACATTGAATTTTACATTATAATATTTTGATGCCACATCCTCCCTTGCTTTCACATCATATGTGATCTCATAAGATTTTCCTGCTTCGATCTTATCCACTTTCTGTTCATAGGATACATTTTCAATTTCAAACGGCCACTCCTCAATATTTGCCCTCACCTGCGGAGCTACCACTACATTTTCAATTGCTGCATCCGTGCCGTTTGTAATCGTAAGCTTTAACTCTTTTTCTTGTCCATACTGATAAGCCGGTGTCGCAGTTCCACTCGCCTTTACGGTCACTTTTCCTGCTGCGTGCAGTGGCATCACCATCCCTGCCACTAGAATCATACTCATGGCAACCATCATTATTTTCTTAATCTTTCTCATCTTCTTTCTCCTCTCCCTTTGTACGGTTGTCTTCTATCTTTACAATCTCTCCATCAATAATATGGAAAATTCGATCGGCATACGAAGCCAGATGATTGTCATGTGTAACCATAACAAGCGTCTTTTTCTGCTCCCTTACCACCTTCTGCATCAGTTCCATCACCTCTTTGGATGTATGCGAATCCAGATTTCCTGTCGGCTCATCCGCAAATATAATCTTCGGATCAACAACTAGTGCCCTTGCAACTCCGACTCGCTGCTGCTGCCCTCCCGACATCTGATTCGGCAAATGCTTTTTATGCTTTTTTAAATTGACCAGATCCAGCATCTTATCTGCTTTTTTTAGTCGGCTTTCTTTTTTCTCTCCGCGAAAGCTCAAGGGCAATGCCACATTTTCCACCGCATTCATCGTCCCGATCAGATGAAAAGACTGAAAAATAAATCCAACATGATCACGTCTAAAGCTGACAAGCTGATCTTCCTTCAGCTTCTCCATGTGCTCGCCGTTGATGATCACTTCTCCTTTTGTCGGTTTTTCCAATCCGGCAAGCATATTTAACAACGTTGATTTCCCCGATCCCGAAGTTCCTACAATCGCACAGAACTCTCCTTCGTTGATCGAGAAATTCACTCCATTCAGAGCATGCACAACACTGTCCCCGACACGATAGAGCTTAAACAAATTCTTCACTTCTATAATTTTCCCCACAGATACTCTCCTTCCTGTTTTTTTCTTAATTTTACTATACCAAAGGATTTTCTGAATATTATATAGGAAATCTTAAGTTTTCCTTAACCTATAAAGTAAGTGCTTTTAGGCAAGAAAAAAAGCTCTTTTCTCTTGACTCTATTTTTCTTCTCTTCGTTTCCAAACGTTCACACTTAGCAACGCACTTCCTGCCGTTGCAGCCAACAGCCACATCAATCTCATCTTGAACTGCAAATTCATCTGCTAATACCGTCTTTGCATTTTCCAGTTCTTTTTCTAATGTCGCATAACTGGCTTCTGTTGAAACTTCATCCATCACACGTACAACTGTGTAATTTGGCATTATATGCTCTGTCAATACAGATGGTACAAACATTTCTGTTGATCCACTTTCTTTGAACGCTTTTAATTCTGTCAAAATACTTTTTGCACTGTTAAATGCATCCTGTGCAATTACTTTTCCAATCTCTGTTGCTTTTTCCTGTGCAAGTTCCGGTGATTTTTCATATAACTTCTGCATATCCACATCAACTTGTTTTTGCTGTTCAATCAATTCTGCCTGATTCTTATTGCCGATTGCATAGATTGACTCATTTACATTGAAATCCATCTTTGTTCCTTCTCCTCTGTATGCCAGAAACTTCATGATATCCTGTGTAGAAAATTTTTTATTCGGCGTAAACAACAAATCATACGGACCATAAACGCCATCCTCTGAAGGCTCAATACTTAAACGCTCTCCTTTTTCATGATTCAAGTAATATGTTCCCTGCCACAAACGTGTCAGCTGACCTTTCCCCGGGTTTTCTGCACCATATGTCTGCGCGACATGAATCATTCCATCTTCTGTCTTTAAAAATCCATTTTCTTCGGCTAATGATACCAGTCCTTCAGATGCAATCACATTTTCTGTATCTGTAACATCAACCGTTCCAAGAAGCATCATATTCGGAATTGCTGCAACCTGATCCTCCGGCAACTTAATGACTGCATATTGATGACCGGAAACAATTTCCATGTACCACGCTTCATTTGGATCACTGATCATAATCGTATTACATTCCCCCGAACCGTATTTTTCCACAATCTCTCCTAACAATTCCACTCCGTCTCTTGCTGTTTTTGCCTGCCCAAGTAGAATCGATCCCATCGATAATTCACAGATACCGGTATCTACCAATGGATCTGCCGCTTTTGCCTTATCATTATAATAGGTAGATACAGTGGCCGTCATAGCAACCTCATTTTCATTGATTCCTACCTCTGCATAAGGCTCTTCTCCGTCTCCAAACAGTGGTGGATCTTTTGCAAGTGTATATTGATATGTGTGCTCTGGATATGGCATTGAAAATCGATATGCATCTTCAAAAATTGCTCCTGTTCATGGTCTTCTGCCAGATGCACTGTAAATATTTTTGTATGTCCCACTCTGATATCCTCTGATCTTCCAATATAGGACGATCCATTCTCGGAAACCTCTTTCCCTACATATACCCCCATACAGGCAAATGCCTGCATAGAACTCCCCATGGCCATTGTGCCTGCCAAGACCAGTGCTGCTATTTGTTTCTTCTTTATCATTTTCCCCCATTCCCTTCATTTCCTTTTTGTATAACTATACATTTTATGTGCTCAAACTTCTTTACTTTTCCTAAAAAGTATGTTATTTTGAAGAAACAACTTTTCTCGCTGCATTTCACCTTTTTCGCAGCAAAATCTCTTAAGCCTAAAAGCTTCTTTTTTTCCAGCTTCCACTCAGAAGCATTGATCCAACAACACACATGAGATAATCAAAGGAGGTTCATCTATGACAAACAGACTAAAACAATATTTTCCCATGCTTCGTACACGTACAGAAATTATGGAAATTATTCTCAAAGATAAAACATTAAAAACTTTATTTGACAGCTGGGAAACAGAATTTCAAGAAGAATTTCTGAATATCTGTACAGGTATATCCGGAGTCAAAGTATTATACGATTTTATGATTAAAGAAATACTGAATCCAGAGGCAGTGCCAGAACGAATTGGAGAACTACTGTCTTTACTGCTAAACCAAAAAGTAAAAGTACTAACCGTACTGCCAAATGATACTACCCGCATCACTGATGAAACATCTCTTATTATCACCGATATCGTTGTAGAACTTGAAGACGGCAGTATCGCAAACATTGAAATACAAAAAATCGGGTATCAGTTCCCCGGTGAACGATGTGCCTGTTATTCCTCAGACTTGCTTCTACGGCAATATAAAAGAATAAAAGGAATGCAGAAAAGAAAATTTACATATAAAAGTATCAAAAACGTCTACACCATTGTCTTCTTTGAAAAAAGTCCAAAAACATTTCATAAATTTCCTCAAAATTATCTTCATTTTTTTGAACAAAAATCTAATACTGGATTGCAGATGGAATTGTTACAAAAATATATTTTTATTCCTCTTGACATCTTTAAAGAAAATCAGCAAAATAAAGATATCAAAAACAAATTAGATGCATGGCTTGTATTTTTAAGTATGGATAATCCCGAAATGATTGTAAAACTTATCGAAACATATCCTGAATTCAAGCCAATGTACGAACAGATGTACGATATCTGTAGAAATATTGAGGAGGTCATGGGGATGTTTTCTAAAGAATTACGAGAATTAGACAGAAATACTGTCTTATATATGATTGATGAAATGCAAGATGAGCTAGACCAAAAGAAAATACAATTGCAAGATACAGAATCCAAATTAAATGATGCACACACTCAACTAAACAGTACACAGGATGAACTGCAATCCGCACAGGATAAGCTGCACTCCACACAGGATAAACTGTACTCCACACAGGATAAACTGTACTCCACACAGGATGAACTGCAAAAAGCTCTTTTAAAAATTGCAGAATTAGAGCATCAACATACTAAAAAATAGGCTTCGCCTATTCAGCTCCCCTTCCCCTCAATCTTGAGGGGTTAGGGGTTTCTTTTTCTTCCTTTTTCCTGCATAATAGACTTATGAATATCTTACAAAGAATCTTTACCGACTATTATGAAGAAATTAAATATACTCTTCATCCCAGAAAGACTGAGATGGAAAATATCG
>ENA-OQJN01000770-OQJN01000770.1-human-gut-metagenome-genome-assembly--contig:-NODE-770-length-11424-cov-10.736036_pt1 | contig 11424 bp, 14 predicted proteins | sample MGYA00242610_ERZ504777 | MGnify/ENA primary metagenome ERZ504777 (study PRJEB26092, sample SAMD00036350) | human gut metagenome | host: Homo sapiens | study: EMG produced TPA metagenomics assembly of...
ATTGAACAAAATCGCTGCGCGATGGCCTGCCAAGGCTGTGGTGCAGTTTCTTATTAGTTTTCTAAAAAAGCAGTGACAGGATTGTCCCAAGATAGTATTGTTTAAGTACCACCAAAAACAAACTTCGAATACGGGCTTAGTTCCCTACCACTGCCTATGAAAAGAATACCATTTTTACACCGTTTCTACAAGCGGTTTTATCAAGCAAATGCTCCTCCGTAAAGGTATGTGGAACTTATATATTTTCATTTATTTTACGGAGGATATTTTATGTACGAAGATATTTATAATCAAATCAAACTTGCTGCGGAAAAGAAAAATTTAAAACCATCCACAGCTAATGCCTACTGTCATACGATTAGACATTTTTTAGATTATACAGGGAAACCATGGAATGAACTAATTATTGATGACGCGGATGCTTTTTTAACCGCAAAAAGGTTATCTGGAGTCATGCCGGAAACTTATAATCATTATTATTCTGCTATACGTTTTATGTATAAAAGAATCTTAAAACTATACTGGGATGAAGATGAAATCTCCCGCATGAAACGTGACCGGGCTCTTCCTGTTATTCTGTCAAAGGATGAAATCAATTCTATTCTTGATGCAACTAAAAATCTGAAACATAAAGCAATAATTGCAACCATGTATTCCGGTGGACTTCGCGTATCAGAAGTGGTACATCTGCACTATGACGATATATCCAGAAGCAATAAGTCTATTCATATACGCAATACCAAAAACCGAAGAGATCGATATACTATTCTTGCCGACCGTACACTTGATTTACTTACAGAATACTGGTTTCAATGCGGTAAACCAAGGGGTATACTGTTTCCAAGTCAATGGACTCATAATTACCTTGATATTTCAAGCGTAAATCAATTCTTAAAAACAAGTGCAAAAAAGGCTGGCATTACGAAACATTTTTCTTCTCATACTTTTAGGCATAGTTTTGCAAGCCATCTTTTGGAAGCGGGGTGTGACATTAAATATATTCAAGCATTATTAGGACATACAGACCCAAAATCTACAGAAATATATCTTCATGTGAGTAACAAAACACTATTGGGAATTAAAAGTCCTTTTGACGTACAGGAGGATTAGGCATGGAAAATCCAACTGTACAGGATATATTTCACTCTTTTTATCTCAAATATCTGGACAGATATACACCTTCTGCGGAACAGGCAAAAGTTTCACATTGTATTATGAACTGCAAGACCGGAGCTTATGGCGCAAATGTCAGTGTTTGTGAAGATTGTGGCCATCTTCAGATTCACTACAATTCCTGCCGTAACAGATGCTGTCCTATGTGTCAGGCTCTTCCTACCGAAAAGTGGATGGATGCCCAACGGGAAGACGTTCTGGAAGCACCTTACTTCCATGTGGTATTTACAGTCCCTCAAGAACTGAATCCATTAATCTATTGTAACCAGAAACTACTGTATGATGCCTTGTATCATTCCGTCTCTTCCACGATAAATGAACTTGCTGAGGATGAAAAATATCTGGGTGCAAAGGTCGGATACATCTGCATCCTGCATACATGGGGATCTGAAATGAATTTCCATCCCCATATCCATGTCATTCTTCTCGGCGGTGGATTGACTGCTAAGAATCAGTGGCGTGATAAAGGTGAAGAGTTCTTTTTTCCTGTTAAAGTATTATCCAAACTTTTCCGTGGAAAATATCTGGATGAACTGAAAACTTTATGGAAAATAAAAAACTTCACTTTCACGGAAGCAGTGAAAAATACCGAAATCACTATGCCTTCAAAGAGCTGATAAATATCTGCTATGAAAAAGACTGGATTCCACACTGTAAGAAAGCCTTTAACGGTGCACAGTCTGTTATTCATTACCTTGGTAAGTACATACACAGAATTGCTATCAGTAATCGCCGTATTATCCGCATGGATGAAAACACTGTCACATACTATGTGAAGGACTACCGTGAAGCTGGTAAATGAAAAGCACTGACTATTCCCGGAGTTGAATTTATCCGCAGATTCCTTATGCATGTGCCACCCAAACGCTTTGTCCGAATCAGACATTATGGTCTGCTGTGTACCCGAAGTAAAACCAAGCATCTTACACTATGTAGAAATCTTCTTGGCTGCAGGCAATATCTGTCTCGGTTGAAAAATATGGAAACAGCTCAAATATTGGAAACACTTTATGGAATCAAGGTTTCTGTTTGTAAATGCTGTGGAGGACATCTCGGAAAACCCCAACAACGGATACCTTTACGGATTTAAAACCCAATAATTAAATATTTTTACGAAGCCTCAGAAATGAGGTCTGTTTGTTGTGGGAAAATATCTTTTTCTATAAAGAAATCTGATATAATATTTTAATCAAAACAGTTTTTTTCTACAAGAGGAAAAGAATTGAAACTCCATATATTCCGGCTATCCGGACACGACTTTGTTCACTATAGAAAAATCGAAATTGGTGCAAACGATAGGGCAGTTTATCAGCAATCTATAAGCTGCTTTATCGTTTACGCCAACTTCGATTGGTTTCTAATCAATTTGTAGATCAGATTGATTTCGAGGAGCTATGGTCGACACCGCAGACAAGAAGATTTTTATCCAGAACGCCGGAAGAAAAGTTTTTGAGAAAAAATAAAAAGTAATTATAAAAAGGGGGAGCAGAACAGATTATGAAGAAAAGAAGTTTATTAAAATCACTATTAGCAGTAGGACTTGCAGCAACACTACTGGCTGGCTGCGGCAACGATGCAAAACAGGAAGCAACAGATAAAACAACCATTAAAGTTGCTACTAGCGGAACAACCAATCCGTATACCACCATCGGAGATGATGGGGAAAACACAGGATATGATATAGACGTGTTAAAGGCTGTATTTAAAAAACTTCCGCAATATAACTTAGAGTTTGTGACAACGGATTTCGCTTCGATGTTTGAAGGGACATTGAGTGGTTCTTACGATATTGCGGTCAATAACTTCTCGTACAGTGAAGAGCGTTCCAAAAGCTATTTATACAGCTATCCATACGATGAGATTTCCTATGTATGGGTTACGAAAAAGGGAAATGATTCCATCAATTCTTTTGAAACGGCGGCAGGCAAGACAACAGTTGTATCATCCGGTGTTTCCATTACCCTTGCGGAAGAAAAATGGAATGAAGAAAATCCGGATAAACAGACGAACTTGACCTATTCCGAGCAGGAGACACCGGTGACTTTACAACAGATTGCAGATGGAAGTGTGGATTATGTTATCATTGATTATGCGATGTTCAAAGCATATCAGGATGTCTATAACTTTGATCTTCAGGCGACAGATGTAAGCCCCGAAGATACGGAAATGATTGCGGAAAATAATTATGCATACTATTTATTTGCATATGACCATGAACAGCTGCGTGATGAAGTGAATACCGTTTTGAAAGAGCTGAAAGCGGACGGAACATTAGCAGAACTCGGAGAAAAGTGGTTTGGAAAAGATACTTCTCCGGATGATACACAGTTTGAGAAAACATTGAATTAAAAATTTCCAAATTGTGCTGGTATAAATCATGTTAGCACAATAATGTGCAGGGAAGGGGTTTACATGAGTAAATTATTTGACATAAGCATTGTATTATCTGAAATACCAAAAATATTAGTCTATCTGCCTGTTACGATGGAGCTGGCGATTGTCTCATTTGCAGTCAGCCTTGTCTTCGGATTGGCGATAGCTTTGGTGAAAAAGAATGAAATTCCGGTATTGAAACAAATAGCAAGTATTTTTATTTCAATCATTCGAGGAACACCTATCATCGTCCAGCTCTACGTCACCTATTTTGGAATTCCACTCATCCTGAAGGCTATTAATCTTCAGTTTGGAACGGAATATAACGTAAACGGGGTTCCTTCTATAATCTATAATCTATGCATTTATTGCATTAGCATTAAATGAATCTGCCTTCAATGCGGAAATCATAAGAGGTGCGTTAAATTCTGTGGGACAGGGACAGGTGGAAGCTTGTCATGCAATGGGTATGACAACCTGGCAGACACTTAGAAGAATTGTGATTCCGGAGGCATTAACAGTTGCGTTTCCGTCCTTGATCAATTCCTTTATCGGATTGATTAAAGGAACGTCACTTGCATTTACCTGTGCGGTTGTGGAAATGACAGCACAGGCGAAAATCTTAGGCGGAAGGGATTTCAGATATTTTGAGGCTTATGTTGCGCTTGCAGTTATTTATTGGTTTGTTACATTTATTCTGGAGCAGATTTCAAAGTATGTTGAAAAAAGACTGGCGATTCCAAATGATGCGCCGGATATCGAAGAGCTGGAATTCAAGAGAAATCAGCCGGCAGTCGGATGAGGAGGAACTTATGGCAATTGAAATTAAAAATATAAAAAAGAAATTTAAAAACAACCTCGTACTGGACGGCATTGATCTTACTATTGAAAAGGGTGATGTCATTGGTATCATCGGGCCATCGGGAACTGGTAAATCCACCTTACTTCGTTCCATTAACCGGCTTGTAAAACCAGAATCCGGTTCAATTGTATTGAGTGATGGAAATGAGATTGATCTGGTGACTGCCAAGGAAAAGGATTTACTTACATTAAACCAGTTTACGGGAATGGTTTTTCAAAACTTTAATCTTTTTAACTGGAAAACGGCGTTGGAAAATGTGATGGAAGGACTTTTGGTAGTCAAGAAAATGGACAAAGAACAGGCAAGAGAAACTGCGCTTAAGCGATTGGCGGATGTTGGACTTTTTGACTGGCAAAACCATTATCCAAAGCATTTATCCGGTGGACAGCAGCAGCGTGTGGCAATTGCGAGAGCACTTGCAATGCAGCCGGAACTGCTATTGCTGGATGAGCCAACGTCCGCATTGGATCCCGAATTTGTGGGGGAAGTATTGGATATTATAAGGAAAGAAACAAAAGAAGGATATACTATGCTGTTAGTATCCCATGAGATGAGCTTTATCCGGAATGTGGCTACAAAAGTAGTTTTTTTGGATGCTGGAAAAATACTGGAACAGGGAACGCCCAAGGAAGTATTCGATCATCCCAAGCATGACAGAGTGAGAGAATTTTTTAAAAAGATGAACAGGCTGGAGGATCCGGAATATTATATTTAACAAATTTGAGATATGACTGAGAAAGAGAGTGTTTTACATGGGCATTGAATATAGGGAAGAAAGAAGTGGAAGTAAGATTCAGCTTTTTTCATATTGTGATGAAAAGAAGACAGGAGCAATCTGTGCGCTGTCTGACGGATATGACTGGGCATTGATTTGTGATGTATGGGCTGATAAGGCGGAAACGGAAAAGAAACTTATCCGTGAAATGATTTTAAAACTGCAGGGACAGGAAATTTTTGTGACAGCCACGCCGGATAAACTGGATTTGTATGAAGAAATCGGATAAACAAAAATTTAAGTTTTTTTATTCCGATAAATCTGACTGTGCCGATTATCATCAGGTAAATGCGCTGTTAGAAAAAGCTTTTGGAGGGAAACGAAACGAACATGTGACAAAAGACACATTTTCTAAAAGTCAGTATGTACAGTATGCATACGATAACGAAACATTAATCGGCTGTGCGAGAGCAATTTCCGATGGAGCGCATGCACTGATTTTAAATGTGGCTGTTGATCCTGATTATCAGGGACTTCATTTAGGATGGAACATTGTGGACAAGCTCTCGCGTCAAATGAAAGATCAAAATATTTTTTTGAATACACATCCCGGTGGAGTCGGATTTTATAATCAAAAAGGGTTCCGAAGGAATAAAACCGCTTTATTGCTGCCAGCACATGAAATGCCTGATGAGATAAAAAAAGGCTTCTGTCTGCCGAGAGGCTATCGGTTTTCAGATGAAAGTTTAAAAGTACAGAAAACACCGTAGACAAGCAGTCCATTCTGCGGTATATTATATACAAAATGCCCGCTTTGGTCAGGCTTGAGATGAAGTCGATCCAAAACGGGCATTTATTACAAGGCGGATCATCTTTTGCGCAAGAGTGTACGGCGTTGATAGTAAGTTCAGATAGTGAGAAACTTTTATAAAAAGAGGGAGAATAAATTGCAGATTCAGCAGAACTGGCACAGGTAGGTATTATTATGAACGAGAATGTGAAAATTTTAGTGGATGCAGATGCTTGCCCGGTAGTAACTATTGTAGAGCTGATTGCACAAAAATATCAGATACCGGTAATTTTATTATGTGATACCAATCACGTACTGGAGTCTTCATACAGTCAAGTTGTGACTGTCGGTGCTGGGACAGATGCGGTTGACTTTAAATTAGTCAGCATCTGCAAAAGAGGAGATATTGTCGTGACTCAGGATTATGGCGTGGCTGCTATGATTCTCGGAAAAGGTGCTTATGGTATTCATCAGAGTGGAAAATGGTACACAAATGAAAATATAGATCAGATGCTAATGGAACGCCATTTGGCAAAAAAAGCGAGAAATACAAAAAAACGGCATCATCTAAAAGGATCTGCAAAAAGAACGGAGCTGGATGATAGAAGATTTGAAGAGGCGTTTGATAAGTTGATATGTACAATATTGGGCAGGTAAGAAAAAGAGCATTAGAGGGAGAATAAGATGGAAACAATTTTACAAAAATATGAATTTCGAACAATTCGACTAGAGGAAACGGAACAAGCAGCAGAGATTGAAAGAATCTGTTTTCCGCCAAATGAAGCGTGTTCTTATGAACACATGGCAGCACGTATAAAAAAGGCACCGGATTTGTTTTTGGTAGCAGTGGATAGGGAGACAGGAAAATTAGCAGGATTTCTCAATGGTTTGGCAACAGCTCGGGAACATCTCACCGATGATTTTTTTACAGATGCCAGCGTACATAATCCGGAAGGAAAGAACATTATGCTACTTGGTCTGGATGTGCTCCCGGACCATAGAGGTCAGGGATTGGCGAGAGCGCTGGTGGATGAATATTTGAGAAGAGAGCGGGAAAAGAATCGCAAGTTAGTCATTTTGACCTGTGTAGAAGAGAAAGTAAATATGTATGAAAAATTTGGTTTTCATGATCATGGCATTGGAGAGTCTAATTGGGGCGGCGAGCAGTGGCATGAAATGAGCATCGCAATAGGGGTGTAAAGCTATTTTATTTATGCCGATAATAAAATACGGCAACCTGCGTTCTGTCACGCAGATTAAGTTTATCAAGAATGGAACTCAGATAATTCCGAACAGTTCCTTCACTGAGAAAAAGGTGTGAGGCAATCTCTTTGTTGCTGAGACCATCGGCAATGAGACGGATAATCTCCAGTTCTCGCTCACTGATATTGTAGTCTTCAAAATCAAACCCAGAATCAGCTTGGAGCAGTTCAGGAATTTTGGAAATGATCTCATTGCCAAAAACAGTCTGGCCGGAGTAAACTGCATGGAGTGCCGGAACGAGGCTTTCGTAATCCTGTTTTAGAAGATATCCCTTAGCGCCAAGCTTTAATGCTCGTACGATATACTCGTCATCAGAGAAGGTGGTGAGAAGGAGAATTTTTGCATCAGGAAATTCGGCAAGTATCTCAGCGGACGCGTCAAGTCCGCTGAGTTCTTTCATTCTAATGTCCATAAGAAGCACATCAGGTCTATATGTTCTAAATAATTTCACAGCGTCTTTCCCATCTGTTCCGGTGGCGGAAACGGTAATGTCGCCGCTAGCTTCCAAAATGGTTTTTAATGCGCCAGAGACAAAAATATCATCATCAATAATTACAATATTCATAGTGTTAATTCTCCTGTTCTTTTGGAATAGTAATAAAAAGTCGAAATCCTTGTTGTACGGTAATCTGCAGGTTGCCGTTTAGAACTTTGAGCCGTTCTCTCATATTGGAAAGACCAATTCCTTTGTTGGAAAAGTGCGTGTTACTGCCATGCGTTGAAATAGTCATGTTTTCTGGCAGAGTGCCATTGTCCTCAATACAGAGTTGATATAGAGCGGGATGTTCCCGCATGGTAATCTGTACGAGAGTGGCATTACTGTGTCGAGTTACATTAGAAAATGCTTCCTTTATGATACTGATAAAACAGTATTTAATTTCCCGGGGAACTTCAAATCCCATGTCATAATCAAGGGTTACAGGGCAGAAAGTAAATTCGGAGGTCAAACTTTCTGAAACTTCTTTCAGATTCAGGGATTCATCATGAAGATCATGTACGCTGGTGCGGATACTTGTCATAGCCTGATTCAGCGAATGATCCAAATTATCCAGAACGGGCGAAAGTGTTTCCGAGGTATTAATAGCTTTTGCAGCACCTGTTATCAAAATGGAGCGGGAGAGTAGATGACCTACATTATCATGAATTTCTCGGGCAATTCTATTTCTCTCTTTCAGTGTGGCTGCATAGATTTCATAATTTTGTTTTTCTGCAAGCATACGATTTTTCTCCTCAAGAAGGAGATTTTTTTCTGTGCTGTCATCCCGGAGTTTCATAAGGCTTTGCTCTAGTTGTTCAGTCGTTTCAGTACGGGTTTGCAGACAAAAAGCAAAGATAAAAAGCAATGCTCCCCAAAAGACAAAAAGAGAAGTATGTTCTCCTTTGATCCATATGTCATAAAAATAAAGAAAACCACATGCAGAGGCAGAAATATAATGCTGATCCAAAATGAGTACATAAAATATAGCAGGAAAAAACAGAATCATCCTGGGGATTAGAAAAGAACCCACAATAAATGCAATACATAAAAATAGATGAAGTTTTTTGGATTCCGAAAAATAATTTGCACAGCACAAACTCAGACAAAGGAGAAAGGAGCATATAAAAAAATAATCCGGTTTTATGTAAAATAGGAAAAAGAAACTGGATAATATTAATAATCCTGTATTCTCAAGATGACGCATAGTACAAATTCTCCTGATAAAATAGATTTAGCTCGAAATACAGCCGGTTACATAAAGAGGACTGTTTTGGATAATTTTAGTATAATACAAAATAAGAAGTGGGGCAAAGAAAAAACAAAAGAGAAAAAAGAAAGTGACATTTGTCATATGGGTAAGTGACAGAATTCACTACCAAAAAGAAAGTAAAAAGTCTATAATTTTCATATAAGATCCGGCGAAAGAAAATAATAGAAATTCGTTCGGAAGGAGGAAAAATATATGAGTAGAACAGAGAATTTTGAAAAAAATGGAATTGTGCATATAGAAAATCTTGTAAAGAGGTACGGTTCTTTAGTTGCATTGGATCACTTGAATTTAGATATTCAGGAAGGTGAGATTTTTGGACTTTTGGGACCGAATGGATCCGGTAAGACAACAGCAATCAACTGCATGTTGGCGCTTTTGAAATATGACAAGGGAAGTATACAGATATTTGGACAGGAAATGAGGCCGGATAATTATGAGGTGAAAAATCAGATTGGCATCATACTTCAGAATGTGGCAGTTTTTGATGAGCTGACAGTATATGAAAATATTGATTATTTCTGTGGACTTTATATCAGGGATAAGAAAAAAGAAAAGCCTTGTAGAAGAGGCAATTAACTTTGTGGGACTTGAAGATTATCGGAAGACAAGACCAAAGAAATTGTCTGGTGGGTTGCTTAGAAGATTGAATATTGCTTGTGGCATTGCACATAAGCCTAGACTGATTATTTTGGATGAACCTACTGTGGCGGTGGATCCTCAGAGCAGAAATAGGATACTTGAGGGAATTCAAGAACTAAACAAACAGGGAGCAACCATTATTTACACTTCTCATTATATGGAAGAGGTAGAGCAGATCTGCAGCAGGATTGCCATTATGGATCATGGAAGGAGTGTTGTTGTCGGTACAAAGGAACAGCTTACAGGAATGATTAAAATAGGTGAAAAGGTGACGATTGAGGCTGTTGTGCTGAGGGAGGAACAGATTGCAAGAATCAGAGAGCTACCGCATGTATTTAGCGTGGATTATCAAAATAATACGCTTGCACTACAGTGTACAGAAGCGAAACATAATCTTGTGAGGATTCTTCATTGTCTGGAAGAGCAAGGTGCGACTTTTGGAAGAGTTTATTCTGAGTTACCAACTCTGAATGATGTATTTCTTGAAATTACAGGAAAACAACTTCGTGATTAGAGGAGGAGAGAGATGTTTCATTTGATAAAATACAGTGTAATCAGAAAAGTAAAAATTTTAGTATTTTATTTTGGCCCTTCGTTTTTCCGCTGATTCTCGGAACGCTGTTTTATTTTGCGTTTGGAAACATTTCAGAGTCAGACTTTGAGACGGTTCAGGCAGCTTTTGTAAAAGAGAATCAGGGTGATTCTGCATTTCCGGCATTTCTAGAAGAAGTCAGTAAAGAAGGAACTCTGATCCATGTGGAAACAATGACAGAAAAAGAAGCACTTCAGAAGCTTGAGGATCAGAAAATCTCTGGAATTTTTTATGGAACAGAAACGCCTTATCTGAAGGTGGGGAAAAACGGACTTGCTCAAAGTATTATGCAAAGTCTTTTGGAAAGCTATCTGAATGGAAAGGATACACTGGAAACAGTGGCAGATGTACATCCGGAAAATATGGAAAAGGCGGTTGCCACAATGTCGGATTATCGGGAACTGGTAGAGAATGTTTCCGCAGGCGGTAGGACGACCAACGGAAACATGGGATTCTTTTATGCGCTGGTTGCGATGGCGTGCCTGTATGGCTGTTTTGTCGGGCTTGGCTCTGCGATGTGGCTGCAGGCAAACTTGAGTGCTTTGGCTGCGAGACAATGTATATCTCCGGTACACAGACTGAAGATGATACTTACGGAGCTGATCTCTTCTTTTATACTTCATTTTTTAAATGTGGTGATTTTAATTGTTTACTGCAAATATGTACTTCAGATGGAATTTCAGGGAAGTATGGGGGAAATGGTTCTGATTGTGATGGCGGGCTGTGTGATCGGAGTGAGTATGGGAATTCTGGTGTGCAGTATCGGAAAATTCAGTGAGGGGATAAAGATTGGAATCATGCTTGGAATTTCTATGGTAACCAGTGTACTGGCTGGGCTTGTAGATGTACAGATAAAATATGCTGTTGACCGTGCATTACCCCTTGTGAATAAACTGAATCCGGCGGCGGTAATCTCAGATGCTTTTTACTGTATTAATGTGTATGACGATTCGGTACGGTTCAGAAATGATATTCTTATATTATTTATAATGTGCGGAGTAATTCTTGCAGTTTCATTTTTGGTTGTGAGGAGGGAACGTTATGACAGTATTTAAGGGACATATGAAGATTATCGGACAGAATAAAATGTTAATACTGCTATATGTTGCTATTTTTTTTGGATGTACGATTCTGTTTCAGTCCACAGCGGGAAAGACAGAAACAAGCTATCAGGCGGAAAAGTTGAATATTGGAATTGTCGATGAGGATGGAGGAAGTCTTGCAGAGTCTCTGACAGAGTATCTTGGAAATCTGCATCATCTGATTCCT
>ENA-OQJN01000773-OQJN01000773.1-human-gut-metagenome-genome-assembly--contig:-NODE-773-length-11404-cov-3.003281_pt1 | contig 11404 bp, 13 predicted proteins | sample MGYA00242610_ERZ504777 | MGnify/ENA primary metagenome ERZ504777 (study PRJEB26092, sample SAMD00036350) | human gut metagenome | host: Homo sapiens | study: EMG produced TPA metagenomics assembly of...
CGTTGTCATCGTCCAGCCGCCGCAGGTCATCCGAGAACCACTCGTCCTTGACTGCCAGCAGCCGAAAAAAGCTGGACTTTCCCGCTCCCTGACCGCCCACCAGACAGAGCATGGTCTCAAATTTGCATCCCGGCTGGAATACCCGCTTGATGGCTCCCAGCAGGAAGATCTTCATGGCTTCGCAAGTGTACTCGTCCTCCGCAGCACCGAGAAAATGGTGCAGGACGTGGGCTATCCGCTCCGTGCCGTCCCATTTCAGACCGTTCAGATAGTCCCGGATGGGGTGGTAGCGGTTCTCGTTTGCAACAATGCGGATAGCAGATTCGATTTTCTTCTCGCTGGAGATGCCGTATTTCTCCATCCTCCGCAGGATATACTTCATATCGGTGTCGTTCAGTGTCTTGCCGGAGCGGGGCCAGCCCACAGGCTTTACGATGTCAATGCGCTCACTTAACAGGTTGAGCCGGATGGCATCGGAAAGCACATGGTCGTTCTGCAAAATCGTGATACAGTTCTGGATCGTCCGTTGAATTTCACCGTTGGAGTGCTTGACCAGCATTTCCTTTACGTCTGCAACGGTTCGGGGAGTGCGTTCCTCGTTGACTTCTTTGTTCAATAAACATCACCTCGTACTATGATTGAAACCGATTTTCCGACTTTTCGACGGCAGGCAGTGCGGACGGCTTCCGCTGGGTCTGTTCGGCCTGCAAGCGGTTCAGCAGTTGCAGAACGGAATCCCGTGCTTTCTCCTTGACCTGCTCCTTGCCCTTCTGCTGGACTTCCGGTTTCAGCAGCTTTTCCTGCAAGCGGGTGGCAGTGGTCTGCATGGTCTTGAGGAACTTGTCCAACACGGTGTCCAACCGATGAGCGGCGTACTCTCTCGTGGGTTGCGAAGCCTTGCGCTCCGGGGACAGCACCCACTTCTTCGTGTCTTCGATCATCCGCATATCTTCCTTCCGGGTCTCGGTGCGCACCACATCGGTCACGACCTCCACCGCCTTGTCGTAAGCCGCAGCCGAAACATCCTCCAGCAGGGTCTCCATGTCCGAAACTTTCAGGGTCAACTCATCCAGCTTGCTCTGCTGGGCGGCAAGCCGCTCCTTCTGCTTGACAAGGATGAAGTCCTGTTTTTCCAGATACTTGCGGTTTCCGTACTCCGCTCTTCCTCCTTTGAGCTGAATTGCCAGAAGAACCGCCACCATCGCGATCAGACTGACCTGCAATACACTCATATCCGCCTCCCTCTTCACAGTGAAAACAGGCGCTTCATGGACGCAAACAACTCATAAATATATGGGAGCACCCAGGACAATACCAGAATCAGACCTGCAAAGCTTGTCAGAAACGCCTGTTCTTCCCTTCCGCTGTGTTTTAATACCTGGCTCAAAATAGAAACCAGAATGCCGACTGCGGCAATTTTAAAAATAACACCGATCGTCATGAATTCCTCCTGTCTGATTTCCCGGCAAAATTCTTCTTAAAATAATACGATCACCAGAAACAATCCGCTCATCACGCCGAGCCAGTTTCCGATTCTCTTTTTTGCCGTGATCTCCTGCCGGGTTTCTTCGATTTCTGCCCCCAGATTCTCAAGATACATCTGCATACTTGTTCTGCCTGTCCTCACATCCATCTGTCCAAGATACATCCCCACCTCCGAAAGTTCTCTCATATGCCTGCTCTTAAGATGAAGCTCCTTTAATTTTGTTTCCGTGCACGCCTCCCAGATCCCCCGAAAACTCTGCCCGCCTCTTGCCTCCACCCTTCTTTTTGAGATCCAGCATCCAGCTGCGATAAGGCTCCTGCACCCGGTTTGCAGTTTTTCCAAAAACCTCAAAAAGAGGTGCGCCGCTGTATTCGATTTCTCCCTGGATCAGTTCCAGAATATGGCGGATGTACATCAGTTTTTCCAGATACTGCTGCTGTTCCACGCCATATAAAAATCCCCCTGCCGTGGTTGACAAAAGAATCAGAATGCAGCCGATCAGTTTCTGCATAAAAGACTCCCCCGCTCATCGAAAATCTCTTTGATTTCTCCCGGATGTTCTCTGTTCTCCAGTACCACATAGCGCTCAAAGCGCCGCTGTCTCACCAGTTCCCCCAGTCCCGGCTTGGACGCGATCTCTGCCATCGAATTCCCATGTACACTGGCGATCAGCTTACAACCGCACTGCATAGCATACTCTACGGCACGGATCTCCTCCTGTGCCCCGATCTCATCCACAGCCAGAACTCTTGGGGACATCGATCGGATCAGCATGATCATACCCTCTGCTTTTGGACAGCAATCCAGAATGTCCGTCCTGCTCCCCAGATGATTCTGTGCCACTCCCAGATAACAGCCTCCGATCTCGGAGCGTTCATCCACAACCCCTACCGTGCATCCTTTCACATGCGCATTCCCGTCTGAAATCTGCCGGATCAAATCCCGGATCAGCGTTGTCTTTCCACCACATGGCGGAGAGATGACCAGTGTATGACATACCTCTCTGTTCTTTGTGATCATCGGAAGCAGCCTGTCCGCACATCCGGGAATTTCATGTGACATCCGGATATTTACAGACGAGATATGCTGCAGACTTTTCACCTTTTCCTGTTCTAATATTGCTTTTCCTGCCACCCCCACACGATGTCCTCCTTCCACTGTCAGAAATCCCTGCCGGATTTCATTTTCATACGCATAAAGGGAATAATGACTGCTGTATTCCAGCGTCTCCTTTATCTCTTCTTTTGTCACCATATGCTTTTTCGCCCGTCCTGCAGGCAAAAATAATTCTTCTCCCTGATACAGGATCAGAAGCGGCTGATCTGTTCGCAGCCGGATCTCCTGGAGCTTTCCATAGTCCAGGTGCGCTTCCTCCATCACCTTGCGGATTCCGGCCGCCAGAATGTGAAGGATCTGCTGTTTTCTTCTCTCTTCATTCATCTTGTCCACCTCTTTATCCCATGTATATGAGAGAAGTGAAAGTTTATTCCTGTGGGTTTGAAAAATTTTTAAGTTTACAGGTTTACCGGCTATTCAGAATTGGGATAACGGGAAAGTTTTGGGGGCAGATGCAACTCGTGCGAGTCACATCTGCCCCCTATTTAGAACGATCTATTTCCCGACAGCCCCAAATATGTATTTTCTATTGTTCTTCTTTGCCCGCTGCCCTCTCTTCTCCCATCTCTCGGATCATTTGTGCAATAACATCTTCCTCTTCTTCAAGTTCCTCTGAAATCTCAGAAATAGATTTTCCTTTTACCAGTTTCTTTTGAATCAGCCTTTCTAAAAGCTCCTGTTTTCCCTTTTTAATTCCCTCTTCTCGTCCTTCTTCTCTTCCAACCTCTCTGCCCTCTTCCCAGGACGCTTCCCGCTCCTGCCGCATATGCTTTTCCTCATCATATTCATAAATACTCACTTGTTTCGCCTCCGCTCTGTTTTGTTTCAAAAACTCTGAAAGAATTCCTTCCTGAATACACTCACTGATTGCCTGTTCCACTGCTTCTTCCACCGGCTTTACCTGGGCGTACTCCCGCACTCTTTCAGTATATTCCGAGTAATCCTTCAGAGATTTGCACATTTCCTTTAACTTCTCATTATGCCCGCGGTTAATGTTCAGCATCACCGCAGTCAGCTCCAATGCCGGATGTTCTTCTTTGACGCAATACGCATCAGACAATCTTAAAATTTTTCGATCCGGCTGTTCCTGACTTCCATTGTAAAAAATCACAAACTGCGGGGTCGGGATCTGAATCCTTTTCGTACCATACAGGTTTTCATCTTTCGCTCAAACCTCTCTGCTGTTTTAGATTGAAATCAAAGCATAGAGATCTTCCGATATGCTATAAGAATAAAAGATGCGGTATCGTTCCGCTTAGAAAAACCAGAATTTTATGCTTTTTCTGCATTATAGCACGATTGACCAAAAAGAACAAGCTACTGTAAAATCCATACATAACGGATTTACAGCAACTTGTTCTTTTTTATTTTACGATCTTATAATATTCTCTTGACGTGATTGCAAAAACGATCACATAGAATACTGCAAAGACTGCTGATACTCCAATTGTGCACATCATGGATAAATGTGTATCTGACAAATTAAACACAAGAAGGAGCTTTGTAATCGGTTTAAATGCCACTGTCACATGCAGGATCGCCATAAGAAGCGGGACAAAGAATACTGTCAAAATCTGGCTGTGAATCGATCCTTTGACTTCTTTCTTACTCATTCCTACTTTCTGCATAATCTGATACCGGTCTTTGTCATCATAGCCTTCAGAAATTTGTTTGTAATAAATGATCAAGACCGTCGCCATCAGGAATAAGAATCCTACAAAAATTCCAAGGAAGAAAAATCCTCCGTAAACGCCATAAAATTCCTGTGCATAAGCTTCTCTGTATTCTACATAGCATGACTGCACCTCGCCGCTTGTCTCCATCCGCGCTTTCATGGATTCCAGAGCTTCACTTTTTGCAGTGTCATTTCCCTTCATATCAAAATTCAACAGATACTGCATCGTGATCGGAATTTTGGTCGGACCATAGAGCTGTATCACATGCTCTACAGCTGCATCATCCGCCATTACCAGATAAATATTCTTTGTCACATCTGCCTCTTTCTTTTCTGCAGATTGGATTCCTTCAAGTTTTCTTTTACATGATAATTCTCTTTACCTAACACGATTTCTCCGCTGTCAAACTCTTCATCCGGGAAATAGGTCAGCACTTCATCCGGAGCAAGTGAAATATCGGTTCCTTCCAGTGCATTATAATCTGCCAATGGAATCACATACAAGCCTCGCATCGCATCTGCATCATATCCACTTCCTGAATCCGTATCAAACTTGAGCTGATTGTCATATTTCATGGCGCTCAGCGGCACATACCGGTATTTTTGTTCATGAATAATCTCCAGCCCCCGGCTTTGCGTCTCTTCCTGCACGATCCGCTCCATCGCTTGTATATTTTCCGGAGTTGTTTCATCAGATGTTGCGGAAAATTCAGTCTTAAAACGTGTATTCATTATATTTTCCTGCCCGATATACAAGGATGCTGTCGCAGAAATCAATACCAGTACAATGGTACTCATAATACAGATATTTGCCAGTCCTACTGCATTTTGTTTCATTCGATAGATCAGACCTGACACTGAAACAAAATGTTTTGTCTTATAATAATAGGCTTTATTTTTCTTCAATAATTTTAACAGCGCTACACTTCCCGCTGTAAACAGAGCGTAGGTTCCGAAAATAACCAGAATTACTGCAATAAAAAATTTTGTGATCGCACTAAGCGGTGACTCTGTCGTCTGTGCAATATAATATCCGCTTCCCAACAAAAGAATTCCGATCACTGCGATCAGCCAGTTTGCTTTTGGTTCTTTTTCTCCTTTTTTCCCTCCCTGCAGAAGTTCCACCGGATTGACTCTCTGCACCTGGAAAATGTTCCAGATCAGAATCACAAGAAAGATAGCTCCAAATAGACCGGCACTGATCAAAATAGCCTCCGGTTCCACAGAAAACTGAAATGCAACATCAAACCGGATCAATTTCAGGAGTACCAGAAAGATGAGGCGTCCGAATACGATTCCTGCCAGGATTCCTCCAAGGATACCTGCGCCCGCAGTATAGATGCTCTCCCAGACCATCATCTTTGTCAGGTTCGTCTTATCCATTCCAAGCACCTGATACAATCCCATCTCTTTTTTTCTCTGACGAACCAGAAAACTGTTCGTATAAAAGAGAAAGATTGCCGAAAAACCACCTGTGATCGTAACTGCAAAATTCAGGATCAGACGCAGCTGGGATGCACCGGGCATGGTATCCAGCGCCGAATTGGTGGAGACTAACAAGAGATCATAAAACATCATGACAGTCAAAATGCAGGTCAGAAGATACGGAAAATACGTCTTTCCGTTTTCTTAATGTTGGTCGAAGCCAGCTTTGGATACAATACATTACGCATTGTCCTCACCTCCCGTTGTCAGCGCAGTCAGTGTTGCGGATATTTTTTCATACAATTCTTCATTGCTCATATTGCCGCGGTACAACTGATGGAACACTTCTCCGTCCTTGATGAACAGAACTCTGTTTGCCGTACTCGCTGCCTTCACACTGTGCGTCACCATCAGGATGGTCTGTCCCTGCTGATTGATCTCCTTAAACAAGCGAAGCAGTTCATCTGCAGCCCGCGAATCCAACGCTCCTGTCGGCTCATCTGTAAACTGTACCCCTATCCCTTTATGCCTTGAAAATGGGGGCTTTAACTGTATGCACACTTGTGTACTGTGTGTTATTTTCCATAAGAAGAGCTAGTAGCAAAGTCTCAGCCCTCCACTACTAGCTTTTCTCTCTTTTTCTATTCTTCTGTTACTGTTTTCATATAAAGTGCTTGCATGTTCTGTTCCCGAACACTCATTCCTGCATGTTTAAATTTATATCGTAGCAATGCTGCTTTTGCCTCCTCATGCGTAGACAATACAATTTGCCCTATTCCCTGCTGTGTCAACAAATCCGCAAGCGAAATTGCACTGATATCATCAATTGTTTGAAGTGGATCATCTATCAGTAAAATGTCTAACCCTTTCGTATCACCATACACATTTTTTATTGAAAGTAAAAGCGCAATCGAAAGACCATTCAATTGTCCTGTACTTAAAATATTATAAACATCACTTCCACTCTTAGAAGCTGCTTCAAATACTAACTGATTGGTTTTAATGACTGCTCTAATTCCCAACCCTAACGGATAATTTTGTATAATCCTTCCACTATACACCATTAAAGGAATTTTAATTGCATTAAGAAGCTGTGTTTGATATTCTTTATTCGCATCTTCATATTTACCAACCAATACTTTTATTGCATCTGTCATATCCTTTGTTTTATTCTTATATTCCTCATAATCTCTTTTTAGTTTTCTTAGTCGGGCCTCTTCCGTAGAAAGCTGCTGAGAAAGATTATCATTAAATAACTTCGCAACATATTGTTCCTTGCTTTGTAACTCTCCCACTGTGTGATACGGTTTTTCATTATGATAATAGGTATTGTGAATGGATTTATACAATTCAACCTGCTTTTCTTGAAAAATAATTTTATTTGGAACTTCCTTTTCTTGAAGTTCTTTCAATAAGTTTTCATATTGTTGAGAAAATTCTTCAATATCAAATTTTTCTATTCCCTGAGATTTAAACTCTGATATTTTTACCTTATCCAACAACTGCTGTAATTTCTCCACCGCTAGATTCTTACATCCTGATAAAGTATCATCCATTTTTATTAGTACTTTATTTTCCTCAAGAAACACTTTCAACACAGGAATAATTTCTTTTGAAATAAATTTGTTATTTGTGTCTCAATATCTTCTATTATTTTTATCCCATCTGTATGAATATTTTTTATAAATCGTTCTGTTTCTATAATAGCTGAATCTATATCCGTAAAATCCGTTCCACACAATGGGCATTTGTTTTTATCAAACTTTCCAGACTCCGCAGCATTATAAAATTCTTTAATAAGTCCCCTTCGTGCCTTTGTCATCTGTGCCAGAACCTTATCAGCATCATCCAATTGACTTTGTTCTTTTTTCTGGTTCAATAATAATGTTTTTATTTGTGCTATAATTTCTGCTTTTATTTTAATCTTATTGAACAATGTTTCATCTACTGACCAGACATTATTGCTATAATTCATCAATAATTCTTTGCTCTTATTTAACTCTTTTATGAGTACTTTCTTTTTTATTAAGTAATTCAATCTCCTGTCGATAAAACAATGCCATATATAATCGTTTCGGTGATGCTTTCAATTCCCTTATGATAGCATTATCTTTATATCGAAGGTATTCTTCATAGTTTTCTATAAACCCTTCAATTTGTTTAAGCTGCTGAATAACAGTCTCATATGTAACTCCCTGGTCTAATTTTATGACATCAAATTCATATTCAACTTCGTCAAATAATCGTATATTTTCCCCTGGCAGTTCTGCATTCATAACAATGTGATCTGTCTGACGTTTTATCTCATTTACTCTTTGACTTACTACACCTATTTGTTTTTCTTTATCCCCAATTTCTTTTTCTACTCTTCCAAGAATATGTTCTTGAACCGATTTCAGCATTTGAATTTTATCAGTTATCTCGGTGTCATCTAAAAGAGAAGATACAGAATCTTTTCTATTTTTATACTTATTTTGTAAGAAGTCCAAAGATTCACTTTGAGAAATATATGTCCCTATATCAAACATATTGGAACTCAAATGAAATTTATCATACAATTCTTCTTGACTAATTTCTTGACTATTAAGTGTGATAATACTCTGAAATTCATTTTTACATAAAAGTTTTCTTTCTACATGTATTTCATCTGAAAAATCAGATGATAAAATTGCCGAAATAACTATATCCTTATTTACATCATTTGCCAGTGTTCCTAATGTTTCCGTCTTCCTATTTTGTAAACTAGGGTTAAAATGCTTTATTTTCCCAGTCACCAAAACTTCAATAGCATCAAATAATGTAGTTTTACCATATCCATTTTGACCATCTAAAATCACAATATTACTATTCATAAAATCAAATTTTAAAGGTTTATTATTTGTAATATACTTAAAATTTCTAATACATAGGCTCTTAAATGTGTACCCCATCCAATTACTCCTCCAATAATTTTTGATATATCATATCGGACAATACTTCTACATTAAAAGATGCTTCTTCTATTGATCTTATAAACATATCATTTAGCATTTCAACATTCTGTTTTTGTTTCCGTATTCCATCTATCTTTTGTTTTACCATTTCATCAAAGTCATTCATGACTGCCTTTGGAAAGATTGGATTAAAAAATGGAACTTTACTTAATAAACGCGTCAAAAATTGTACCTGCTCCGATTCATCGTTCAAGAACTGTACAGCTTCTAATACTGTATCAAGCATCGGTTTCCCATTAGTTTTCAATGACCTACACCATTTTTCGAAACATTGCAGTTCTTTTTCTGTATAATAGAACACATATTTTTTATAAAAGAATTCATTTTCTTCAATTTTTATAATATCTGGATACATTCTTTCCTCTATACACTCCACTTTCCAGAACAATATCATGTAAGAATCGCTTGGTGTCGGTTTTTCTATGACTGTGTATGCATCACTATTTAATGCTACATCTTCAATCTCTGCTAAATTATCCTGATTTTCATCATTTATCTCAAGTTCCGAAAAATAGTAATACTTGCTTTCTTCTCCAGATGCATCCATAAACAATTGCACTTTTTCATTATACAAATCAATCTTTGTATCTTCATCTTTTTGCATCGGTACAATATTTCCATCATTTAATAAACGGATTATATCCAATATAGTATTAATCATGATTACCTCCATTTTGTTCAAATTTTTCCTTCAATTCCTGAGCAGAAATCAATTCTATATCTCTATAATATTCGCCTACTTTATTTGGAGAGCTATTTTTCCATCCAGATGTAATTTGTGCTTGGGATAAAGTTCCTGAATAGCTTCCCGGAATAACCGTAATACTATTTCCTGCCAATATATCAATAATGTCTGTATTATTAATAATATTTTGGAAAATACTCTGTAACGCCCGTTCTTTCCTGGCACCACGTGTAAGATCTAAAAACGTAGGTATGACCTGTTTGCTTGGCGCTTGTGAATACTTTGATTGTAAATATATTCCACAATTATCTCCCATAACTTTTTCTGGAGTATCGCTTCTATACAGTAATTCATAAATTTCACTTTGAATTTTATCAACCGAAAGATTTTCTACTAAGTTCAATTCGTTATCCCACTCATCTACTTTACCCGGATTGAGTAATTTACAAAACTGACCATAATCAACAATTTCAGTCATTTTTTCATATCCACATTTAGCAGCACATATTCTATTACAATTTTCTAAAGAAGTATCACATTCATCTTGACATAAATTATTTAAAGCCTTTTCAATATTCTGCATAACATATTCGTAAATTTTCTCTTTCAAAAAATATTCTTTTCGCACATCTTCTTTATCGATAGCAGACTCCATCATTCCTACGATATCTGAAAATTTTATTATATATTTTCTTTTTTTAGAGTCCTGCTTGTGCATCCTTGCGATGCTATCATCTAAAAACAAACATAGTTCCCCATATACAATTTCTTCTGCCTTATCAGAATAGCCTTTACTTTTCAAATATGCTAAGATTTCCGTATCTATTTCATTTCTCACATCACATACACCAACTACTTTTGATGCCCTTTTATATAATTCAACACTTACATTGTATGTATTAGATGCATCATCCCAATCTTTTATCTCCTTTGCAACTGTAAGATAACATTTTGCTGTTGGATTATTTGATTCAGCCCGATGTTTCAACAATTTGTCCATTGCTTTGCTATAACTGTTCCATTTATCTTTAGACAAATATGCCTTAACCTGATGAAATGATTTATATTCTGAATCGCAAATAATACAAAAATCTTCTGTTTTTTCTAATTCAACAGAATAGGCGTCTATATCTTTGTTTTTATCTTTGGCTATTTGATTTATTAACTCTAGGACATACAATAGCATCATTTTTCCTTGATAATTAAATCCACTCCATGTTGGTATTGCATCATTACCTCTACCCACGACCATTACTCCTTATAATTTTTATACTCTCATTATACGACAAATAAATAATAAGTCGAGTTAATCATACAAAAATTGGCAAAATAGTTTTGGTATAGAGGCTACATATTTCTGTACTGCTTATTTCCCAATAAAAATGGAAGATCCTTTTTAGAATCTTCCGCACTAATTTCTGTATTATTCATTTTTTTCTACATTTGGTAATAAAGAAGCTATCGGCCAACTATAAAATTCTTCTTTTTCTGTTGCAGATAATTGCTGCATATGTATATCAAATTCATCAAACTGTTTCAGCAAAATACATGCACAGCACCTCGCAAATATATTCTCAGAATATTTAATCTGTGCCAATGTTTTCCTTTCTTCAAGCTCTAACTCCCTTTTACGGGCAATGATTTGGAATCTATTTATTGTAAGAATAGTCGAATTCATGGAATATTTCCCTAAGATATCTATTAATTTTTCAGCCAATGACAATATATTTCTATCTCTTTCCTTATCATAAGCCTTTAAAAAATCCAATATTAATCCCAAAAGTTGATCTATTTCTTCTTCACTGATCTTGTTCATTGCTTCCAATAAATCATTTTCATCAAATATCATCTGATATATATCTTCATCTCGTAGCGCAAACCATCTGCTAATTTTCTGTGTTTTTCCATCTGGTATATCTTCAAAAATACTATCCGTTTACCATCCTTCAAATAATTACGAATTATATATCCATCTTCTTGAATCTTTTCATATTCTAACAACAATTTCCTACGTCCGATTATTT
>ENA-OQJN01000774-OQJN01000774.1-human-gut-metagenome-genome-assembly--contig:-NODE-774-length-11392-cov-3.255215_pt1 | contig 11392 bp, 13 predicted proteins | sample MGYA00242610_ERZ504777 | MGnify/ENA primary metagenome ERZ504777 (study PRJEB26092, sample SAMD00036350) | human gut metagenome | host: Homo sapiens | study: EMG produced TPA metagenomics assembly of...
ATTGATGAAAGCAAAACAAGATTAAACGTAAATACAATTGATATATATTGGATTCATAATCCTATGGATGCAGAAAAGTGGACACCACATCTTATTCCATTGTTGAAATCAGGACAAGTTTCATCAGTAGGTGTTTCTAATCATAACTTATCTGAAATCAAACGAGTTAATGAAAGAATGTATCATGTCCTTTTTCAACGCCCCCATCTCCAATCAAGTGCCGAGCGGCGTGACCAGTGTCAAACAGTTGCATACCTATATCACCTCCAACGAGTGGCTGAAAGAACGAACGCTCAGCGTACAGGACGCTTTGAGCGACGAGAAACGGTTCCGCAAACTGAAGCAAAACTTACTGCCATACGTCACACCGGCCGGGGTCTTCTCCTATCGCAAGGAAGACCGCCTGTTATTCCTTTCCGGAGAGTTTGTCATCGATATCGACCATCTCCCCTCGCCGGAGGAAACCCTCCACTGGCGAGACACCTTGTTCGCCGATAATAAACTGAGACCGGACCTAGCTTTCGTCAGCCCAAGCACCACAGGCGTGAAACTGCTCGTCCCCTACCGGCTCTCACCCAAGGTTTCCATAGAGGAATCTTTTGATAAGGCACGGCTATCGGCATGGGAATACCTGAAATGGAAATACGGATTGAATGCGGATGCCTCAAACGCCGATCTCTCACGGGCGTGTTTCCTCTGCCATGATCCCTCCGCTAAGCTGCGGGAGAGTTGATAGTTGACAAGTGACTGTTGACAGTTTAAATCATAAATTATAACTTATAAATCAAATGAACCCATTATCAGATTTAGAGCGGCTTGTCGCCGCCATCGAACACCAAGGGGCGAACATCGCTCCCACTTACCAAGAGTATATGCCGATCGCCTTCGCCACCGCCAACGATTGCGGGGAAGCGGGAAGGACGTTCTTTCATCGCATCTGCCGCCTGTCCGAGAAATACGTCTACGAAGAAGCGGACAAGCTATACGACCACGCCCTCAAAGCGGGCAACGGGCGCAACGGATTAGGCTCCGTCTTCCACTGGGCCGAGATTGCCGGCGTAAAAACGGACAAGCAACTGGCCGACACCTTCCGCCAATACCCGAGGAGAACAAGAATCCTTCAAACCTTCAAGCCCCTCTCACACCCACACACGCACATACGTACGCACGTGAGGACTTGCCACCCGCTTTCCCGAATTATCCGTGGCCCCGTTCATCAAGCAGATGATCGATTGCGGGAACTCCATCGCCCAGCGTGACATACTCCTGCTGGGAGTATTCACCGTACTCGGGGGCACCTTGAACAAGCGGGTACGGGTGTTATACGGACAAAATACATGTATCCATGCCTACAAACCTTCATCGTAGCGCCTCCCGCCTCCGGAAAAGGAGCCTTGACATGGGTCAGGCGCCTAGCTGAACCTATTCACGAGGAGATGATGGCCCGCTACAAAGACAGCCTAAAGAATTATCGGGAGGAAAAGAACCGATGGGACTCACTCGGCAAGAAACGCTCCGAGACGCCCGAGCCGGAACAACCGCCCCTCAAGATGTTCCTCATAGCCGGCGATAACTCGGGTACCGGTATCTTAGAGAACCTCATAGAGGCCGACGGCGTGGGGCTGATCTGCGAGACCGAGGCTGATACCGTGAGTACCGCCATCGGAGCGGATCACGGCCATTGGAGCGATACCTTGCGTAAATGCCACGACCATGAGCGACTGGCCTTCAACCGGCGTACTAATCATGAGTACCGGGAATGCGATGAGTCTTATCTCAGCGTATTGCTAAGTCGGAACCCCGGCGCAAGTAAAGCCGCTAACTCCCCTCGGCGGAGAACGGCCTGTTCTCTCGCCAGTTATTCTATTTCATGCCACCTATCGATGAGTGGATGGACCAATTCGATTCGGAAAGCGAGGATTACGGCCTACGCTTCGCCACATGGGGAACACAATGGAAACAGGTACTGGACCTGATCAACGGATCGGTCCAAACGATCCAGCTAAGGCTATCCGAGAAACAGAAAGAGCTGTTCAACCAACGGTTCGCCCAGTTATTCTCCCACGCCGGTTACGCCTATGGAGGTTCCATGCGAAGCGCCGTCGCCCGTATCGCCATCAATACCTGCCGGATCCTGAGTATAGTAGCCCTGTTGAGAGCCTTGGAGAAATTCCTCCCTCCCCAACAAAAAATTTTCAATTCTCAATTTTCCATTTTCAATTCCCCCGGTCTCTCCCCCGCCCCGGAGATACCCATCGAGAATATCAAGGATGGTATCGTCCCCAAGCTGGACCTGCGGGTCACCGACGAGGATTTCCAAGCCGTACTCACGCTCATAGAGCCTCTTTACCGCCATTCGAGCTACGTGCTGGGCTTCCTGCCTACCTCCGAGGCCATCCCTGTCCAGACCTCTCCTGAACAGGCTTTATTCAATGCCTTCCCAATGATGTTCTGCCGTCGGCAGGCCGTGGAGGAGGCAGCGAAGAACGGCATACCCGAGAAAACACTCGACTCCTCCCTCAAACGGATGCTGGAGAAGGGAACACTGATCAAGACCGCACGGGGCGAGTACGCTTTCTCCTCGCACGTGTGTGTGCGTGAGGGACGCCCGAAGGAATGAAGGAATGAAGGAAATGCCACTACTGTCATTGCCCGTAAGCACTACCGTCGCAGCCCTACGCCAGTACTGGCGTTGTCTGATGCCAGTACCGGCATCGCCGCTCGCCTATACCGACGGGTGGCGGTGTCTCCTCTCAAGGACGACCCAAGTAACGGAAGATCAGCTCCACTTGCAGGGAGGTGAAGACCCGTTGCCTCGAGCGGTAGCCCGTATCACCAAGCTCCCGGGTCAGACGATCGTTATACCGCATCCATTCCGCCAGCCGGTTCAGGGCCGAGACGGGGCTGATCTCGGGGGCGTAGGCCATGGCCAGCTCCCGCTTGGAATAGGGCCGCACGGGCCACTCGTCGATTTGTGTATATCCTGTTCGCATATCGTTCGCATTTTTAAGATTTATCTTATTGGTATAAAGATACTTAAAACATACGACACGAACAACTATACGGATGTTTATTTTTCAGCATATCTCCTCTTTTATCTCCCTTATTCATCCACTGTCAGCGGTATTCATTTCAGAGGAAACCGAATGTCGTACATTCGTTATCGAAAACAAATCGATTTCATTTTCAATTTTCAATTATCAATTTTTAATTATCAAATCTATGGCTTTAAATTACAGCGTGTCCCTTCGGACCAACCCTATCAAGAAAGACGAGCCGGCGAAAGCGTACGCCACGGCACAGATCAATGGTGAGCTATCGCTCAAGCAGCTGAGCCGCCGGGTATCCATGCAAACCACCGTCAGCCGGGCGGATGTGGTGGCGGTATTGATCTCCACTGTCGAGAACCTGCTCGATGCCCTCCAAGAGGGGAAACAGGTGGATTTCGGCGAACTGGGTAAATTCCGGCTCCATATCCTCAACGAGGGTGCGGAGAGTCTTGAGAAATTCACATCTACAAACATCACCGGGGTTAGTATCCAGTATATACCGGGCGAGGACTTGAAGAATGTCTTCGCCGGGCTGGAGTTCCAACCTGTGGCTACTCGCAAGGCTCAGCAAGCGGTGCTCCGTGCGGAGAAGGCTGGGGAGACTACCGTGGATATCTCGAAGAAGCCGGCTGCTGGGGGTGGGGATTCGGAGTCGCCTGATGAGATCTAACGTGTCACTTTTGGCTTGACCCAAAAGTAACCAAAAGGTCAAGGCTGACGCTGACGGGCTACTTCGAGACCTACGCTCGCTGTCGCATCCCAACTCGCTTCGCTCAGACAGGGATGCTCCTCACGCTCGCTACGGTCTCTTCGCTTGACGCCCGTCCGCTGAGGCCGTCCAAAGGAAAGCTCCGCTTTCCTCTTATATCGTCCGTGATATCATTATTCACTATTCATTATTCATTATTCATTATTCATTGTTCATTGTTCACTATTAATTATCAATTATCATGAAGAAGTCTGTTTGGAGTACCATTCTCAAAGTGATCATCGCTGTTGCTACCGCCATCGCAGGGGCCTTCGGCCTGCAAGCCTGCAACCTGTTCTAGCGTAGAAGAGCCGCCCCTCCCCAAAGAGCCGGGACGGCTCTCCCTCCGGCCTTAGCGGGCGGGCGTTAAGCGAGGCGACCGAAGTGAGCGACAGGAGCGTCCCTGTTTGAGCGAAGCGAGTTGGGACGCGACAGCGAGCGAAGGCCGACGAGTAGCCCGTCCGCGTCAGCCTTGAACTTTTGGTTACTTTTCTTTCAAGAGAAAAGTAACACACAAAACTAAAAAAAGAATAAAAATGAAACAATACTGCTTCTATCAGAATTACAGGGAAATCAAACTTCTCGTAATTCACTGCAGCGCAACCCGCTACGACCGGGATTTTCCAGTGGAAGCGCTTCGGAGCGCACACAAGGATCGTGGGTTCGCCGACATCGGCTATCATTACTATATCACCCGGGATGGCGAGCTGCACCGCTGCCGGCCGGAGAACCAGATCGGGGCACACGCTTCGGGCTGGAACGATCACAGTCTGGGTATTTGCTACGAGGGCGGACTGGATGAGCGAGGACTTCCCGCGGATACCCGGACGGTATGCCCAGCGGTGTACCTTGATGGACCTGTTACGGCAATTACGAAGGGATTACCCGTCGGCACGTATCTTAGGACATTATCAACTCAGCACCAACATTCGCAAGGCTTGCCCCTGCTTCGACTCGGAGAAAGAATATGCGGAATTGTATTAGGCTTCGTGATATTTGAATAGGCAACAGATTTTTTCGTATGTTTGCGGACAATATAGAAAATAAACAAAAAGATACGACATGAACTACTACGAACTTAGTTTCACATACACCTCTCCTATCGAGAAAGAGATTATCAATGACGTGCTGGCCGCCGAGTTGGGGGAAATCGGTTTTGAGAGCTTTACGGAAAGCGAGAAGGGTTTGCTGGGATATATATCCGAGGCTTTATACGACAAAAAGACATTGGATGATAAACTGGCCGACTTTCCGCTAGAGAATACCCGGATCGATTACACCTCCAAATGGGTAGAAAGCAAGGATTGGAATGAGGAGTGGGAGAAGAATTATTTCAAACCCATCCGGATCGGAAACGAGTGCATTATCCGTGCCTCCTTCCACGAGGCGGAGCCCGGCTATACATATAATATAATAATAGACCCGAAAATGGCTTTCGGCACCGGCAATCACGAAACGACTTATTTGATGATAAGCGAGATGCTGAAACTAGACCTAGAAGGTAAGGAGCTACTGGATATGGGATGCGGCACAGCCGTGCTGGCCATCTTGGCCCGGCTGAAAGGGCGAAACGGGTAGCGGCCATCGACATCGACGAATGGGCTTATAACAACGCCCTAGAGAATATCCGCCTGAATCATACCGAAGACATACAAGTAGCCTTGGGCGGCGCCCGAGAAAATCAAGGAATTCGGACTATTCGACATCGTCTTCGCCAATATCAACCGGAACATCCTCCTGAATGACATTTGTCAATATACAAACAGTATGAAACCGGGAAGCATCCTATTTATGAGCGGCTTTTATGTAGAAGATATCCCGGCGATAGAAGCAGAATGTCAGAAGAACGGGCTGAAATTGGATTCTTATAACGAAAGAAATAACTGGGTTGCCGTGAAGGTCTTAAAAGGATAACTTTTTTAACAACAAAAGTTAAGACAAAGATAAACCTTAATCCAAATAAATACGTTATCTTAGTGGAAACTTCTAAAAAGAAAAAGTTATGAAAAGCGTAGATTCAAAATTATTACTTGGCCTTGTAGTAGGCGCGGCTGTTGGTGCCGCTGTAGGTTATTTGGCAGCGACAGATAAGAGAGAACAATTACTGGAAGAATTGAACGGTGTTGTCGGAAAAGTAAAAGAAGGTTTTAACTCCGCTCTTGCCAAATATAAAGAAGGAAAGCAAGAAGTAGTACAGGCAACAGAAGAAATCGTAGCTGAATAAGCTTTGTATGGAGAAAGATTCAGGAACAGTCTTCCGTGAGCTGAAAGAAGATGTATCGGCTTATGTGGAGTTAAAACTTGAGCTCCTAAAGTTGAGCACATATGAGAGAACGGGTAAAGTCATAGCCGTTCTCTCATATGGCTTGATATTATTGTTCTTGGCGTTCTTCGCCATCTTGTTCATATTCTTGGCCTTGGGCTTCTTCCTAGGGGATTGGCTCGGCTCCTCCGGGTTCGGATTCGGTATCGTGGCGGTCTTGTACCTGCTACTTATCGGCATTATAATAATGAATAGGGACAGGATCAGCACAAAAGTATTAAATGAGGTAATAGCCGCCATGACGGCGAATGACGATAAAAATAACGCGACAAACGATGAACAACCGGCAAACCCCACTGGAGAAACTGATTTCTGACAAAGAACGCATACAGAGACAATGTAAGCGACAGGAACAGAAATTGAATGAGGATTTCTCTTATATACAGGAGAACGCCGGAAGTTTATTGTTATCCGGATTATCGTCTCTCCTTTTCCCGAGCAATAAGTCAACGACAAAAACAAACGACAAGAACACAGCTCCCGTAACGGCTGGACAACCCTCCATCGCTTTAGGGATCTCAGACTATTTATCCATAGCGAAAGGCATGATTCCCATCGCTTGGGATCTCGCTCAACCATTTATTATGACGTGGGGAATCAAAAAAGCGAAAAAATGGTTCTCTAATCTCTTATTCAAGAAAAAGAAATAACCTCCAACAATTAATTTATGTTAGAGGGCAGCTTTTTTCTAGCTATATTATAAGGCTCAATACAAAAAACATGACTACATTTGCAGTCGTTAAAGCAAGGGATAAAATGAATATCTACTCCTTGCGATGAATAAGAGATAAAAATAAAGACTTATTATTAATAAACCCATAAAAAGTTTTATTACAATGATCAAACTAGGTATTAACGGTTTTGGCCGTATCGGACGTATGGTGTTCCGTGCTGCAGTTGCTAACTTTGGCAACGACATTCAAGTTGTAGGTATCAACGACCTTTTGGATGCTGATTACTTGGCATACATGTTGAAATATGACTCAGTACACGGTCGTTTCGACGGCGAAGTAGCTGTAGAAGACGGCGCTTTGGTTGTAAACGGTAACAAGATCCGTTTAACTGCTGAGATGGATCCTGCTAACTTGAAATGGAACGAGGTTGACGCTGACGTTGTTGTTGAGTCTACTGGTTTCTTCTTGACAGACGAGACAGCTCGCAAACACATCCAAGCTGGCGCTAAGAAAGTTATCATGTCTGCTCCTTCTAAGGATGCTACTCCTATGTTCGTTTACGGTGTTAACCATACAACTTACGCAGGTCAAGACATTATCTCTAACGCTTCTTGTACTACAAACTGCTTGGCTCCTATCGCTAAGGTTTTGAACGACAAGTTCGGTATCGTTAAAGGTTTGATGACAACAGTTCACGCTGCTACAGCTACTCAGAAGACTGTAGACGGTCCTTCTAAGAAAGACTGGAGAGGTGGTCGTGGTATCCTTGAGAACATCATCCCTTCTTCAACGGGTGCCGCTAAGGCTGTAGGTAAAGTATTACCTGTATTGAACGGCAAATTGACAGGTATGGCTTTCCGTGTACCGACTTCTGATGTTTCTGTTGTTGACTTGACAGTAGTTCTTGAGAAAGAGGCTTCTATGGCTGACATCTGCGCTGCAATGAAGGAGGCTTCTGAAGGCGAATTGAAAGGTGTTCTTGGTTATACTGAAGACGCAGTTGTTTCAACTGACTTCCGTGGCTGTGCTAACACTTCTATCTTCGACGCTAAAGCTGGTATCTCTTTGGATTCTAACTTCGCTAAGATCGTATCTTGGTACGACAACGAGTGGGGTTATTCAAACAAAGTTTGTGAGATGGCTCGCGTTATCGCTGGTAAGTAATTTATTACCACTCTACATAGAAAAGGCTATCCTCTTTGAGGATGGCCTTTTTTTTCGTACGTTTGTATCATGAAATCATATGAACTTATCACGATTCTAGGGCCTACGGCTTCCGGAAAGACGACCTTCGCCGCCGCTCTCGCCGCCCAGTTGGATACGGAGATCATCAGCGCTGATTCCCGGCAGATCTATCGTTCTATGGATATCGGGACGGGTAAGGATTTGGCCGATTACAACGTGAATGGAAAACAAATCCCCTATCACTTGATCGATATCTGCGAGCCCGGCTATAAATATAACGTATTTGAGTATCAGCATGACTTTTTCCGGGTCTATGAGGATATGAAGCGGAGGGGTAAACTCCCGATCTTATGTGGAGGAACCGGGATGTACATAGAGGCCGTACTAAAAGGATATAAGCTATTAGACGTGCCTCAAAATCCTGAGCTAAGGGAATCCTTGAGGAATAAAACCTTGGAGGAACTGGAAACCATCCTCGCCTCTTATAAGATATTACATAATAAAACGGACGTGGACACCGCCCAGCGGGCTATCCGTGCGATCGAGATCGAGGAGTATTATAAGACTCAGGCACCAGACGTAAATGAATATAATCCGATCAACAGCCTGATCATCGGTATCCACATCGACCGGGAATTACGTAGGGAAAAAATATCCAGACGCTTGCGGACCCGGTTGGACGAAGGAATGGTGGATGAGGTTCGTACGATCTTGGCTACGGGTGTTAAACCGGAGGACTTGATCTATTACGGATTGGAATATAAGTTTCTTACTTTATATATTATCGGGGAACTTTCTTTTGAGGAGATGGTCTCGCAACTCGAGATAGCTATCCATCAATTCGCCAAGAGGCAAATGACTTGGTTCCGGGGCATGGAACGCCGGGGTTGCAAGATTCATTGGATAGACGCCACTCTACCGACCGAAGAAAAAATAGCGACAACAATGCGAATTCTAAATAATCAGCTATGATAACAATAAACGATCTAAATAAAAGCGAGAACTTCTTCTTGATGGCAGGTCCTTGCGTAATCGAGGGGGAAGATATGGCGTTACGTATCGCCGAGAAAATAGTGGGTATCACGGAAAGACTGCATATACCCTATGTATTCAAAGGCTCCTATCGGAAAGCGAATCGCTCCCGTCTGGATTCTTTCACGGGCATCGGGGATGAGAAGGCGTTAAAGATCTTACGGAAGGTGAGCGAGACGTTCGATATTCCCACCGTTACCGACATCCATGAGACAACGGAAGCTGCCATGGCCGCCGAATATGTCGATGTCCTTCAAATCCCGGCTTTCCTATGCCGCCAAACGGATTTATTGGTAGCGGCAGCCAAGACCGGGAAGATCGTCAATATAAAGAAAGGACAGTTCCTTTCGCCGGGTGCCATGCAATTCGCCGTACAAAAGGTAGTGGACGCAGGAAATGATAATGTCATGATCACCGAGCGGGGAACGACATTCGGCTATACCGACCTTGTTGTCGATTTCCGGGGTATCCCGCAAATGCAAACATTCGGTTTCCCAGTCATTATGGATGTAACCCATTCCTTGCAACAGCCGAACCAAACCTCCGGCGTGACCGGTGGATTGCCCGCCCTTATCGAGACGATAGCGAAAGCCGCTATAGCCATAGGCACGGACGGCCTGTTTATAGAGACCCACCCGGAGCCAAGCCAAGCCAAATCCGACGGGGCCAATATGCTCAGACTGGATTTATTAGAAGATCTTTTGACACGTTTGGTACGTTTACGCCAAGCGATCCTATAAAAAATAAGGGGCCCTTACTAAAAAGGCCCCTTTATTTCTTATTTTACGATCAATAATCTAATTATCCCATCTTGCTGATTTTCTTCAACCGATCTTCATCTATCAACTTAATCTTTCTACCGTCTAAAGCAATGATACGTTCCGCCACAAAGGTAGACAACGTGCGAATAGCATTCGATGTAGTCATATTAGATAGATTTGCCAGATCTTCACGAGCCAAATAGATGCTTAACGTAGCACCGTCTTCTTCCAGTCCGTAACTATCTTTCAGGAATAACAAAGATTCAGCTAATCGCCCACGAATATGTTTTTGCGTAAGGTTAACCGTACGTTCATCCGAGATACCGAGATCAATGGATAATTGTCGGATGAAAAACATAGCCAAATTCGGATTACTCATTAAAAGGCCCGTAACCACTGTCATAGGAATCATGCAAACCGTAGAAGCCTCGAATGCGGAAGCGTTCGTCAAGTAATCTTCTTGAGCGAAACTAGCCCGGTAACCAAAATACTGCACAGGCTTAATCATTCGGATAATCTGGCTTCTGCCACCTACTCCATCCTTGTAAATCTTCACTTTACCCTTTAACAAGCACATCATGTCCTTTGGTTCGTCGCCCTCGCAATAAATCAACTCGTTACGTTTGAAATGCTGGATCGTCGAATTACTACGGAGGATCTCACGTTCCTTATCGGTCAGAACCCTCCACACCTCTGATAAACTGGCCGATAAATCGACCTCTTCTTTTTGCTGTTTAACCACGACTGCTATATAACATACTTATGAAGCACAAATATACGATTTTTCTTTTGATAAAATAAAAACTTTTGTACGATTAATTACACCATATTGTAACATTTTACTTTCTTTCACGTCTAAACTGAAATTTATTCATTATGTTTGTCTGGAAAGAATGTAAAATCGTTGAAAAAGTTATATTCGATACTTACCTTGATTTTAATCTCTATAAGTATTTTCGCGAAGAGCACTGATACTTATAGTGATAAGATCCTGTCTTTTGGCAAGGGGAATCGAGAAACGAGAGAACGGGCGGACTCGATCATGCACCTTGTTATCGAAAAGGCAACCCAATACCAAAATACGGTATCGAAATATGAGGCTGAGATCTATATCAAAGGACGTACAGAAATTTTAAAACAAAATATGTTAATACGTCTCGCCCACCATATCTTCCCTATCGACCGAAAAAATAAGGATATGCTTTTTGAGATGGTCAGCCAATCTAAATTTAACGCTCCGCAGAACTATCTTCATGATCTAAAGGCGGTCAACGGAAACAGCATACCCAACGGGAAAAAGCAGCAGGAGGCCTTGGCCTTCTTGAATTTGAACGTATACTCCCCTACCGCTTACGATGATGCTATCTTCATGCCGATAGCTAGCAACGCTTTTAAGTTTTATACGTTCAATTTGGAAGGGCTGGAAACTATCAACGGCTTGACGATTTACAAAATCCGTTTCCTGCCGAAGCAATGGAGCCAGAAATTGGTATGCGGGGATTTATATGTCATCGACCAGTCATGGACGATCGATAAGATCGATATGAACGGTCGTTACTCTTTCGCCGAATTCAACCTAGTCATGAGCTACGGACGGGATTTCAGGCGGTTCATCCTGC
>ENA-OQJN01000777-OQJN01000777.1-human-gut-metagenome-genome-assembly--contig:-NODE-777-length-11357-cov-2.637934_pt1 | contig 11357 bp, 7 predicted proteins | sample MGYA00242610_ERZ504777 | MGnify/ENA primary metagenome ERZ504777 (study PRJEB26092, sample SAMD00036350) | human gut metagenome | host: Homo sapiens | study: EMG produced TPA metagenomics assembly of...
TCTTTACAACCGGGCGATAAGGCCGCTTTATTGATGGTACATTTTGGAACAACCCATGATGATACCCGTGCCTTGACAATCGACGCGATCAATCAAAAAGCGAAAGAAGCTTTCAAAGATGTTGAGTTGCGTGAGGCATGGACTTCTCGCATTGTAATGCGCCGCTTAAAAGCTCGTGGCGTAGAGAAACTGAACCCGATCGAGGCCTTGGAAAAATTAAGACTGATGGTTATACACATGTCTTGATCCAATCCACGAATATAATCGAAGGTATCGAGATGGAATCCTTACGTAAGGATGTTGCCACCATGAAATCTTCTTTCAAGGAGATTCGTATCGGTAATCCTTTATTGTATACACCGGAGGATTATGAGGCGGTAATCGCCGCTATCATAAAAAATGGGGCGAAAGAAGGCGCTACTTTATTGGTAGGCCATGGCACTTATACACCGGCGACGGCCCAATATGCTATGTTGGATTATATGTTGAAGGAGAAGGGATTCAAGGATTATTCCGTAGGAACCATCGAGGGCTATCCTACTTTTGATACGATGGTAGCCCAAGTAAAGGCCAATGGAACGAAGAAAGTCTTGTTGATGCCATTTATGTTTGTTGCCGGAGACCATGCGAAAAACGATATCGCCGGTGATTGGAAAGAGGAATTGGAAAAGAAAGGCTACGAGGTAAGCGTATTTATGGAAGGTCTGGGACAGAATCCGGATATCCAGAAGATCTTCATCGAACATGCCCGTTTCATGGCTAAACATAAGATGATCGATATCGTTGATAAGAAGAAAGCTTATGCGGTAGAGAAGGACTAAAAAAGTTCACTACACAATGTTTTTTATTCCTTTCGGAAGAAAAAGTAATTCCTTCCGAAAGAAACTAAATTTTCATTCGAAGGAAAATGGAATTTCTTTCGAAAGGGATTTCACATGCATACAATAAACAGTTATAATGCTAAATATATGAAAAGAGTTTTGACAATCTTACCGTTGACAGCCTTATGTATCAGTACGATGCAGGCACAACACAAGAATGAGTACACGAATTTCGCCGATACGACATTCAATATTCAAGAAGTTGTAGCGACCGCCGCACGCAAGCCACGTCCACAAATCACGAAGTTGGACGTACCTATGAAATATCTTCCTATTTCAATTAATAGCATTACGGCGAGTAGTTTGGAGTTGCGAGGTATCCGTAATATCCAAGATGCGGTACGCTTTATGCCGGGCGTACGATTCCAGACATCTTATGGCGCATTTCAACAATTGTCGATCCGTGGTTTCGATCATTCTATCATGATGATAGACGGTATCCGCGATGAACGTTCGGCAATAAACAACTCTTATCCCGTACCCGATCTATCCTGTATCGAGTCTATTGAATTATTAAAGGGACCGGCTTCTGTACTTTACGGACATTCAGCCGTAGGTGGAACCTTGAATATCGTTCGTAAATCCCCGTCAGAGAAACAGAGCGTTAATGCCCGATTGGCCTACGGTAGTTACGAGAATAAAGAGGCGACACTTGGCATGGCGGTAAATTGGTCGGTCCGGTCAATTATTACGCCAATGTCAACTTTTCCGATCAAGAGGGCTGGCGTGATAATGGCAACCGTCGCTTTTCCGGTTATCTGGCATTGCAAGCTAAAAATGACGGAACGTGACATATTAGATGTTCGTGGAGGTTTTAACCGCGACTTCTATGGGACGGAGATCGGTCTTCCCGATTTAATGGCAAATGATGTATATAATGTGCAAACAGGACAGTTATATCTCCATAAAAATGATATGCTACCGGGACTTGACCGTGAGGCTCGTTACAATAACGAGTCCGACTTTATGAAGAATCATGCTTGGAACATATCGACGCAGTATACACATACTTTTTGGAACGGCGCAAAACTAACAGATCGCCTTTCTTACAATAACGACGATATCAACTATTTTGGGACGGAAGCCCTCGACTATCTCGAAAGTGATGATCCGATCTATGATCATTATTATATGAAAAACGGCCAGAAAAAATATATCTGTTTGGACAGTGTATATCTTTCTTTCCCGCTTCGCTTCTCCCATATAGCCAAGACGGTAGCCAATACGCTCGAGCTAAGCGGTAAATTCAGGACGGGTGAGATAAAGCATACGTATATGGGAGGTTACTCTTTCGTCGCCTTGAATCGTACCAGCTATTCGGGCTATAATTTAGGGGATGATGTTCAGGGTCCCGGCCTTTATTCGCATGTATCCGTTTATGATCCGCATAGCATGGGATATATGACCAGTAAATTCTCGAAAGCGACGGTTACGCATCATTATTCCAACAGCCTTTATCTTCAAGATATGGTTGAGTTCAACGAGCAATGGAAGGTATTAGCCGCTCTACGTTACGACTTTTTCCGTTATATGTCCGCCAGCGCTACAACTCCTACCGGACGACGTGAGTATGAGGAGCATTCAAGCTTCAATATGATAAAGAATAAGGCGTTGACTTATCGTTTCGGAGCGGTCTATCTGCCCCATCCGAATACATCCATTTATGCGTCTTTCGCCTCTTTCTTCAAGCCGATCCGTACGTTCTATCAAGATAACGTCATTTATGTAGGAGGTGATGGAAATCGTTTCGAGCCTGCTCGCAATGAGGAAGTATTTAAGCCGGAGAAAGGATACCAAGCCGAGGTGGGGCTTAAATATCAATTGAACAATATATTAAGCGCCAATGCCAGCTTGTTCTATATCCGGAAGATGAACAGTACGGCTACGTTGACCAACAACTATCAAGTGGAGGAAAACGGCGAGACTACCACGATGAGCGTAATCGGACAGGTGGGTGTACAAGATTCCAAGGGTTTTGATTTTGATGTCACTCTTTCTCCGGTAAGCACCTTAGCGCTGACGATCGGTTATGGATTGAACGACTCCAAGATCCGGGAGATGAAAGAAATAAAGGATCCGGAATTGATCGAGGCTATCTATGGCAATAACCCGGATGAGACAAAGCAACAATTGAATAGCCAAGAAGGAAACTGGCAGAGCAACGTACCGAACCAGACTTTCTACGCATACGGCAGTTATACCATCCCTCGGGGTGTCTTGAAGAATCTGGAATTTCACTTGAGTAGCAGTTATACCGGTAAAGTATACCGTAATACATCTAACAACTCTTGGTTCGATCCGTATTGGGTAACCGATTTCGGTATGTCTTATTTGTTGAACAACAATATTCACCTTACATTCAACTTGAATAACTTGTTTGACAACAATTATTATAACCAAGCGCTCGGACAACAGATGGTGCCAAGCATGCCTCGTAATTTCCAAGTGGCTATCTCCTATACATTATAATATATAGAACATACGCTCATGAATCTATTGACAAAGATCACGCTATTTATACACAGGATACTGGGCACGGCGTTCAGTATCCTGTTTCTCGTTTGGTTCCTATCGGGATTGGTAATGATCTACCATACGTTCCCGCGAGCGGACCGGGCCGATAAACGGGCGAAGATGGATATTCTCTCTCTGGAGAATCTTCCTTCGTTAGACCAGATAGAGAAACGTTTACCGCAGAACGAGCGGATAAGCCATGTTACCTTAAACAGCTATTTGGGACAAACTGTTTTTCATATCCGGACGGAGAAAGGGAGCTATGATATTCCTGCCGACTCGACGGAAAGATTACCCGTAATCGACTGGAATCGTATCCAACGTGTGGCATCACAATGGAATACCTCTTCCATAGCGAAGGTAGATTCCTTGTACACCTTGGACCAATGGATTCCATTCGGTCGTTTAAAAGAGGAATTTCCGATCTATAAATTCCATTTCGCCGATCCGGAACGACATGAATTATACATATCCTCTAAATCCGGGGAGGTTTTGCAATATACGGATAAAAACAGTACGTTTCTGGGCTTGGCTCGGGGCGATCCCTCATTGGGTTTATTTCACTTCCTTGCGGTCAAGACGCTGAATTATGGATAAAGGTAGTTGTCTGGTTATCCGGCATTGGATGCGTTATGTGTATCGCTGGGATCTATTTAGGAATACGGGATTTCCGGTTAGCGAGGAGACGTCATTTGATTTCCCCTTATAAGAAGTTCTGGTATAAATGGCATCATATTCTTGGGGTGTTATTCGGTTTATTCGTCCTCACCTTCTGCTTTAGTGGTATGATGTCTTTGGCTCGTGTACAGGATTGGGGGTTGAAAGCCAAGCTCGATACAAACCCGGTTCAAGAACTGCGGAAGATGGCTCCTTCCCCACTCGATTATCCGTTGGATTACAGGGCGGTCGTACAAGCCTATCCCGGCCAGATCCGTCAATTGGAATGGAGTAGTTTTGGTGATATACCCTTTTACATCGTACAAACAGACACGAAGGATATTGTCGTGAACGCGAATAAGAGCGACAGGATATCTTTATTGAACCTGCGACCGGAAGAAATCCGTTCCGTATTGTCTCAGATACATGGTATCGGGACCACGGCTGATATCAAGCTGTTGGATACGTATGATACATATTATATCTCACGAAAAAGGAATTTAGAAACTCCCGGTCCTGGAAAGTATCCATTCAAGACGTGGACAATAGTTGTTATTACATTAATCCCCGTAATGGACAATACCGTTATGTAAATACCCCGTCTCGTTGGAACCATTGGATGTATCCGGCATTGCATAGCTTGAATCTGAAATTCTTGGTAGATCATCCGGTCTTATGGAATATCGTGATGTGGGGAACCATGTTGGGAGGCACGTTCGTTTCCTTATCCGGTGTATGGCTTGCGATAAAATATATCAGGCGAAAAGCGAGAAGAAAGAAGTAAAGCCTGTATATTTGTATTATATTTATTGAGAACATTGTATTATAAAATAGATTTGAATGAATAAAGGCAAGATTATAGTCGCCGGAATCGGCCCCGGTAGCGAGGCCGATATAACGCCTGCGGTTTTGGCCGCTATCCAAAGTTCGGATGTCATCATAGGATATAAATATTATTTCTGTTTTATCACCCACTTGCTTCGTGAGGGAACGGAATGTATAGATACAGGTATGAAACGTGAGCAAGCTCGTGCCGAGCAAGCTTTCGCTTATGCGAACGAGGGAAAGACGGTTTGTGTGATTAGTTCCGGTGACGCCGGCATTTATGGTATGACTCCTCTGATTTATGAGATGAAGAAAGAATCCGGAAGCGAGATCGAGATCGAGTCGTATCCGGGCATCAGCGCTTTCCAGAAAGCTGCGTCCTTGCTTGGCGCTCCTATCGGACATGATTTCTGTGTGATTTCCCTCTCAGACTTGATGACTCCTTGGGAACGGATCGAGAAACGGATTCGTGCGGCGGCCATGGCCGATTTTGTTACGGCGATCTATAATCCGAAAAGCGAGGGACGTTATTGGCAACTCTATCGCTTAAAAGAATTGTTCCTGCAAGAACGCAAGCCGGAGACTCCGGTCGGTTATGTACGTCAGGCCGGACGGGAGGAGCAAGAAGTATTCGTCACTACGCTCGCAGATCTGGACCCCGAGCAGATCGATATGTTCACGGTAGTCTTGATCGGAAACTCACAAACATATCTTTCCGGGAATCATATGATCACTCCCCGGGGATATTATGGCGAGGTCAAACAGAAGAAAACGGATACGGGCATTGGACAGGACATCATGATCCGTAGTTTCCGTACGATCGAGAAGGAATTGAAAAACCAAGAGATCCCGTTGGATAAGAAATGGGCGTTACTCCATGCCATTCATACGACGGCCGATTTCGATATGGAAAATATCCTTTATACCGACCCGGATGCTGTCTCTACATTATATAATAAGATCAGCGGCGGGGAAGTTCCTACGATCATCACCGATGTCACGATGGCTGCTTCAGGCATTCGTAAGGGAGCTTTGCGACGTTTGGGTGTCGAGGTGAAATGCTACCTTCAAGACGAGCGGGTCGCTGAGATGGCTTCGAGCAAAGGAATTACCCGTACCCAAGCCGGTATTCGCTGGGCCGTGGAAGAGCATCCGACCGCCCTGTTTGTCTTCGGGAACGCTCCGACCGCCCTTATGGAATTATGCGATTTAATACGTAAAGGTAAAGCGACTCCGGCAGGTATTATCGCGGCTCCGGTAGGTTTTGTACATGTGCAGGAATCCAAACATATGGTGAAACCTTTTATCAGTATACCGAAACTAATCGTGGAAGGTCGTAAAGGAGGTAGTAATTTAGCGGCTACGCTAGTGAATGCCATTCTTTGTTTTAATGACGCAAAACAACTAAAGCCGGGAAGAGACGTATGAACCGATTTTATGTCATAGGGCTGGATGATAACATGAAACAATACTTTCCGCCGGAGGTATTGGAGATAATCTCGTCCCACCGGGTGTTCTCTGGAGGCGTGCGGCATCATGAGATCGTACGTTCTTTATTGCCAGAAAAAGCGGACTGGATTGATATCAAAGTCCCGTTGGACGAGGTCTTCGATCGATATCGTTCGCATGACGGTCGGGAAAGCATCGTTGTATTCGCTTCCGGAGATCCTTTGTTTTTCGGATTCGCCGTTACGATTCAAAACCGATTGCCGGATGCGCAAATCCGCCTGTACCCGTCATTTAATTCCTTGCAACTCTTGGCGCAAAATCTATTGATGCCTTACCACGACATGCGGATCGTCTCCCTTACCGGAAGGCCTTGGCACGAGTTCGATCGTGCCTTGATCGAAAGTGCGTCTAAGATAGGCGTGCTCACGGATCGGGAACATACGCCTACGACCATCGCCCGCCGGATGCTGGAATACGGCTACGATAATTATACCATGTTTGTGGGAGAACGGTTAGGAAATACCGAACGGCAGAGCATCCGCCAATTCAGTATACAAGCCGCGGCAATGAATAATTTCGTTCATCCGAATTGCTTGATTCTCCGGAAAGAGCGTGACGGGCATTCCCGTAAGTTCGGCCTGCCGGATTCCGCGTTCGAGCATTTGAACGGACGGGAGAAGATGATAACCAAAATGCCGATCCGTTTGTTATCTTTAAGCATGCTGGATCTGAGAAACCGGGAACGTTTTTGGGATATCGGCTTTTGCACGGGTTCTGTCTCGATAGAGGCTAAATTGCTGTTCCCGCATTTGCATATCACGAGTTTTGAGATCCGGGAAGAAGGACGAAAGTTAATGACTGAGAATTGTCGTCGTTTTGGGACTCCGGGTATCGAGGCTATAATCGGAGATTTCTTATCGGTGGATTTATCAGCGTTGGAGGCTCCGGATGCAATCTTTATCGGCGGACATGGCGGGAAATTAGTGGAGATCCTTATGGTAGTTTCCAAAAAGATGAAAGAGAACGGTGTCATCGTCTTCAACTCCGTATCCGACGAAAGCAAAGCGCTTTTAGAGGAAGCGGTTCGCCAAACCGGTCTTCGGATATCCGCCCAAACCCGTATCACGATTGATGATTTTAATACGATTACCGTGAATGTTATTTATAAATTATGAGTACAATATCAATTATTCCAATATCCGATAGCAGCCGGGGGCTTGCTGAGCGAATTCTTGCTTCTTATCCCGAGGCGAAGATCTTACCATTCGGCTCTTTCTCAAAAGAGGTTTTTCACGAATCCAGTAGTTTGGTATTTATTGGAGCGATGGGAATTTGCGTACGCAGTATCGCTCCCTTTGCGGAAGATAAACATACCGATCCGGCCGTGGTTTGTATAGATAGTACCGGCAAATACGTGATTCCTGTCTTATCCGGACATATCGGTGGAGCGAACGATCTTTCCAAAGAGTTAGCGAACCTATTAGGAGCCGAAGCGATTATTACGACACAAAGCGACAACGCAAACCTATGGGCGCTCGATACATTAGGGAAGAAATACGATTGGACCTTGATCGCCAAAGATAGCAATGCCGCCATCTCCACTTTTGTCAATGGAAAACCGACAGCGCTACTCCTTGATATACGAGATAAAGGAACGGATTATTTGGAGCGTACGGTCCCGTCTCATGTCTCTATCTTTTATTCCTTCGAGGCGATACCGCAGCAAGACTATGAGTTATTGATGATCGTCAGTCCCCAACAATACGATACATCCATCCCTACGATCACCTATATACCGAAAGTCCTCCACCTAGGAATGGGTTGCCGCAAGGATATGCAAGGCGATCCTACGGTCGTTTACGAACATATTAAAGATGTATTGCGTGATAAACGCCTATATCCGGAAGCTTTGGCGGATGTAAATACAATCGATTTGAAGAAATGCGAACCGGTGCTGACATTACTGGCTTATGGAGTTATGGAATGCCCTTTCCACACCTATACATCGGAGGAGCTGAAAGATATCCCGGTACCCAATCCCTCGGAGAAGGTACTGGAGGTAACCGAATCCCCAAGTGTATCGGAAGCTTCCGCCATTTATGCGGCTCATGGCGGTCCGCTTTTGGTCGAGAAGCAAAAAGCGGATTTAGGGAAAGGAAATGAATATACCTTTGCCGTAGCGTTAGATCGGGCGGCCTGCCGCAAGGGACATATCGAGATCGTAGGAGCCGGTCCCGGCGATCCGGACTTGATCTCTATCCGCGGACGGCAAATGTTGGAGAAAGCGGATTTGATCCTGTATGCAGGAAGCCTCGTCCCGAAAGAACTTACCTTATGCGCGAAGGCAGGCGCTACGGTGCGAAGCTCGGCGGATATGAATCTGGAAGAACAGTTTGCGTTGATGAAAGAGTTTTATGATAAAGGATTGTTTGTCGTTCGTTTGCACACGGGCGATCCTTGCATCTATGGAGCTATTCAAGAGCAAATGAATTACTTTGATCAATACGGGATGGATTATCATATCACTCCGGGTATTTCCTCTTTCCAAGCCGCCGCCGCCGCTCTTTATTCCCAGTTCACGATTCCGGAGAAAGTACAAACGATCATCCTCACTCGTGGCGAAGGACGTACGCCCATGCCTGAGAAAGAGCAACTGCACAAACTGGCTCAAAGCCAAAGTACGATGTGTATCTTCTTAAGCGCCGGTGTCGTAGAGAAGGTCCAAGAGGAATTATCGCGACATTACGCTCCAACCACTCCGGTAGCCGCTTGCTATAAATTGACATGGAAAGACGAGCGGATCTACCGTGGGCAACTGAAAGATCTTGCGAAAATCGTAAAAGAGAATCATCTTACACTGACAACATTACTTGTCGTCGGGGATGCCATCGATAATCGCAAGGGTCTATCCCGCTTATATGCGGATGAATTCAAACATCTTTTCCGTAAGTAATGATACTGATCCTTGGAGGAACGACAGAAGGCCGTGTGGCTGTGCGGGTAGCGGACGAGGCAGCCGCTACCTATTACTATTCTACGAAAGGAACTTTGCAATCCATTGAATGCGCGCATGGAATCCGTTTGACCGGAGCCATGAATGCGGAGGAAATGGAGTGTTTTTGTCGTGACCACGCGATTAAGCTATTGATTGATGCGGCACACCCTTTCGCTCAAGTGTTACACCAAACGATCGAAAAAGTATCGAAATGTTTACAGATTCCGGTGATCCGTTACGAACGTCGGTATCCACCTCGTGATGAGGACTTGATTTGGTGCGATAGTTATGCAGACGCAATTCACCAAATGGAAAACAAAGGTATCCAACGGCTACTTGCCCTCAGTGGCGTGAACACCCTTGCCCCGCTCCGCCCTTATTGGCGATCGCATACCACTTGGTTCCGTATATTGGAGCGGGAGGAATCTTTGTCGTTGGCCGAGAAGCAGGGCTTCCCCCAAGAACGTCTGGTTTTCTATCGAGAAGGTGAGGATGAGTTAAAGTTGTTGGAGCAACTCCATCCGGATGCGATCTTGACAAAGGAAAGTGGTTTCTCCGGCTATTTTACGGATAAAGTGAACGCTGCCCGCCAATTCGGAATACCAGTATTTGTCGTGAAGCGTCCCGCATTACCGGAAACTTTCTACCGAGTGTATGGTGAAGACGGATTGCGCAAACAAATCGAACGCCTATTACCCGAATTCTTTCCCTTGAAAAGCGGATATACGACCGGAGCTTGTGCTACCGCCGCCGCAAAAGCCGCTTTATTGGCCTTATTATCAAGGAAGGAACAAACAGTAAGCCAGATAACATTACCCTCGGGAGAACAGATAACGTTGCCGGTAGCCTATACCGAATGGGCCGGGTGTTCCGCCACCTGTACCGTGATCAAGGAGTCTGGGGATGATCCGGACGTGACGAATCATAGCCGGATCCGGGTTACTGTTCAATTATCTCTCGATGCATCCGGTTGTGCCATCGCCGTGGCAGAGTCGTGCCACGGTGATGGCACAGCTGTGCCAAGCCGATGGCACAAGCGTGCCACGGTAATGGCACAAGAAGAATATTGTCAAGAAACAGAAAGCGACGATACGGGAAGAGTCATCTTCCAAGCAGGTGAAGGAGTCGGAACCGTGACCCTTCCGGGACTCGGCTTGAAAGTCGGCGGCCCGGCTATAAACGCCACGCCCCGTAAGATGATCCGGCAAGAGCTGATTCCACTCCTGCCCTCACCCGATTCCGTCGCTATTGTCACGGTCTCGGTTCCCGGTGGCGAGGAGTTGGCGAAACGTACCTTCAATCCGAAACTTGGAATTATCGGGGGAATCTCCATTATCGGGACATCCGGAATCGTGCGTCCTTTCTCATCGGACGCTTTTATCGCCTCGATACGGAAAGAAGCCAGTGTCGCCAAAGCGATAGGTTGCGAGACGTTGGTTATTAATTCCGGGGCGAAGAGTGAACGCTACCTTCGGAGCTTATACGCTTCTTTGCCTCCACAATCATTCGTCCATTACGGGAACTTTATCGGAGAGACGCTAAAGATCGCTGCCGATTTAGGTTTCAAGCAGGTTATCTTAGGTATCATGATCGGCAAGGCGGTGAAACTTGCGGAAGGTTTCCTAGATACACACAGCAAAAAAGTCGTCATGAACAAAGGCTTCCTTCAAGATGTAGCGAAAGAAGCGAAATGCGAGGAGGCGACCGTAGATGCAATCAATCGGATTACGTTGGCCCGTGAATTATGGGAGCTTCTTGCGGAAAAAGAACAAAATCGTTTCTTCCCATTACTTTTACAAAAATGTAAATCGTATTGCGCTCCCATCCTTCCCGACGGCGAACTAACCTTGCTGTTAATATCCGAAGAGGGCAAGGTCTTGTACCAATCTTAGCTGTAGAGACGCAGCACGCACGCTACGTCTCTACAACCCCCAGACTGTAATAGCATTTCTTTTTAGCTGTTTATTCTTTTTTATTAGGGATTCTTTAAGAATACATATTAGGAGGATTTCGTACTTTTGCCCTCTAAATATTGA
>ENA-OQJN01000781-OQJN01000781.1-human-gut-metagenome-genome-assembly--contig:-NODE-781-length-11264-cov-2.327916_pt1 | contig 11264 bp, 13 predicted proteins | sample MGYA00242610_ERZ504777 | MGnify/ENA primary metagenome ERZ504777 (study PRJEB26092, sample SAMD00036350) | human gut metagenome | host: Homo sapiens | study: EMG produced TPA metagenomics assembly of...
AAAATTTCTATTACACGCCCCTTCTATGCCTAAAAATATCCCGGGGTATAGGATATAAGAAACTGAGGGACAGAGGGATAATAGTGTTGAATTAAAAAACAATAAGAAACAATGAGTAATAACAGCAAAATTTCATGGACTGCAACCACATGGAACGTTACAGCGGGTTGTGATCCGATTAGTGACGGATGTAAGAATTGTTACGCAAGAATGATGGCTGAACGTCTGAAAGCTATGGGGCAGGCTAAATATCAGAATGGATTTATCCCGACTATTCATCCTGAATGTTTAAACGAGCCATTTGGATGGAAAGGGAACAAGCTCGTGTTTGTGGTAAGTATGGGAGATTTATTCCATAAGGATATTCTGTTTGATTTCATCGATAAAGTAATGGAAGTTATCACTAAATGTCCACAGCATACATTCCAGATTTTGACAAAACGGGCAGAGAGGATGTATGAGTATTTTTCGACTCATGCCATTCCTGAAAATGTATGGCTTGGTGTTACAGTCGAGAATCAGAAGGTGAAAGGCCGTATTGATTACCTGAAGAAACTGGATGCTCCGGTACGGTTCCTCAGTTGTGAGCCTCTGCTGGAAGACCTGGGAACACTTGACTTGTCTGATATTGACTGGGTTATCGTTGGCGGTGAATCGGGAAACAGAGCCAGAAAAGTGGAAAAGGACTGGATTCTGAATATTAAATCCCAGTGTGACGCTTCCACAGGTACAGCTTTCTTTTTCAAACAATGGGGTACTTGGAGTGCTGACGGAGTGAAACGTAGCGCTAAAGAGAACGGGTGTCTTTTTGGACGGAAAAGAATACCACGCTTATCCGACTCCAAGAAAGATAAAACCTTGACAATAAACAGTGGGGAAGCCTAAATATACAAATAACAAGGCTTCTCCACAAATAATCAGATTTAGGAATTTCAGAGCCATAATCCGCCCCAAATCGCTAAAACGCTCCTCTGTAACCTTATGAACCTTATTCCTGAAAATGATTTTAAAATTGAATAGCATATCCATTGAAGGTTCAGAATCTTCATTGGATCGTCAGGAAAATACTGCTCCTGATGTTATCGTCCAAAAAGTAAGTATAACTCCGGAAAAATTCAAAGATGATGTCGAAGCACTGGTAAAGTATATCGGTGAGGAACATTTCGTTTCCGGTCTCAACATTGAAGTTACATTGAGTGAACTTCTTGCTGTAATTCCAAGAAAACGTAGAAGATGCGAAGCGTATAACTCTTTGGTAAAATACCTGAGAGAAGAAAGAAACATTTTATTAACCATTAAAAGCAATAAGAAGAATGTCAAAGATTTATAAGAAACAGCCGCTTGATATAGTAGTCAGTGGTATAACGCTAAGATACAGCATGAAATATAACATTTGGGTAAATTGGGCTGGAACTCGTGCTTATCGGAAATATAATGATTCGTCCTGGAATCGTTTTTTACAGATCCATACTGATATAAACGGTTCAAAATTCCTGAATGTCAAACCCAAAACCGTTCAATTGGATGAAGCTGTTGCCGATGCTTATAACCCCATGCCTGATGACGGAAAGAAATATAAGTTGGTACATAATGACGGGAACTTGGGGAACTGTCAGGCCAATAACCTTGAATGGAAAGAGGTCAGGAAGTATAAACCAACAGCCACCAAACGTAAATTAGATAATGGTTTGGAAGTGAAAGTTGATGGAACAATACTTGATAAGAAAAAAGCATTACCTATTGTGAAAGAAATCGGAGACAGCGACACAGATTCGATGAAGGCAATAGAGCATCCCTATGTTTCCTATAGGCGAAAGAATAAGTGGGGAAACTATGAAGATAAGACTGCGGATGTTGATGATCTGATGGCTGCGGCAGAATATGTAGATGGGGATAAATCTACAATGAAAAAGCCAAGGGTACTTCATAAGAACATGGATTACAAGGATTTTCATGCCTTAAATCTTAAATGGGTGGAAGAAAGCAGTCCTGAATATCAAGAGTATATGAAAAGGAAGAAGGAGGATATAGATAAGCTGACCAAAGAACTAAACTGGAATAATCCCAATTTCAAGTTACCTGACAATCAATAAATGAATAATCAGGGTTGGTCGGAGACAAGAGTATGGAACGTAGTGGAATGTAATACATAACTCTTCCGAAGGAAGGGATGGTGAAGTGGAATAAAAAAGTGTACAAAAGATGTACAAAAGCTTAAAGAGTAAGCATTTATGTAGATAAATTATTCCACCCCTTCGGGTTATGTACCATACTTATACTTCGTATAGCCTTCTGTCTCTGACTAACCCACTAATCAAAACCTATAGGATAATGAAGAAAATACAAATAAGCGTTCCATCCGGTATCAAGTATTTGTCAGATTGGGATAAACTTTGGGAATTATTACCCAACGACAGGGCTTTCATCCTCAATAAACGGATCTGTGGTTGTGGTGCTACAGAAATGTATATCCGTTCCGACAAGAAAGTAATTTTAGCCGGTCCAAGGAAACATCTACTTTATAACAAGTATTCCCAACATCTTTCCGACAGCCTTCATCTTTACCGTTTTCAGGGAAACAAAAAGAAGTATTTTGAAAGCAAGACAGGCAGTGAAAAAGAGATCCTGACTTTTAACTCCGAACTTCAGGAATATATCAAACATGGAGGGAAGAAGATTCTGACTACCTATGACTCGCTTGGGAAAATCATGGAAGTATTGGTTGGCTTAGGGGAGAATCTGAGTGAATGGATCGTCGTGGTTGATGAGTTTCAGGTTATTTTCTATGACTGCCATTTCAAACCGACTACAGAGTATGAATTGTCGGAAGTACTACAGAAGTTCACCCAAGTAATCTATCTTTCAGCCACTCCTTTTCTTGAATCTTATCTGGATATGACGGTACAATTCAAGTCTCTACCCATCTATGAATTACTTTGGCCGGAGAGTATGACAAAGTTACCCGATGTAGAGGTAATAAAGTCCAGAAAACCAGTATTGGAACTATGTAAGGAATTGATAGAGAAATATCGTTCAGGAAATGGCAGGAGTACGATGGTAAACGGTGAAGAGTTTATAGCGAAGGAAGTCGTTTTCTATATCAATTCTGTTTCTGAGATTAAGAAGATTATCAAGAAGTCCGGATTGAAACCGGAAGAGACCACTATCATCTGTTCCTCCAAGAGTGACAATATAAAGAAACTGGATGAGTTATCAAGGCAGACCGGAATGAAGTTCAGGATAGAAGAGATTCCGGGTAAGGGAGAGCCACATAAGATGTTCACCTTCTGCACCTCGACTGTCTATGTGGGAGCCGATTTCTATTCCACCAATGCCTATTCCTATATATTTGCCAATCCCAAAGTAAGCAGCATGACGATAGATGTCTCTGTGGATCTTCAACAGATTATAGGAAGGCAGAGGCTGGAAGAGAACCCTTTCCGTAATTCTGCCACCTTATATTATAATACACGGGAAGCAAAAGTGACGAAAGAGGCTTTGGAGAAATCAATCAAGGAAAAGAACGACAGCACCAACCGACAAATAGAAAACTACGAAGCTGCTCCACATAAAAATGATCAGCTTCAAATTATGGAGAATACAATCAGACAGCAAGGGCATAAGGAGCATTATTGTTGTATCGTGAAGGATAAGGATAATAACCGTAAGGATAGTTAAAAAATGAAATCCTTGAAATAGCGGAACGGAGAGCCTGGGAAGTTTCAGATCAGATTTATCGGAGTGACTTTTCCATGTACAGGGCTTTAAGTTCCGGTGTAAATGTTATCAGAGCAACAGACAGTGACAATCCTGAGATACAGAAATTATTCAGCGAGTGGAACAAGGACTGTCAATTCTCCAGAAAAGCAAAGATGTATTGTGAACTCCATGATACTATTCCTGATTTGTTGGATGAATGTACCTTTATAGAGAAGAAATTCAAGACCTATTATGATGCTCTCGGAAAGGAAGGTTTTAAAGCATTGCATTGGAGAGAGGACTATATCAGACAAGCCATTGAACCTGCTCCTTTTGATAAACTTCCTAAAGATAAAATAGCGGAGGAACTGATAAAAGTGCTGAGGGTTGGAAAGGACTATACGAAAGCGGAGGTCAAGGAATTACTTCAAAACATATATTCCAAACTCGATATTCCCGGTAATCCAAGTGCTTCTGATATTTCCGATTACTTGACTTGTGAGGATAGGACCAACCGAATGGAAGGTAAAAAGGTCGCTGTGTTTAGAATAGCCTCCCATATCCGAAAAAAAATATCATTGTTCGGCAGGATTACAGACATCAATCACCCTGAAGAATATGATATAGACAAGGTACTGGATATAATCAAGACCGACAACTATTATCATGTAGCCGGGAAAGTTGATGCGGTAAGGAAAGCCAAGACCAAGGAAGAAAAAGAGAAAGCCAAGATGAAACTTCCGGCTGTAACATGGAACGGAACTTTCAAGACGAAGAACAGAAGCGATTTGATTCACTATTCTTCATTCACCGCTCTGGATTTCGACCATATTCAGCCGGAGAAGATGGATGAGTTCGGAAAATGGTTACAAGGATTTCCATGTATCTATGCCTATTATGTCACTCCGAGCGGTAAGGGTTATAAAGCGATTATTCTTCATGATAATTATGAACCGCTTTATCATTATGACCTGTATAATCAACTTTTGGAACTCTTTGATTGCCCTGAGAAAGATAAGAGTACAACGGATTTGGCCAGAGGTAATTTTCTGAGTTATGATCCGAACCTATGGAAAAATCCGAAACCTCAACCTTTCCACTTCATTCCATCTACCCCTAAGCCTATTATACTTGATACTGTAACAGAAACCATTATAAGGGATGAAACAGGAACTGAAATAATGACGGAGGATGATTCTTATGTAGCCAATTTCCTAAACACTCTGAGCAGACAAGTTGTTTCAGATGACAGTATAATCCGTATCCTTGGGAAAATCTGGACTGGAAAATCAATAGCCAACGGGAGGAATAATACTACGATGTCTTATGCTGGAGTTCTATGTAAGGCAGGAGTAGAGAAAAACAGAGCCAAGTCATTCATCGAAGAGCTTATTCCGAATTATGATATTACTGAAATAATTGAATATGCCTACTCTCATAATACTTTCGGATGTGAACGTAGGAAATATAAATCAAGAAAGAAATAGCCAATAAAAAGGAGATTGAACCATACAAATGTTCGGTCTCCTTCATTTTTTTCCACATCACAAGAATCAAGTCCTGTAAGTGATCTTTTTTAGGAACACTCAGCCCAATAAGATTTATTATTTTACAGATCACAACAGGACTTGATAAATACAAAAATAGGAATAATAAACCAAAGATCAAAACGGCTGCATTTTTATATTCGGAATAGGCTCTTCTACTATTCTTACAACGGGACTTTTTTAATTTTATTGTGAAAACCCTAAAATCATCTGTTATGGTCTGTGAAAGACAGTAACGGCTCTATCCATCCACCCATTTCAACAAGCAATATAAAAAACAAAGAGGCTACCCCTTCCGAAATAACCTCTCCACAAAACTAAATACTTTGATAATCAGCTTATCATGCCTTCATAAGTAAGAACAAACAAGTGAAAATAAATTTATATTTTACCTTGCAATATTATAAAGATGCAGATTACATGATATAAACAAATGATATGCAGAATAAAAAACGCCACCATCATATTGAAAGCAACGTTGAATAAGAAATCACTTCCTGTTTCTCACAGACCGGAAGTAATATAACATAAAATACTTCTTTCTTCATGACAAGACTATCTGTAACAAAATTAAGGCAATAATTCAAAGAATATAAATAAAAAAGGTATCCATGAAAACAGATACCTTACCACTACAATAGATATTACCATCAATTTTTATTTCAGATGCACCTTGAACACCAGCCCACCGGAAAAATAACGACACCTATTAAGTTCCACCACTGCATTTATATAGTCTTTCCAGAAACTGTATTCCATTCCTATATTTACCTGATACTTCGAGGCATCAGAATCAAATGTCAGATCAGATCTCACATCAGTATAACCCGGAACAATCTCACCCATCAGATTCACACCATTAATAATCCTGTTCATCAACGAACCATTTTCTTTCAGGCCAAAACGAAAATTAGCACCGAAAGCAGGATTATTAAGCTTGTTATCAAAACGGTTGCTATAAATCCATGAGATATGTCCACCCAATGTACCGATGTTATCAAAATAAAGATGTTTGGTTATAGCCAGATAGTAACGGTTCAAGAAACCATTTCCATAATCCTGTTCCGACAGATTCGATAATGAACCACCATTGGCTGAATCTCCAATTCCATCATTAGCACCTATAACTATCTGGGGAGTCCACGATTTCCACCAGCCTTCTTTCCAGATTCTGAGACGGAAATGAAAAGAACGGTCCTGATTGACAAACTTACCATAAGTAGAAGGAACCCAAAAACCGGAGCGGTTGCCATAATCCACAGGAACAGCCTTATGACCGGTACATAGATAACCTGCTTCCAACCAGGGAAAAATCGTTATATTGATATAGTAATTCCATGTATCATACCACCATCTCGGTACTGTAGCATGATGATTCAACCAGTTACCTCCAACCATGAAAGTCTTGTCCCTCTGCATATCGGCTGTAGGCATGTTCATTAATCCGGTGGTACCATAATTGATCTGGGAAATTACTGTTGTCGGTATAGAAAACAGAAAAACGAAAAGTAAACTTATGAAAATTCTATTAGATCTCATTCTTCAAATTTATTTTTTAACCTGTACCGTTTCCATTTTTTCTTTTCCTCATGACGCATAATCATCACCATCAACCTCACATCCATAAAAAGAAAATAAGTTCCAAAAATCATAAGAAACAACCACCATTCATACTCATTCCATATGGCAACATGGTTCACAAGATAAAATAGAACAGTTATACCTGTCCAGAAGCAAAAAGTAAGAACCAACATGGATTTCCATATCAATTTTACCGCGAAATGATAAAGACGGAAAGAGGGAATAATCATCAGAATTTCTTGCCGAAAGCGATATTGAGGAAAGTCTTTACAAGAATTTTAAAATCGAAAAACCAGGAACGGTGCTCAAGATAGAACAGGTCATAACGAAGACGACGAAGCATCTTCTCCATTGTATCGGTATAACCGTTATAAAGCGTGGCATAAGAGTCACCCCCGGACGTATCTGATATAAAAAACGATAACGTGGATCGTGTTCCATTATCTGGTCAATATAGAATTTTCTTTCAGGACGTGGACCGATAAAGGCCATATCACCGATAAACACATTCCATAACTGAGGAAGCTCGTCCAGATGATGCTCACGAAGAAACTTGCCGATTTTTGTCAATCTCGGATCTTTCCCACCTTTATATAAAGCCGGTCCGAACTTCTCAGCATCCAGACGCATACTTCTAAACTTATAGATATTGAACCGGTTTACCAAAAACGTCCTATTCTTTCTTGTTTGAAGATGGCAGGACCACCATCCTCACGCTTTACAGCAATATAACAGTATAAAAACAAGGGAGAAAAAATGATCAATGCGATGAATGCTATCAAACAGTCCCCTATCCGTTTGACATTACGTTGAAAAGCATTCATTCCGTCAGGAATGAACGCATCTGTCGGTTGTTCCATAAGTAAAATGTTTAATTTTTAAGCTTTGTATATTTCAAGATACGAAGTAACCATCTTGTCTATTGTCAGATCTTTGAAAAACCGCTTTTTTGAATTTAGAGAAAACAAATCGTATACTTCTTGATTTTCTAATATATAAGATATCTTTTCAGCAAAAGCTTCTGGAGCATTATCAACCACATATCCATTCTCTCCATCAGTAACTATTTCACTGATCCCCCCCACATTCGAAGCAACCACTGGTTTTCCTGCACTCATCGCTTCCAGAATGACCATGGGAAGCCCTTCATAATTACTAGGCAATATAAATAAATCAGCTATTGAGTTGTATTTCCCTGCATCGGGAATATTTCCCATAAAAAACACATTCTTTGGATACTCCTTCACTTCCGATTGATTACCAATCCATACAAAAGCATAATCTGGTAACAATGTAGCAATTGACATAAAAAGACCACTATTTTTTTTGGGGAGACAAACGGGCTATACAAAGAATAGTTTTCATATATTTTATAGGTAAATGAAAAGACAGGCTACAATCAAATTCTACAGGACAAATTCCATTATAAATACAATTAACATGACGGGTGATCTTTTCCAGTTTCAAGTTCCTTTCATCATAGCGACTCACCCCGACAACAGCTTTACAAGCATACTGCATTAATCTCTCAATTGGTAAAAACTTCCTATATGCCAAACGGATTGAATCAAAACCATGAACTGTATAAATTATCTTTTCTGAAGGAAAAGATACACGACCTAGCATTCCAGCTTTTGAGGAATGAAGATGAATGATATCCGGCTTGTATTTCCAATAAAGTATTCTAAAATCAAAAATAGTAAGCATATCATTCACAGGAGAAAGTTCGCGCTTTAGATGCTTGCAATGTTCTTTTTTCACATTGGAACGAAGCATCTGCCACATTTTTCCATCACCTCCACCTGCGGCTACTATCACCTCATGATTTTCTGAGAGTTTGTTTGACAAATTTACAACTACAGTCTGAGCACCACCCAACTCGGAGAGAGTGATTATTTGAAGAATTCGCATTTTATATATTTTTTAATCAACGCAAGATCTGCAACTTTTTTTTAATGCTTCTTGAAGCCCTTTATAAGCTTCCAAATCACTATAGCTTCGTCTATTTCTTTTTCTCAGACGCACTAGAATATCTTCTTTATTAAAGATAGAAAACAGAATATAAAGTACACATTTAAAACTTATACCCAATATTTGAGCCAAACAAAATATTAAAGAAAAAGAATATTTACGAGGTGAAGTATACAATCGAAAAGCACCCAACTGAGTTTTTAAATATTTATTTATATGAGGGATACCAAACTCTCTATAATACATCAATGGTAACATTAAATTTTGAAAATGACTTTTTGAAATTGTCCTCAACCATAATTCATAATCCTCTATTCTTATAAAATGACTATCATATAAATTTTTCCTAAACCATTCTATATGTCCCATAACAGAAGGATGTAAAAAACATATATTCGTTAAAATATACCTTGGGGTTGGAAACTCATTGGGTTCATTATAACAAAAACACGATTATTACAGTCTATTGAATACCATGCTGTACCAACGACATCCACTCGCACATTTCTGCTTAAACATTCAACCTGCTTTTTAATTCTATCTGGATGCATTATGTCATCTGCATCCATACGGGCATAAAATTTACCTCTAGCCATATTTATGGACTCATTCAATCTATAAATCAATCCTCTATTCATCCCATCTGATATAATTTTTATTCTCCCATCAGTAAAACTTTTGGCTATATTCAAAGATTCATCAGTACTCCCATCATCTAAAAGTAAAAGCTCCCAATCTATGTATGACTGATTCAAAACAGAGCAAATGGCATCAGACAAATATCTTTCTGAATTATAAAAAGGAATAGCAATAGTTACTATAGGCATAACAAACTTTATAGAAGTTACACTTTCATATATTAATCTCTATAAGTTCCATCATTAAAAACATGCTTATTAATATCTTCCCATTTATAATGATGTTTTAACAATGAGAATGCAGAACTATACAATATCAATTCTTGATCACTACGTCGATAAGCAGGTGCATAAAGCACAAAAGGTTGAATAAATAAAATAGATAATAAACATATTAATATCATAGTATGAAACTTAGAATAAAAATGGATAATATGATATACTCCAAACAATAAAGTCGAACAGACTATATAACGTTCTAATGGTGCTTGAAAAGGTAAAAATAAAATATCAAAATGACACAATAGACTAAATAAGTTGCATAATATGAAAATTGATAATTTTTAAAGAAACAATACAACATAAACAATAAAGGAGAACAATTACATAAAACAATAGATATGTAACCAATACCAATTATATTCTAAACCATACTCTCCATTTATATAATCGTCAACTAAATTATTTAATAATTTTACGTTATCTCCCAAGAAATTCATTAAAGAGAGAAAACAGGAATTAAATAAAAAATTAAGAAGAGTACTACACCAATATTTTTTCTTGAAAAGAAAAATTTCTAGGCAACAGGAATAAAAGCAACGGAAGAATATACATAAAATGAATCAAAATAGCCAAAATTCCATAAAAGAATCCCACTTATTTCCTTTCTCATTAACTAGAAAAGCACCATATGAAAAGAATATGGCCCCCATTCCCGTTCTAAAGCCAAAAACAAATCCAAAAATAGGGTACTAAGAAAAACATCATTATTGATAAAACAAAACATAAGGACACTTACCATTTTTAAATTTATCAATCATAAATAACATAGAGAACATCAATAAATAGCCCCAACTAACCAAAATAAACCTACAAAATCTCAAAATTAATATTTAAAGCTGCTAAACAATATAATAACAAGCTCACAAGATTTAAACGTACTGTTATCAATGGATCTTCCCAATTAAAAAAATCTTCTAAACTTATATATTTATACGACTCATAATCGTTAAAATATCGGTATTGATCACCAAACGGATAATAAAAAATGGACCATAATCCCATAAATATAGCAAGTAAAACGAAAGCATATTTTCGCTTATTATATATTTCAACAAGGACAAGAGGAAGACTTCCTAATGGATAAAGAATAAAGACTATTGGAAGTAGTAAAGTCATTATTTTTTTTGAACGAAACATATTATAAAATTAACATTCTAATAAAAGCGACTAATCCTAAATTTGATATTAATAAAAGACAATATTATAGATATCAATAAACAGAGAAAAATTCTATCCATGATATTATAAAAAAGATAACACACATAAATGCCTGTTTTGAATTCCTATCAAAACACAAATGTTAACAATGTAAAGAACTTTTTCGATAAATAGTCTAAAGATAACTTATAATACTTAAACCCATACAAAAAGCCATTTACAAAATAAAATATTGAAGTTGAAACCTTATAAAATCGAATTAGTCCATTTATACTCTAATATTACAGATATAAATAAACAAATAATTCTCAATTCCCCCAAAATCACAAGCAAAAGTCTTAAAATAAGAAAATCCATATTTTAAGACCATTATCTTAATCAATCTTTA
>ENA-OQJN01000785-OQJN01000785.1-human-gut-metagenome-genome-assembly--contig:-NODE-785-length-11171-cov-3.756338_pt1 | contig 11171 bp, 9 predicted proteins | sample MGYA00242610_ERZ504777 | MGnify/ENA primary metagenome ERZ504777 (study PRJEB26092, sample SAMD00036350) | human gut metagenome | host: Homo sapiens | study: EMG produced TPA metagenomics assembly of...
AGCGTTTTCCCTGCTATGGTATCCTGGTTCGTATTGGCCGGAGCACAGCGCAAGTTCAGAGAACGTTGGGGCAAAGAAATCATGGATCAGCATCCGTTCAAATCGCCATTGTATCCATATTCCAACTATTTCTGCTTGGGCTTCTTGGTACTCGTTACTATCGGTATGATTTGGAATGAAGATACGCGTGTATCCTTAGTGGTAGGTTGGTTGTTTATCGCTATTGTTACGGCGTTCTACTATGGTCTTGGCATGAATAAACGTCCGGTTGTTCACGAAGAATTCGTTCATGAAGACGGACTCGGTGCCGGTGGTCCTGCTCGTGAAGAGTCTGCCGCAGCAGAAGGTTCGGTAACGGCTATTAAATAGTTATTTATTTAGATTGACATAGAGCGTTTAGAGCTTTATCAATAGAAATCTCCTTTGGGAAGAACATAAAAGTCTCACAATAATCTAAAAAGGTTATTGTGGGACTTTTTTATTTCCGGTTTATGTGGTAGGATAATAAATAAGCTTGGCGAAGTGGGGTTTACAAAACTCTTTGAACTGCAGTTGGCGTTATCATTGTTCGCATAACGGTTGGTTTGAGAGTTTGCTTGCATCCGGACTGAGAACCCGAGATGTAGTGCCAAGATACTTTTTGAGGGGCCCATAGGGCAGTGTAAATGAGAGAGAGGTCTTACAAATGAATCTAAAAAAATGGTTAGCACCTGTGTTGGTGGGAATTTTGGCAATCGGTATTGCTGGTTGCGGCACTGATTCCTCATCGAAGGAAATTCGAATCGGCGCAACGGCCGGTCCGCACGCGGAAGTGGTGGAAGCGGTAGCCAAAGAAGCGGCTAAAGAAGGCATCAATGTAAAAGTTGTGGAATTTTCCGATTATGTAACACCGGACAAAGCGTTGGCTGAAGGTGACTTGGATCTTAACAGCTATCAACACGTACCATTTATGGAAAACTTTAACAAAAATAATAACGCTAATTTAGTGTCTATCGGCAAAACAATTTTGATGCGCATGGGTTTATACAGCAATCAGGTGAAAAGTGTTGATGAAATTCCCGATGGCGCTGTTGTAGCTATTCCGAACGATCCGACTAATGGCGGTCGCGGCTTAGCGTTATTGGCTAAAGCCGGTCTTATTACCTTAAAAGAAGGTGTTGGCTTCAAAGCTACGCCGGCTGATGTTGTGTCCAATCCTAAAAATTTACAAATCAGAGAATTGGAAGCAGCACAATTACCACGCAGTCTTGATGATGTGACGGTAGCAGCGATTCCGATGAACTATGTAATGAGTGCCGGTATTGACGTGGCTAAGCAGGGGATTTTCTTAGAACCTAAGAATGAACCGTTGGCTGTCATGGTTTTAGCGGCTCGTGAAAAGGATAAAGACAATCCTACGTATAAAAAAATTGCTGAGATTTACCACTCCCCGGCGATTAAGCAGTTCATTGCCGATAAATTTAAAGGCACCATTGAACCGGCTGAATAATTGAGGCAGGCTGAATCATATGTAAAAATAAAGTAAGCCCTGAGGCGATAGTTGTTATCGCTTCGGGGCTTTTTGATGTTAAAAGTATGACTCGGGGTAAAACCGAAGGTTGTTTGTCAGACGTTTTATATGTAGTAAACCGAGGTTTATTTGTCAGCTGCTTTTATATGTCGTTTGAGTAATTGGCCGTACCCTTTTTTGCCACAGAATGTATTGTTTTCGGCAATAAGTTGGCCGCGGAGGAATACTTTGGCCACCGTGGCATTGACGGTCATGCCTTCGTAGGCGGAGTAACCACAGGTAGTTTTTAAATTATCGGCGCGGAATGTCCGTGATTCGTTAGGATTAAAGAGAACAAGATCCGCATCATAGCCCACTTTAATATCGCCTTTGTTTGTAATCCCGAAGATGCGCGCCGCATTAGTGGCTGTCACCTGCACGAATTGCTCCGGCGTAAGGCGTTTTTGCAAAACACCTTCGCTAAAGAGGAGCGGCATGCGTTCTTCTACACCACTGATGCCGCCGGGACAATTTCTGAAATCGTCCACATAGGCTTGCTTTTCAGCAATGGTAAATGGACAGTGGTCGGTGGCAACCACCTGGACCGTGCCGTCCTGTAAGCCCTGCCACAGCGCGTCTTGGTCTTCTTTTTTACGAAGGGGCGGTGCCAGCATATATTTAATGCTTTCCATGGGACCGCCGTCTTTAAATTTATCATCTGTTAAGAAAAGATACTGCGGGCAGGTTTCGGCATAAATATTGGCTTGCCCTTCTTGGCGGGCAAGACGGATTTCGCTGAGGCTTTCGTGCGCCGACATATGCACTAAGTAGACCGGTGCGTCACCGACAACGCGGGCGAGACCGATAACGGTATTTACGCTGATTGACTCGGCCGTATTAGGGCGCGTCAAGGCGTGGCCGATAGGCAGCAATTCTTCCTTGGTCAAACGATTACGCAGTGTATTGGTAATCGTGTCATCTTCTGCATGGACGGTCAAAAGACCACCGCATTTCTTTAAACGTTCCAACAAGGCAAAGAGTTCCGGTTCGTGCATGGGCGAACCATAGGTGGTATAAGCTTTAAAAGATGGGAATCCTTCTTTGGTTACAAGTTCATTGATTTCTTTTAAAATGGAATCGTCAACATGTTGAAAAACGCCGTGAAAGCTATAATCCACGGGGCAATCTTTGGCGAGGTCGCGATATACATCGAATTGATGATGTAAGGAACAGCCGGCAGGACCGAAGGCTATGTGGTCGATAATGGTAGTTGTACCGCCGCAGGCCGCCGCGATGCCACCATGTAAAAAGTCGTCACAGGCGCGATGTTTCGGCGATTGTTGCAGGTCAAAATGAGTATGCGGATCGATGCCGCCGGGCACGACATAATGCCCCGTGGCGTCAATGATTTCGTAGTCGGTGCCTTGATCTTTAATAGGGACGACTGTTTGGAATTCCTGTTCAGCAGGGCTATTGTTAGTGCCGGAGCCAACTGTTTGCCGGGCCGCATGTGGTGCGGTAATGGCGGTAATCGTGTCACCGGTAATCACGATATCACCGACGAAATGATCGGTGGCTGTGCAAATAAGACCGTTTTCAATAATGATATTCATAAGGCAAACCCTTTCTGCTATAGGCATAGAATCTTGAAAGTGTAATGTCATGATTGTTTTATAACGAGTATATATAACTTTATAATACCCCTTTTGTTGATTTATTCAAAGCATTAAATATACCGAAAGAAGAAAAATAGGGTATAATAAATAGTAAGAGTTTTTTGAATATGAAGTGGCCCACATGAGTGGCTGCGTATCGTGTAGCGGTTGCCGGCAATAGTTAACGTCTCGGCGATTGTATTAGACATATGGCTGGCAGCAAAGGCTGCTTGTGACGAAGATAAAGGAGGTTGTATATGACCGAGTTAAAAGTAGTAGTATCAGAACAGGCGGAATCAGTAGTCGGTATATTGACGAAACGTGACGTTATTCGGCCGCATCAAACCGATTTTACCAATGTGGGCGCAGTTATTATTTGTGACTGCGAGATAGATACATTAAAGAGTACGCCGGTTAAGGTGTTTGACATTCCTGTATTTGTGGTGCGCACAGGCACCGGTATGGAAGGCTTAAGCCCTAACCAAGTATCGCAGGCGGAGGACACCGTATTGCGCGATGCCTATGCGGTATTAGACGATGAGCCGTCGGAACGTGAATTCTACATTCGACGCCTCGAAACGGCTGTTCAAAATTATGAGCATCGCTCGTTACCGCCGTTTTTCCGTTCTTTGAGACGCTATGTAGAGCTGGGCAATTCCCAGTTTGACTGTCCGGGCCATCAAGGGGGGCAGTTCTTCCGCAAACATCCGGCGGGCCGCGCTTTTTTACGATTATTTCGGTGAACATATTTTCCGCAGTGATTTATGTAATGCGGACGTTCAACTGGGCGACTTGCTCATTCATGAAGGCTACGCGCTGGAGGCTCAGGAGCATGCGGCGCAGGTATTTAATGCGGACAAAACCTATTTTGTACTCAATGGTACGTCCTCGTCCAATAAAGTAGTCCTCAACGCTTTATTGGCTCCCGGCGATATCGTGCTCTATGATCGCAACAATCATAAATCCGTATCGCACGGCGCTTTGGTCCAGGCCGGTGCCATTCCGGTGTATCTGGAAACGGCTCGCAATCCGTTCGGCTCCATCGGCGGTATTCCGGAAGCTTGTTTTGACGAAACCTTCCTGCGTGAGCGCATTGCGGAACGTGCTCCTGAAAAAGCCAAGGCTGAGCGTCCGATTCGTTTGGCGGTAATTCAGCTTGGTACCTATGACGGCACGATTTATAACGCGCGCCAAGTAGTCGATAAAATCGGTCACTTATGTGACTACATTCTCTTTGATTCCGCCTGGGTAGGCTATGAACAATTCATTCCGATGATGAAAGATTGTTCACCACTACTTTTGGAACTCGGTCCTGACGATCCGGGCATTTTGGTAACTCAGTCCGTGCATAAACAAATGGCGGGTTTTTCACAAACATCACAAATTCACAAAAAGGATTCGCATATCCGTGGGCAAGCCCGTTATGTGAATCAGAAGCGTTTTAACAACGCCTTTATGATGCATGCCTCCACATCGCCGTTCTATCCGCTCTTTGCGGCCCTCGATGTGAATGCGAAAATTCACGCCGGTGAAGGCGGCCGAGCTTTATGGCGTGACTGTGTTATGGTGGGCATCGAAGCCCGTAAAACGGTGCTGCGCAACTGTAAGTATTTACGGCCTCTCGTGCCGCCGACGGTTCACGGTAAAGCGTGGGAAGACGGCGAAACGGAAGCTATGTCCGATGATGTGTCGTACTTTGCCTTTGAGCCGGATGCGAAATGGCATTCCTTCAGCGGTTACGGCGAAGGGCAATATTTCATCGACCCTTGTAAATTCCAGCTCATAACACCGGGCATCGATATGGAAACCGGTGAATACGAGGATTTTGGCATTCCGGCCACAATTTTGGCAAATTATTTGCGCGAGCATCAGGTCGTGCCGGAGAAATGTGACCTCAATACGATTTTATTCTTGCTCACACCGGCCGAGTCGTACACCAAAATGGATGCACTCATTGCTAAATTGTTGCGTTTTGAGCAGCTCATCGAAGCGGACGCGTCATTACAGGATGTTTTGCCGAGTGTATATACGCAGAACATCGACCGCTATCGCGGCTATACGATTCGTCAGCTGTGCCAAGAAATGCATGACTTTTATAAAGTGCGCCGTGTGAGTGAATTGCAACAGAAATTATTTAAACGGGAGTATTTCCCTACCTATGTGAAAACACCGCAGGCGGCGAATATTGATTTTGTACGCGGTGAAGGGGAATTGATTCCGATTGCGGACTGTGTGGGTCGCATGGCGCTTGAAGGGGCCTTGCCGTATCCGCCGGGCGTTATTTGCGTGCAGCCGGGTGAACTTTGGTCGGAAGCGGCTCGTGATTATTTCGTGGCCCTTGAAGAAGGCATTAATGAATTACCGGGTTTTGCACCGGAGCTTCAAGGCGTTTATATTGAAGCGGATGAAACCGGTTATAAGCGGGCTTATGCGTATGTATTAAAAGAGTCCGCACAGAAAGAAGGGGTATAATGGCGAAGGATGAATTAACCTCGGTGGATGAAGCACAATTGTTGCGTTCTATCGGTGAAGCAGTGACGGCGGCGGTGAAGGAATTGGTGACCGTTGCCAAGCTGGAAGCCGGTGATCTGTTTGTTATCGGTTGTTCCACCAGTGAAGTGCGAGGAAGCCGTATCGGTACAGATTCGGCAACGGACGTGGGTGAAACAATTATTAAGGCAGCCGCCGCCGTTTTAGAGCCGCTGAAGATTTCTTTGGCCGTGCAATGCTGCGAACATTTGAATCGCGCCTTGGTACTTGAAAAGTCGGTAGCTAATCGGCATAATTGGCCGATTTGTAATGCAGTGCCGCAACTTCACGCCGGTGGTGCTGCCTCGATGGCAGCGTATAAGCACTTTGCGGCGCCGGTTGTGGTTGAACGGGTAGAGGCTGATGCGGCCCTTGATATTGGCGATACGCTGATCGGCATGCATTTAAAACCGGTAGCCGTGCCGGTTCGCTTAGGCGTAAAAACAATCGGTGAAGCTCATGTGACAGCCGGCCGCGTACGGCCTAAATATATCGGCGGCGCACGCGCTGTTTACGATGAATCATTAATGTGACAGAGGTGAGTACGTTTGAATTTCTATACTTATGCCTATATCGTGCAACAAGGGCAGTTTAACGCCCTTTTGCAATATGGTATATCATTTATACTCTTGGTGGCGCTGTTGGGGGTCAGTATCTTATTTATGCGCCATCGTTTGAATAGTCGTTATCGCGATTTGACAATTCTTTTATCGCTGCTGATTGTGTTTATTTTGGGCATTCGTTGGAGTGAATATGATTCCTCTATGCGAAACTCGGAAGAAAGCAGTCGCATGGCTAGTTTTATCGTATCTGTATCGGAGCGTTTGGGCACGAATAAGGAAGATGTGAAGGTTAATTCAACCCATCTTGATGATGACGTAATAGTCAGTGCGGGCAATCGTTTTTATCGGGCCCATTTTATCAAAGGGTACGGAGCCTATTCATTGACGCAGGTACACGTGATAGATTCGCAGATTAAAGTCATAGATGTGGTGAAGGAGTAAAGCAAACATGATAACGGGTTATACGTTGATTATGATAAAACTGGTGCTGGGCATATTGTGTTTGGTACTGCAAATCAATTTAATGGGCAAGGGGAATTTGGCTCCGAACTCGGCTATTGATCAGGTGCAGAACTACGTGCTTGGCGGTATTATAGGGGGTGTTATTTATAACGAAGCCATTGGAGTCTTGCAATTTTTGCTGGTTCTCATCGGATGGACTATCGTTGTTATGGCGCTTCGCTATTTGTCGGCCTATAATCACCATGTGAAACGTATCGTAGACGGTACGCCCACAATCGTGGTGGATTATGGTAAAATTCAAGTAGAAGATTGTATGCGCAACGGCGTCAGTGCCGGTGACTTACATTTAAAACTAGCGCGCCAATGGGGTAACGCGCGTAGGCGAAGTAAAACGAGCCGTTTTAGAACAAAACGGGCAATTGACGGTAGTTAAATTTGGGGAAGATTCGGTACATTATCCGTTAATCGTTGACGGGCAGATAGATGAAAATGTATTGTCATTAATCGAAAGAGATAGAGAGTGGTTAGAAACGAACGTAGCAGAGCAAGGCTATCAACCGTCGGATATATATATGGCCGAGCTCGTGCATGGTGAGTTGGTTATAACCCCGTATGCGAAGGATTAATCCCGCTTGGGGCGATGAAAGGAGCTAGTCATGGTTGGACTGCAGCGAGCTTTATTGATAATTGCATTTCTCTTTATTTTGTACCACATATATACACATGGTTTTACGACCACCAATTTAATTGCCGTTGTGTTACTGTTGTTCTCGTTGGCATTTGAGTTGACTCGTAAGGTTCGCCGTGAAAAATTAGAAGCTTATTTTGCCCGTAAAGAGGCGGAAATAGAGGCTGAAGAAGCGGCCAAAGCGGCCAAAGCAGCGGCGGCACGGGGCGAAGCAGTTGATTCGAATACAGAAAAGACAGTTGATGTTGAACATAAAGTTAAATGATAGATGTTAAGGTTAAGCTAAAGCTGAAGCCAAAGCCGAAGTTAAAGCTAAAGCTAAAGCCTGTATAGTAGTATGCTTATTAAGGAAGCTCTCAGCTTCTTATGAAAGGAGTCTTTGATGAAATTAATTTCTTGGAATGTTAACGGTCTGCGCGCCGCGGTAACGAAAGGTTTTATGGAAAGTTTTGAAAAACTTGATGCGGATATGTTTTGCCTGCAGGAAACGAAGTTGCAGCCACACCAAATCGAGTTGGAATTGCCGGGCTATGAGCAGTATTGGAACAGTGCGGTGAAAAAGGGGTACAGCGGTACGGCCCTTTTCACACGTGTGAAACCGTTAAATGTAACGAACGGTATCGGCATTGAAGAACACGATCAGGAAGGGCGCGTGATTACGGCGGAATACGATAATTTTTATCTCGTAACCTGCTACACGCCGAACAGCCAGCGTGAATTGGCTCGTTTGGAATACCGTATGACTTGGGAAGATGCGTTCCGCGCCTATTTGTTGGAATTAGATGCGAAAAAGCCGGTTATTCTTTGCGGTGATTTAAACGTAGCGCATAATGAAATTGACTTAAAAAATCCTAAGACAAATCGGAGAAACGCCGGCTTTACCGACGAAGAACGTGAGAAAATGACGGAGTTGTTAGATGCCGGTTTCACCGATACTTTCCGTAAACTTTATCCGGACGTGACCGATGCGTACAGCTGGTGGTCCTATATGGGCAAAGCCCGCGATCGGAACGTAGGGTGGAGAATTGACTATTTTATTACCTCCGCACGTCTCGATAAGGATATTGTGGAAGCTAAAATTCATCCGGATATTTTCGGCAGCGATCACTGCCCGGTTGAGTTGGAAATTAATCTTTAATCACCGTAGAAGTATAGTTTTTGACAGGGATTTTTGATTTATACTCTATAGAATGGTCAAAAAGACGGTTCTTTATGGAGTTTTATCTATATTGAATTGTCATATATACATAAAAATAGTAAGAGTTCGCCTTAAAAAATCAAGGCGGACTCTTTTATTTTCTATCCTTTATAAATCATGCGTAATAGTTATGATAAAAATGCCTCATATGAAAAATACATGGTTAATAACTTGGGGCTGTGGTATAGTGTATACAAGACATAGATTTGTAATGTTGAATCTTTGATTTTATAGTGTATGCGTAAAAAGGAGACACGATTATTATGGCAAATTATAATCCCTACGAAAACATGCTTAACACACTTGACCAAGCGGCCGAAAAATTAGGTTTGACGAGAAACGACTATGAAGTTATCCGTCATCCTGAACGGGAAATGCAAGTAGCCGTACCGGTACAAATGGACGATGGTCATATTGAAGTTTTCAGCGGTTATCGTACGCAACATAGTACAATTATGGGCGCCGCTAAAGGTGGTCTCCGTTTCCATCCTGATTCCGATGAAAACGAAGTTCGTGCTTTGGCAGCTTGGATGACAATCAAAAACTCTATCGCACACCTTCCATACGGTGGCGGTAAAGGCGGTATTAAAGTAGATCCTAAGAAATTGAGCCAACGCGAATTAGAACGCTTAACTCGCGGTTTTGTTCGTAAAATTGCGCCAATCATCGGCGTTGACACTGACGTGCCGGCTCCTGATGTTAACACTAATCCTCAGATTATGGCTTGGATTGTGGATGAATTCTCCACATTAAAAGGCGTATGGTCCCCGGGCGTTGTAACCGGTAAACCATTGGCCGTTGGCGGTTCCAAAGGCCGTAACGAAGCAACCGGCCGTGGCTGCATGTTTACGTTGAAGAGCTACCTTGAAAAGAAAGGTAAGAAAATGAGCGACGTAACTATCGCTGTTCAAGGCTTCGGTAACGTAGGTAGCGTTGGTGCTTTATTGATGCATCGTGAAGGCGCTAAAATCGTTGCTATCGGCGACGTTCATGGTTCCATTTACAATGAAAACGGTATCGACGTTGAAAAAGCTTACGAATATGCCAACTCTCATGGCCGTTCCTTGGAAGGCTACGAAGAAGCCGGCATGACTCGTATTCCTAACCCTGAATTATTACTTCTCGACGTAGATGTATTATACCTCGCTGCTTTGGAAAACCAATTGAACGGCAGCAATATGAAAGAAGTTAAAGCTAAAACTATCTTGGAAGGTGCTAACGGCCCTACAACTAATGAAGCTGACTTGTACTTCTTTGAAAAAGGCATCGAAATCATTCCTGACGTATTGGCAAACGGTGGCGGCGTAGTAACTTCTTACTACGAATGGGTACAGAACAAAGCCGGCTTCTACTGGGATGAAGACGAAGTAAATGCTCGCCTCGAAAAGAACATGAAAATGAGCTTTGAAGAAGTTTGGGAAATGCAACAACAGTACAAAGTATATCCTCGTTTAGCTGCTTACATGGTAGCTTTGAAACGTTTGGTTGATGCCAGCAAACTTCGTGGTTTCAACGGCTGATAATAACGGGAGCAAACTCGTTTAATTTGAATTAACAGCTGACTACAGCTTTAAGAATCTTTACACTTTGCTTTTTAACGGTCAAACAGTAGTGAGTACTGATTGAGTCCGTACAACTTATACAACGCTAAGTATGACTGTCTAACAGGCTATGCGTAGCCACCTTGCTAAATAATATAATGAAAGAAGTATACTCAGCGTAAGAGCGGTCAGGTAAGTAATGCCTGACCGCTTTTTTTACGCGTGGTTTGGGCAGGCAGATTTAGGCGGGCGGATTTAGTGAAATTACCAATCATATAGTCGGGATTTCAGGGGCGGAAAAGAACAATAAAGGCCTAATAAAAGCCTAACAAAGGTTTAATAAAAGCCCGAAATGTGTGACTTTTGCAACATATTTAAAATACGTATGGAATTTGTAAAAATTTAATAAAAAAGTACTTGCTTTTACTTTGAATTTAGTATAAAATATCTCTTGTACCATTCCTCGATAGCTCAGTCGGTAGAGCAATCGGCTGTTAACCGATCGGTCGTAGGTTCGAGTCCTACTCGGGGAGCCAATGTGGCCCGTTGGTCAAGCGGTTAAGACACCGCCCTTTCACGGCGGTATCGGGGGTTCGATTCCCCCACGGGTCACCACATATGGACGATTAGCTCAGCTGGGAGAGCGCCTGCCTTACAAGCAGGATGTCGGCAGTTCGATCCTGTCATCGTCCACCAGAAACTTTAGAAAAAGCACTTGAAAAATCAAGTGTCTTTTTTGTTTTAATGCGAAATTAATGTGCCTCGAAAATAAGGAATGCTTCGTAAACGAAACGTTGAATTTTTAGTTTACAAAAGTTTATTAATTTCACAAAATAATAGTTAATATTGATAGCGTTTTACTTTCAGCTCACTGTACTCACAGTGGCTGTTTTTTTATGCAGGAACAGGTTATAAAATACGATATCGATAAAAATCGATGGGGGGGGTAAAACCTGAGTTATAGGACAAAAAGTGTGTGTAGAAAGTGCTGCAAACTTAGATAAATACTGGGTTTGTAGCACTTTTATCTTTTTTTGACAAAGATA
>ENA-OQJN01000786-OQJN01000786.1-human-gut-metagenome-genome-assembly--contig:-NODE-786-length-11171-cov-2.934716_pt1 | contig 11171 bp, 11 predicted proteins | sample MGYA00242610_ERZ504777 | MGnify/ENA primary metagenome ERZ504777 (study PRJEB26092, sample SAMD00036350) | human gut metagenome | host: Homo sapiens | study: EMG produced TPA metagenomics assembly of...
TCTAGGCTGAATACGATAGGAGGAGCCAAGGAAACTTTGTCGTCCGAACCAGAGGCACGCATATTCGTCAACTTCTTGGATTTGGTAACATTTACCACCAAGTCATTGTCCTTGGTATGCTCACCAACCACCTGTCCAGCGTAAACCTCCTCGCCCGGGGCGATGAAGAAACGTCCGCGGGATTGCAAGTTATTCAGGGCATAAGCGAAAGCCTGACCTGTCTCCATAGCGATAATCGAACCATTCATACGTCGTTCGATATCACCCTTCCACGGTTGATATTCCAAGAAACGGTGTGCCATGATAGCCTCACCGGCAGAGGCGGTCAATACGGCGTTGTTCAAACCGATAATACCACGGGAAGGAATCGTGAATTCTAAGTGCATACGACCATTCTTGCTTTCCATCATGGTCATCTCGCCCTTACGCTTCGTTACCATATCGATAATACGGCTAGAGCATTCCTCCGGAAGATTCACCGTCAATTGCTCTACCGGCTCACATTTCTCACCATCGATCTCCTTGATGATAACCTGAGGCTGACCTACCTGCAACTCGTATCCCTCACGACGCATCGTCTCGATCAATACAGACAAGTGAAGCACGCCACGGCCATATACCAACCAAGAATCAGCGGAATCAGTAGGAACTACGCGTAAAGCCAAGTTCTTATCCAATTCTTTCTGCAAACGGTCAAAAATATGACGGGAAGTAACAAACTTACCATCCTTACCAAAGAACGGAGAATTGTTGATCGTGAAAAGCATAGACATCGTAGGCTCGTCGATAGCGATCGTTGGCAATGGCTCCGGCTCGTTCACGTCGGCGATAGTCTCACCGATCTCGAAACCATCGATACCGATAATAGCGCAAATATCCCCGGACTGCACGGAATCAACTTTCGTACGTCCCAAGCCCTCGAATACATCCACTTCCTTGATCCTCGATTTCACCATACTACCATCACGCTTACAAAGCATGACATCTTGGCCCTCTTTCAACTCGCCACGGTGTACACGTCCTACGGCGATACGACCTACATACTTAGAATAATCCAAAGAAGTAATCAACATCTGCGGAGTACCCTCCAACATCTTTGGTTCGGGGATATACTTGATGATCGCATCAAGCACAGCCGCGATATCCTCTTTCGGCTCCTTCCAATCCTCGGACATCCAGCCCTGCTTGGCGGAACCATAAATAGTAGGGAAGTCAAGCTGCTCCTCGGTAGCATCCAGACTAAACATCAAGTCGAATACCATTTCCTGCACTTCCGACGGGCGGCAATTCGGCTTATCCACCTTATTAATTACCACGATCGGCTTCAAACCCAGTTGAATCGCTTTTTGCAAAACAAAACGAGTCTGCGGCATAGGCCCCTCAAAGGCGTCTACCAATAGCAAACAACCATCCGCCATATTCAAGACACGCTCCACCTCGCCACCAAAGTCGGCGTGGCCCGGAGTGTCAATAATATTGATCTTATATCCCTTATAAATTTGATAGACACGTTCTTGGCAAGAATCGTGATACCTCGTTCCCGTTCCAGATCATTGTTATCCATGAACTGATCCGGTTCTGCCTGTCCTTCACGGAAAAGCTTACCGGCTAATAACATCTTATCCACGAGCGTCGTTTTGCCGTGGTCTACGTGCGCGATAATCGCAATGTTTCTGATCTTTTGCATTGAAGACTAATTTATTGGCTGCAAAAATACGATATTTTTACGATATATATATGACATTCATGCTTCAAAACACAAAAAAGATAGCAGAATCTATTGCAAATCAAAAAGGAATGCCTACCTTTGCGACCGCTTAGATAACATAGTATTAATTTATTAAAGTAAAAAGAATCATGTATTTAGATTCAGCAAAGAAACAAGAATTATTTGAAAAGTATGGCAAATCAGCTACTAACACAGGTTCTGCTGAGAGCCAAATCGCATTGTTCACATTCCGTATCTCTCACTTGACAGAGCACTTGAAAGTGAATCACAAAGATTACGCTACGGAAAGATCATTGAAGATGTTGGTAGGTAAACGTCGTCGTTTATTGGACTATCTGATCAAGACTGACATCGAGAGATACCGCGCTATCATCAAAGAACTTGGTATCAGAAAGTAAGAAAAAGCTTACTCGAAAATATTAAAAAGGGCAATCCCAAATGGGTATTGCCCTTTTTATTTGTCTTAATCCTAGATATAATAAAATATTAATGTAAATTTGCGCCGTTTAGTATCAAATTATCAAACATTACAGGACTATAAATAACAAATCATACACATGGGAAACAACAAAATTATAGGACGCGAAAATTAAAAATATCCGGGAATCGAAACAACTCTCTATCGAGGAGGTAGCCGAACGCTCCGGGTTAGGTATCGAACAGATCGAACGTATCGAGGGTAACTTGGATTTTCCATCTTTGGCCCCTCTTATCAAAATAGCACGGGTATTAGGGGTACGTTTGGGTACATTCTTGGATGACCAAGCGGAGCTAGGCCCGGTCGTATGCCGCAAAAAGGACAGCGAGGCCGATGGTATCGGGTTCACGAACAACGCGACACAAGGGCACAAGCATATGGATTACCACTCGCTCTCGCAAGATAAGTCCGGCCGCCATATGGAACCCTTCTTGATCGAGATCGCTCCCTCCGAGGAAGGCGAGGATTTCATCCTGTCCACGCATGAGGGAGAGGAGTTTATCTACGTATTGAATGGCGTCGTAGAGATCAATTACGGAAAGAACACCTATATCCTAGAGGAAGGCGATAGCATCTATTATGATTCCATCGTGGCGCATCATGTACATGCGGCAGCCGACAACAAGGCCCGAATCCTAGGAGTTGTCTATACACCTTATTAAATCCAGCGTTTTATGGAATTACATAACAGAACCCTTGGCCAATGGCTGGAACATTGGGCCGAGACTACACCGGACAAGGAATATATCGTTTATTCGGACCGTGACTTACGTTTCACTTGGAGCGAATTCAACAAGCGTGTGGACGACATGGCGAAAGGCATGCTGGCGATCGGTATCACTCATGGCACACATGTCGGCGTATGGGCGACAAACGTACCGGATTGGCTGACTTTCTTATATGCCGGAGCCAAGATCGGTGCCGTACTGGTCACGATCAACACCAACTATAAACAAAGCGAACTGGAATATCTGGTTGAGAACGCCGATATCCATACGATGTGTATCACAGACGGTGTGTTTGATGGAAGTTACGTGGACATGGTCTATACCATGTTGCCGGAATTGAAGACCTCTCAACGGGGGTATTTGAAAAGCAAGCGTTTCCCACGCTTGAGAAATGTAGTATATATCGGACAGGAGAAATACAGGGTATGTACAATACGCCCGAGATGTTGCTCCTCGGACAAAATATCAAGGATGAGACGTTAGAGGCTGCCAAAGCGAGAGTAAATTGCCACGACGTTGTCAATATGCAATATACTTCCGGTACGACCGGCTTCCCGAAAGGGGTCATGTTGACTCACTACAACATCGCCAACAACGGTTTCTTGACGGGTGAGCATATGAAATTCACCGCCGACGATAAGCTTTGTTGCTGCGTACCTCTCTTTCATTGCTTTGGTGTGGTATTAGCTTCCATGAACGTATTGACGCATGGATGTACGCAAGTGATGGTCGAGAAATTCGATCCGCTATTGGTATTAGCTTCTATACATAAAGAGCGTTGCACGGCCGTGTACGGCGTGCCTACCATGTTCATTGCCGAGCTGAACCACCCGATGTTCGAGATGTTCGACCTCACGTCGTTACGTACCGGTATTATGGCAGGTTCTCTTTGCCCGGTTGAACTCATGAAAACCGTGGACGAGAAGATGCATATGCGTGTAACCAGCGTGTATGGATTGACAGAGACCTCACCGGGTATGACCCACTCCCGTATCGAAGATCCGGCCGAGGTGCGTTATAATACCGTAGGCCATGAGTTCGAATTTACCGAGGTACGGGTTATCGATCCGGAGACTGGCGAGGAATGCCCCGTCGGTGTACAGGGCGAGATGTGTAACCGCGGTTATAATAACATGAAAGGTTACTATAAAAACGAAGCCGCCACCAATGAGGCGATCGACAAGGATGGCTTCCTGCATTCCGGCGACTTAGGCGTGAAAGACGAGAACGGCAACTATCGGATCACCGGCCGTATCAAGGACATGATTATCCGCGGGGGCGAGAATATCTATCCCCGTGAGCTGGAGGAGTTCCTCTATCATTTCCCCGGCGTGAAAGACGTGCAAGTAGCTGCTGTTCCTTCCAAGAAATATGGAGAGGAAGTGGGTGCCTTTATCATCCTTCACGATGGTGTGACGGCTACGGAGGAAGAGGTGAAAGACTTCTGCCGCGGAAAGATCGCCCGGCATAAGATCCCGAAATACATCTTCTTCGTCGATACCTTCCCGATGACCGGAAGCGGAAAGATACAGAAGTTCAAGTTGAAAGACCTCGGGCTGAAACTATTGCAAGAGCAAGGTATCACGCCGGCCTAACGATTTAGTGGACAGTTAACAGTTACTTTAAAATCCTCATAATGGGCGGCACGATCTTCCCGTGTCGCCCATTTTCCTAAAGAACGATGGACGGGATCAACACACTGCGTTACTCGGATTTATTTTTAGCGATGTATTTCGATGGCGGAAAGAGCTGCCTGCACCGGAATCATTCGCATGTGTTGGTGTATGTATACTCCGGAGAGATGGTAATCGACGAGAAAGGCCAAATCACCCGGTTACATAAAGGAGAATGCGCTTTCATCCGCAAGGACTTCAGCGTACAGATGACGAAACAAGCATGGAATGGCGAGCAGTTCAAGGCGATCTTCTTGATGTTCACCATGAAGTTCCTACGCGACTTTTACAGCAAATTAGATCGAAATACTCTCCCTAAAGACGCCAAGCGAGATCAGGTAAGCCTTTACAAGCTACCGTCCAACCGTCCCGATATCGTAAGCTTGTTTGAGTCGATGACCCCTTATTTCAATTCCAAGATCCAACCGACAGACGAATTGCTTCAACTAAAAATGGTCGAGGGCGTCTATGTGTTGCTCAATACCGACAAGAATCTATATGCCTCTATCTTCGATTTTACCGATCCATGGAAGATAGACATACTGGGATTTATGGAGCGGAATTATATGAACGATATTTCCATGGAAGAAATCGCCAACTATACGGGACGCAGTCTCTCCACATTTAAACGTGATTTCAAGAAATGTAGCGCTCTCTCGCCCCGGGAATGGCTCATCCGACGCCGCCTTGAAGCCGCACATGGGCTGATACGTAAGGGGGGGCGTAAGGTCTCGGAGATTTGTTTCGAGGTAGGCTTCAAGAACCTTTCCCATTTCTCGAAAATCTATAAGATAGCGTATGGCGTACCGCCAACCGAGGATATATAATATTTATAATGGCCCACACAACAAAGCTATTTGAACCACATAACAAAGCCTCTATACCACTCCCTCCTTATCTTCGCGACATAAATAATAACAAAATGTAAATCAAATGATCATGACAAAGACAATGGAAGAGAAAGTAGCTTTAGTAACCGGTTCAGCGATGGGTATCGGACTCGCTTGCGCTGAAGCCTTCGCCAAGGCTGGATACATAACCGTATTGGCAGACATCCGTGAGCCGGGAGAACAAGTAGAGAAATTAGTAGCCGAGGGACAGAAGGCCGTAGCATATCGGTGCGACGTATCAAACACGCAAGCCGTAAAAGAGATGATCGACTGGACCGTAGCTACCTACGGAAGACTGGATGCGGCTCTTAACAACGCAGGCATACAAACACCGCAACGCCCAATGGCGGAAATCACCGACGATGAATTCGACCGTACCGTGGCTGTGGATTTGAAAGGTGTCTGGAACTGCATGCGTTATGAGATCCTGCAAATGCTGAAACAAGGCGGCGGCGCCATCGTCAACACCTCATCGCAAGGTGGAGTCACGGGATTTCCGGGGCAAGCGGCCTACATAGCCTGTAAGCATGCCGTTATCGGACTGACACGTACCGCCGCTATCGACTATGCGGCAAAGAATATCCGCATCAATGCCGTATGTCCGGGCGTTATCCGTACGCCGATGGCGGAAGACTTAATGCGGCGTGACCCTTCCTTGGAGAAGGAGCTGGTGCGCGACATTCCCGCAGGGCGGCTCGGCAAACCGGAAGAGATCGCCAACGCCGTACTTTGGCTATGCAGCCCGCAAGCGAGCTTCGTAGATGGCCACGCGCTATTGGTAGATGGAGCCTTCAGTATTCATTAAATCGCAAAACTACAGAGAGTCCAATACTGCAACGGCATTGCAGTGTTACTGCAATGCAGGTTGCAGTAATGCTGCATGGCTGTTGCAGAACTACTGCAAGGCAGGTTGCAGTAACAAACCCACCTACCCCTCGGCAAGCCTCTGCCCTAGATGGAAATTCATAGATAAAGAACACCTACTATCAACGCTTTTTCGTACCTTTGCGTCTCAACCATTTATAGTATTAATTTATGTCACAATTATTTCCAACTAATCTGCCTTATAAAGTGGCAGATATGAGTTTGGCTGAATTCGGTCGCAAAGAGATCGAGATCGCCGAACACGAAATGCCGGGATTAATGGCGCTACGCCAGAAATACGCCGATCAGAAACCCTTGAAAGGCGCACGTATCACCGGCTCACTGCATATGACTATTCAGACGGCGGTGTTAATCGAAACATTAGTTGCGTTGGGAGCGGACGTTCGCTGGGCTAGCTGTAACATCTTCTCCACACAAGATCATGCCGCTGCCGCTATCGCAGCGGACGGCGTACCGGTATTCGCTTGGAAAGGCGAGACGCTGGAGGAGTATTGGTGGTGTACGGACATGGCGCTTCGTTTCCCGGAAGGTAAAGGCCCTCACATGATTGTTGACGATGGCGGCGACGCTTCCTTGCTGATTCACATGGGCTATCGTGCGGAGAACGATGCGGAGACTATCAACCGCAAAGGCGGAAATCATGAGAAACAGGTAATCCTGGATACATTAAATCGTATCCTTCAAGAAGATAACAGCCGTTGGCACCGTACGGTAGCCGAGATGAAAGGGGTATCGGAAGAGACGACCACCGGCGTTCACCGTCTGTATCAGATGATGGAGAAAGGTGAGTTGCTGGTTCCGGCTATCAATGTTAATGACTCCGTGACGAAATCCAAGTTCGATAACCTATACGGTTGCCGTGAGTCTTTGGCGGACGGCATCAAGCGGGCTACGGACGTAATGATCGCCGGCAAGGTGGTAGTCGTTGCCGGATATGGTGACGTAGGTAAAGGCTGCTCTCACTCCATGCGCTCTTACGGGGCCCGTGTACTCGTGACCGAGATCGATCCGATCTGCGCCCTGCAAGCCGCATGGAAGTTTCGAGGTTACGACCATGGAAGAGGCCGTGAAAGAGGGTAACATCTTCGTTACGACCACCGGAAACTGCGATATCATCACGATCGAGCATATGACACAGATGAAAGACCAATCGATCGTATGTAACATCGGTCACTTCGACAACGAGATACAGGTGGATAAGCTTGTCAACTATCCGAATATCAAGCACACGAATATCAAGCCTCAAGTGGACAAATATACGTTCCCGAACGGAAACTCCATCTTCTTATTGGCAGAGGGACGCTTGGTAAACTTAGGTTGCGCTACGGGACACCCATCATTCGTAATGAGCAACTCATTTACGAACCAAGTTCTTGCCCAGATGGATTTATGGCAAATGGCCTATGAGGTAGGCGTATATCGTTTGCCGAAACGTTTGGATGAGGAAGTTGCCCGCCTACACTTGGAACGTATCGGCGTGAAATTATCTACATTATCACAAAAGCAAGCTGATTATATCGGCGTACCGGTAGAAGGACCGTACAAGGCTGATCATTACAGATACTAATTAATTGAAGATTGAAAGTTGAGAATTGATAATGAAGGGAGGGCAGCTCCTGTAGTTCTCGATTCTTAATTTTCAATTTTCAATTCTTAATTTTCAATTACCATGCGTTTCGCTATTCTCTCCCCCATTTATCCCTATCGTGGCGGTATCGCCCAATTCAGCGGGATGCTCTATACGGAATTAGTAAAAGAAGGTCATGAAGTAAAGGCTTTCAACTTCAAACGTCTTTATCCGGATATCTTATTTCCCGGCAAGACTCAATACGTAGAAGCGGGAGACCGTGCGATCGAAATCGAGAGCGTGCGAGTATTAGATAGCGTCAACCCGGTTAGTTATTTCAGTACCGTAAACGCCATTCGTTCCTATGCGCCGGACGTACTGATTATCTCTTACTGGATGTCCTTTTTCGTTCCCGGATACGCCCACGTAGCAAATCGGATGAAAAAGCATTGTAAGGTAATCACCCTTATCCACAACGCGATTCCCCATGAGCCGCGTTTCTTCGACAAGCCTTTAGCTTCGTTACTTTTCAAGCAATGCCATGGCTTTATCGTGATGAGCGATAACGTGCGGTATGATTTGCGGAAACTTTACCCGGGCGCTAAATATATCCAGAACCCACACCCGCTTTATAATCATTTCGGGAGTAAGATCAACAAGAACGAGGCATGCCGGAAATTAGGAATCCATCCGTCCAAAAAGAATCTTCTATTCTTTGGACTGATACGGGATTATAAAGGATTAGACCTGCTGATAGAAGCGATGGGACAGCTTAACGAGGATTACCATCTCATTATAGCCGGCGAATGTTACGGTAGTTTCGAGAAGTATCAGGCTCTGATCGATGCATCTCCGGCAAAAGAACGTATATTCGTCCACTGTGAATATATCAGCGACGAGGAAATCCCCATTTATTTCTCAGCGGCGGATGCCTTAGTACTCCCCTATCGCTCCGCCACTCAAAGTGGTGTCGTATCCGTAGCCTACAATTACGATTTACCTATGTTAAGTACTCCCGTAGGCGATTTCAAGAACAGCATCGAAAAGCCGGGTACAGGCATCGTAGTGCCTGAGATATCCGCAACGGCCCTCGCCCAAGGTATCGAGGAACTTTTCACCCCCTCACAGCAAGCCACCATCCCTGCGAACATATCCAAAGAAAAAGCAGCTCTCTCGTGGGAAACCCTAACGAGAAAACTGCTCGATTTTATCAATAGCGGTTTCATCTAGTTGTAGAGACGGGGTGTGCCCCGTCTCTACAACCAACCGGAATTTATATCTCTTTTTGCTTTCTAGCTTTCCAAACCGAATATCCTACCGCACCAATCAATAACAACAAGATAATCAACGAACTGAAAGAGGTAATATAAGCCGCCGTAATATAACCTTGCGGTCTAAACTCAAATACGATCTGATGCTCTCCCGCAGGAACTAACATAGCTCGTAATATCCAATCCGCCCGGAAATGCGAAGCGGGCTTACCATCAATAGTTACCTCCCATCCCGGTTGATAATAGATCTCTGAGAATACCGCTAATTGCTCAGAATTCGTCTTCGTCGTATAAACTAATTTATTAGGGCGATAACTATCCAATGTTATCGTAGCAGTAGAGTCCAATTGAGGCGTGAAACCTTTCACCTCATCAGCGAAACGTTTATCGACAACCGCCGTCGTTAACGGATTGATCGTATTCAACGCCGCTATTTCCGCATCCGCATTCTCCACGACCTCCACTTTATCCACAAACCAAGCGTTGCCGAAAGCAAACGGATTCCTCAAAGGCGGTTGCTCCGGATTATAGATAATATAACGTGTATTGAGCATATTCAAGGACGGGCAAGCAGCGAACGCCCCCATCAAATCCTCTGCGGTCTGCGCTTTCTGGAAAGCCCCGATAACCGAGTTAAGCTCTCCTTGCAGACGGTGGTCGATCAATTCTTGGTACCGTCTCAATTTAGCGGCATAGTAACCGCCGATGGAGTGGTGATAATAAGATACACTAGTCTCTTGAAATGGATTATTTAACGTCACTACACGATAAGAAGGATCTTTATCCTTAAAGATCTCTTGGTCCGCAACAGTCTCCTTATACACGTCCACAGCTTTCTGACGAACAAAATCACCATCATTCAAATAACGTTTATCGACAGTCCACAAATCAGCCAACATCAAAACTGCCACACCTATTCCCACAATCGTACCAGCCTTCTTTCGATCTTTTACCGTATAATACCAGAATAATAAAGCGGCACCCAGCAATATAAAAATCAGAGAGCGCATAGCATCCGCGGAAGCCAAAGAAGCCCGATCCATCAATAAGGCATTATAGTACCAATCCGGTAATTGGTATTGAGCATCAAAAGAGGAACGGAAATCAAGTAACATGCTTGGCATCACCCAAAGGATCAAGCACAATCCACCCGTAATCGCTAAAGAAACGATTAACCCCCTTTTAAATAAAGCATCATCCACTTTTCCCGACACGATCTCTTTCAGCCCCCATATCGCTATGATGGGAAATACCATACCCGGAATAACCAAAGCCATCTCCACCGTACGGAATTTATTATACATCGGTAAATAATGGAACATAAAATCATTAAAACCATCAAAATTACGTCCCAAAGCCAAAAAAATCAAGAACACCGAACCAGCGAACAGCCACCACTTTATCGGGTTCCGGATCACGAACATTCCTATGATAAACAAGAAACAAACCAACGCTCCAAAATACACCGGTCCCGAAGTAAACGTCTTCTCCCCCCAATAGGTAGGAGCTTGTACTTCTTTTCCTACTTGAGCCCCCTTTGCCCTTAATTCCTTATACAATTCAGAGTCCGGTCCTAACATACCTCCGGATCCCCCTCCATAAGCATTAGGAACCAGCAATGTCAATAGCTCACCTTTACCATAGCTCCAGGCAAAAGCATAATCCTTATCCAGGCCCGAAGAGATTTTCTCTCCGGAAGCCGTAGTAGTAGTCAATTCCGTAGCACCACGGATAGAGTTCTTGCCAAGATCCCAATGAGCATACATATTTTTGAGCGTTGGGAAGAATCGCTAATATAACGCAACCAACCATAATCACGGTCACTTTGCCTAACTCTTTGTATGTTTTCTCTCGTAGTTTAGCGAACACGTACCCCAGATAAACAAACAACAAAGCAGCAATAAATAATAAGTGATCTGGATATGTCCATTCGATATGGATAAGGCAACT
>ENA-OQJN01000787-OQJN01000787.1-human-gut-metagenome-genome-assembly--contig:-NODE-787-length-11170-cov-4.196595_pt1 | contig 11170 bp, 8 predicted proteins | sample MGYA00242610_ERZ504777 | MGnify/ENA primary metagenome ERZ504777 (study PRJEB26092, sample SAMD00036350) | human gut metagenome | host: Homo sapiens | study: EMG produced TPA metagenomics assembly of...
CGTGGCCGAGGACATCGAGGGCGAGGCTCTGTCCACCCTCATCGTCAACCGCCTGCGCGGCACCCTGAACGTCGTGGCTGTCAAGGCTCCCGGCTTCGGCGACCGCCGCAAGGAGATGCTGCAGGATATTGCTACCCTGACCGGCGGCACGGTCGTCTCTGCAGACCTCGGCTACGAGCTGAAGGATGCTACCGTTGACATGCTGGGCCATGCCCGTCAGGTCAAGGTCACCAAGGAGAACACCACCATCGTGGGCGGCGCCGGCGACAAGGACGCTATCGCATCCCGCATCGGTCAGATCCGCAGCCAGATCGAGGCCGCTACCAGCGACTTCGACCGCGAGAAGCTGCAGGAGCGTCTGGCAAAGCTGGCTGGCGGCGTGGCTGTCATCAAGGTCGGTGCTGCTACTGAGGTCGAGATGAAGGACAAGAAGCTCCGCATCGAGGATGCTCTGAACGCAACCAAGGCTGCTGTTCAGGAAGGCGTCGTCGCTGGCGGCGGCACTGCTCCCATCAACGCCATCCCCGCTGTCCGTGAGCTGTGCGATACGCTGGAAGGCGACGAGCGCACCGGCGCTAAGATCATCCTGAAGGCTCTGGAAGCTCCTCTGCGCCAGATCGCCAGGAACGCCGGCCTCGAGGGCAGCGTCATCATCGACAAGATCATCTCTGCCAACAAGCCCAACTACGGCTTTGACGCTCAGAATGAAGTCTACGTCGAGGATATGATCGCCGCCGGCATCGTTGACCCGACCAAGGTCACCCGCTCCGCTCTGGAGAACGCAGCATCCGTCGCTGAGATGGTGCTGACCACCGAGAGCCTCGTGGCCGACCTGCCCGAACCCCCGGCTGCTCCTGCTGCCGCTGGCGGTGACATGGGCGGTATGGGCGGCATGTACTAAGCCGCAGCCTTTCCCAAAACGCGCATACTGTTTCAGTATTTGAGGCAGAGCTTCTTCGGAGGCTCTGCCTCTTTTGTGTACCGTCCCTCTTTTCTGCCCATACTACCGGGCAGGGAAGGGGGCTTTTTATGTCGGGCCGGAGAGTGCTTGCGCTGTACGGGGCGCTGCTGCTGGGGTTTGCGGCGGTGGTCTGCCGGTTGTACTGGCTCTGCTCGAACACGGACTACGCCGTGCGGGCGGCGGCGCAGAGCGAAGCGGTCCTCCGCCTGCCTGCGGCGCGGGGGAACTTTTACGACTGCGGCGGTCTGCCGCTGACGGGCATCTCCCAGCGCTGGCTGGCCCTCTGCTTCCCGGGTGAGAGCAGCTACGCGCGGCTCTACCCCTATGCGGACGCCGACGGGCAGGCCAGGCTTTACCGGGAGCGGAATACTTCCCGGCCCTTTCTGCTGGACGTGGCGCAGGATGTAAGCGGGCTGGGCGTGCGGTGCTATGCCGTTCCCCGGCGGTACGCCGCTGCCCCGCTGGCAGAACAGCTCATCGGCTACCTGGACAGCGAGGGCCACGGCGCAGCGGGACTAGAGGCTGCGCTGGACGATGTCCTTTACACCGGCGAGCGGGATACACTGCACTGCGCGGTCACAGCGCAGGGACGGCTGCGGCGGGGCAGTGAGCCGATTTTAGAAAAAGCGGACTCTGCCCCGCAGGGTGTGCGGCTGACCCTCTCCCGCAGCATCCAGAGGGCCGCAGAAGGGGTGGCGGCGGAGAGCATGGCCACCGGGTGCATCCTTATTATAGATGCAGCCAGCGGCAAGGTGCGGGCCTGCGTGAGCCTGCCGGACTTTGATGCGGCCAATGTGGGCGAGAGCCTGACGGCTCCGGACAGCCCGCTTCTGAACCGTGCTTTTTCGGCCTATGCGGTGGGCTCGGTCTTCAAGCCGGTGCTGGCCGCAGCGGCGCTGGAAGCAGGAGAAGGGGACTTCACCCGGGAGTGTCCCGGCTACGACGCCCTGAACGGCCAGGTCTACCGCTGTGCCGGAAGCGTGCCTCACGGCCTCGTGGGGCTGGACGGCGCTCTGGAAAAGAGCTGCAACGGCTACTTTATCGAGCTGGGGCGGGAATTGGGGCCGGAGCGTGTCCGGCAGATGGCGGCAGCGCTGGGCTTCGGGAAGGGGCAGGACATTGCAGGCGGCCTCCGGTCAGCTTCTGGCGTTCTGCCCGAGGCAGAGACACTCGAAAACGAGGGGCAGTTTGCCAACTTCTGCTTCGGACAGGGGGAGCTTCTGGCGACGCCTTTGCAGGTGGCCGGGATGATGAACACCATTGCGGCGGGAGGCGTCTACCACACCCCGCTTTTCGTGGAGTGTACCGTGGACGAGACGACGGGCGAAGAGCTCGCGCCGCTGGCACATCGTTCGTCCCGGCGGGTGTTCGCGGAGCAGACGGCGGAAAAGCTGCAGGAGCTGCTGGCGGGCGTCGTGGCAGAGGGAACGGGCCGGCAGGCCGCCCCCTCCGAGGGGACTGCCGCCGGAAAGACCGGCACCGCCCAGACCGGCCAGTTCCGGGACGGAGAAGAGCTGAAAAACCACTGGTTCGCCGGTTTTTACCCGGCAGAAAAGCCCCGCTGGACCATCGTGGTGATGCAGGACGCCCAGACGGAGCCGGAGGTGTCCAGCGCAGCCGTCTTTGCCCGCCTGTGCGACGCGCTGAGCGCCGGGGCGTGAATGGTTTTGCTTTTCTGCTTGCTTTTTTGGCCGAGGTATGTTACTATATACTTGTATCTGTATGTTTGTTATCCAAATTTAACAATAAAAGGAGCGTTTTCATCCATGGCAGTCATTGAAATCGTCGGCGGCGTCATTCTGCTCGTCGTCTCGGTGGTCATCTTTGCCCTCACCCTGATGCAGCATACCCACGGTCAGGGTCTGGCTGGTGTCATCAACGGCAGCGCTTACGGCGCAAACAACGCCCGTCTGACCCCTGCGGACCAGATGCTGGCAAAGGTGACCCGCGTCGCCGGTATCATCTTCTTTGTGGTGGCCATCCTGGCCTGCGTGTTCGCAAGCCGTCTGGCCTGAGTATGCGCCCGCAGCCCCGTGATGAAAGCGGGGCTGTTTTTGTGTCTATCTGTTGTTATAAAAAGAGATAAGAGGGAAGAAGCCGCGCCCCGGTGGAGGGCGGGCTATGGTAGTTAAGGAGAAAGAAAATTTATGTCAATGCGCGATAAAATCGAACACGCCATCCAGAACCAGCCCTGCACCGTCAAAGAGCTGAAGCAGAAGTTCGGCGGCGAGCGCGGCGCAGACCGCAAGGTGATGGAAGCTCTGGACGAACTGGTGCGGGAGGCTGTCGTCTGCCAGCGTCAGGGCGTGTTCTTTACCGTCCGCTCCGGCCGTGCCGACAAGGCTCTGCTGTGCAAGGTGGTCAAGCTGGGCAAGAACTTTGCCTTCGTCATGCTGGAGGACGGCACCAGCGACATCTTCATCCCCGGCCGCTTCACCAAGGGCGCAATGCCCGGCGACGATGTGCTGGTGGAGAAATTCGAGCATCCCCGTGTGGAGGGCAGCGACGAGGGCGCTATCCTCGCCATCCTGACCGAGAAAAACGACCTGGTCGGCACGGTGCGCCGGGTCGAGGGCCGTCTGCGCTTCGTGCCGGACGACTGCCCGGCCATCACCATGCCGCTGGCCCGCGACTGCGAGGGCGGCGCAAAGGACGGCGACAAGGTAGCCGTCGAGATCCTGAACCGCGGCAGCCGTCAGGAAGACCACCGCGTGGGCGTCGCCATGCGCTTCGGCAGCTCCGACGAGGCCAAGCGCTGCGCCAAGGCTCTGCTTTACGCAAAGGACATCCGCACCCGCTTCCCGGATAAAGTGCGGGATGAGGCCAAGAAGTTCGAGGGCGCAGAGGTCTCCGAGAAGGACTGCGAGGGCCGCATGGACCTGCGCGCCCTGCCCATCTTCACCATCGACAGCGCCGAGACCAAGGACATCGACGACGCCATCAGCCTGACCCGCACCTCTGACGGCGGCTTTGAGCTGGGCGTCCACATCGCCGACGTCTCCAACTACGTCAAGCCCGGCACCGAGCTGGACAACGAGGCGTTCAGCCGCGCCACCAGCGTCTATTATGCGGATCAGGTCGTTCCGATGCTGCCCAAGGCCCTGTCCAACGGCATCTGCAGCCTGAACGAGAACGAGCTGCGTCTGGCTTTCTCCTGCCTGATGCGTCTGGACAAGGAGGGGAATCTGACGGATTACCGCTTTGTCAAGTCCATCATCCGCAGCCGCGTCAAGGGTGTCTACTCCGAGATCAACGCCCTGCTGGCCGGTACTGCCGACGCCGAGATCAAGGCAAAGTATGCCGATGTCATCGACCAGCTGCCTGCCATGAAGGAGCTGTACGGCCACCGCGCCCGCCTGCGCAGGGAGCGCGGCTGCATGGACATCGAGAGCGGCGAAGTCAAGCTCATCCTCGACGAGAATGGCCGCTGCATCGACGTCAAGAAGCGCACCTCCGGCGAGAGCGAGAGCATGATCGAGGAGTTCATGCTGCTGGCCAACCAGTGCGCCGCCCACTTTGCCCGCGTCAAGCAGATCCCCTTCGTCTACCGCGTCCATGAAGAGCCCAACGCCGAGAAGCTGGAGCGTCTGCACGCTCTGCTGCAGGCCTGCGGCATCAACGACCACTTCGCCAAGGACGTTCCCACTCCCAAGGAGCTGAGCGCCATCCTCGAGGGTGTGCGCGGCACCCCCTATGAGCAGATCATCAACACCGGTATGCTCCGCTGCATGTCCAAGGCTCTCTACGAAGAGAAGCCCAAGGGCCACTACGGTCTGGTGCTGAAGGACTACGCCCACTTCACCAGCCCCATCCGCCGTTACCCCGATCTGGCCATCCATCGCATCATGACCGATCTGCTCAAGGGTACCGGGAAGGAGACCATGATCCTCCGCTACACCGATTTCGCAGAGCGCGCCTCCAAGCAGTCCAGCGAGCGTGAGGTCATCGCCATGCAGATCGAGCGGAAGGCCGAGGACTGCTACAAGGCCGAGTATGCCCGCCGCCATCTGGGCGAGTGCTACGAGGGTACGATTTCCGGCGTGACCCAGCGCGGCCTCTTCATCGAGCTGGACAACGGCGTGGAGGGCTTTGTGCCTGCCTCCAGCCTGACTCCCTCCGGCACCAGCCTGACCGAGGGCGTCCGCCTGACCGACCCCGCTTCCGGCAAGACCTGGAGCCTCGGCGACAGGATGATGATCACCATCGTCCGCGCCGACGTCAACCTGGGCAAGATCGACTTTGAGGTGGCTCCCGCCGCCAAAGCCTGAGGAGGGGAGAGCATGAGCATCCGTCACGCACTGCCCGCTGACGTGGACACACTGGCCGAAATCGAAGCTGCGTCCTACCCGCCCGCTGAGGGGGCATCCCGGCAGAGCATCGCCGGGCGTGTGGCCGTCTACCCGGACTGCTTCTGGCTGCTGGACGAGGGCGGCGAGGTGAAGGCTTTCGTCAACGGCTTCGTCACCGATATGCCCGACCTCACCGATGAGATGTACGATGACCCCCATCTCCACACGCCGAAGGGTGGGTGGCAGATGATATTCAGCGTCGTCACCGCCCCGGCCCATCGACACGAGGGCTGTGCTTCCCGTGTTCTGCGTCAGGTCTGCGCCGACGCGAAAGCCGCCGGGCGCAAGGGCATCGTGCTCACCTGCAAGGAACGGCTCATCGGCTTTTATGCGCAGTTCGGCTTCGTGGATGAGGGCGTTTCCGTCTCCACCCACGGCGATGTGGTCTGGCATCAGATGCGGCTGACATTCTGAGTCATCATAAAGCTTTTTATCCGTCTCCGGTACGCTGGGAGCGGATTTTTTCTATGCAAACCTGCCTGTATGACAAAAATTGCGGCAGTTGGGCGGTTTTGCTTGTTGTAGGGCGGGAGGCGGCGGGGTATACTGATGCCAGAACCAAACAAGCCGGAGCCGAACATGCTGCCGGTACAGAACAAAATGGAGGTTAACGTCTATGTATTATTCCAGCGGCAATTACGAAGCCTTTGCGCGGCCCCGCAAGCCCGAAGGCGTGGACCGCAAATCGGCTTATATCATCGGCAGCGGCCTGGCGGCCCTGACGGCAGCCTGCTATCTGGTGCGGGACGGTCAGATGAAGGGGGAGAGGGTACACGTTTTTGAAAAAGACCCTCTGCCCGGCGGTGCCTGCGACGGCCACAAGTACGACGTCGGCTATGTGATGCGGGGCGGCCGTGAGATGGACAACCACTTCGAGGTCATGTGGGATCTGCTCCGCTCCATCCCTTCGCTGGAGACCGAGGGGGCCAGTGTGCTGGACGAGTATTACTGGCTGAACAAGGCCGACCCCAACTACTCCCTCTGCCGCGCTACCGTGAACCGGGGCAAGGACGCCCACACCGACGGTAAGTTCGGCCTGTCGGATAAGGGAGCCATGGAGATCATGAAGCTCTTCTTCACCCCCGACGAGCAGCTTGAGGACAAAAAATCACCGACTTTTTGACGATGAGGTGCTCAACTCCAACTTCTGGCTGTACTGGCGCACCATGTTCGCCTTCGAGAACTGGCACAGCGCCCTCGAGATGAAGCTCTACCTCAAGCGGTATATCCACCACATCGGCGGTCTGCCCGACTTCACGGCCCTCCGCTTCACCCGGTATAACCAGTACGAGTCCATCATCCTGCCCATGGTCACCTACCTGAAAGACCACGGCGTCCAGTTCTACTACGACACAAAGGTCGTGGACGTCCAGTTCAGCCTCGAGCCGGGCAAAAAGCAGGCGGCGGGCATCACGGTAGACCACAAGGGCGCGGTGGAGACCATTGATTTGACCGAGGACGACCTGCTCTTTATCACCAACGGCGGCTGCGTGGAGAGCTGCACCATCGGCGCACAGAACAAGGCCGCGGGCTTCGACCCCGCCATCAAGCCGGGCAACGGCTGGGACCTCTGGAAGCGCATCGCCGCGCTGGACGACTCCTTCGGCCACCCGGAAAAGTTCTGCAGCCAGCCGGAGCTGAGCAACTGGGAAAGCGCCACCATCACGACGCTGGATGAGAAGATCCCCCAGTATATCCAGAAGATCTGCAAGCGCGACCCTTCAGCGGCCGCACCGTCACCGGCGGCATCGTCACCGTGAAGGATTCGTCCTGGCTGCTGAGCTGGACCCTGAACCGCCAGCAGCAGTTCCGCGCACAGCCCAAAGACCAGCTCTGCGTCTGGGTGTACGGCCTGTTCAGCGATAAGCCCGGCGATTACGTCAAAAAGCCCATGCGGGACTGCACCGGCCGGGAGATCTGCATGGAGTGGCTCTACCATCTGGGCGTGCCGGTGGAGGACATCGCAGAGCTTGCCGAGCACAGCGCCAACACCGTGCCGGTCATGATGCCCTATATCGACGCCTTCTTCATGCCCCGCGCGAAGGGCGACCGCCCCGACATCGTGCCGAAGGATGCGGTGAACTTTGCCTTCCTCGGCCAGTTCGCCGAGACCGGCCGGGACACCATCTTCACCACCGAATACTCCATGCGCACCGGCATGGAGGCGGTGTACCGGCTGCTGAACATCGACCGGGGCGTGCCGGAGGTCTGGGGCAGCACCTATGACGTCCGGGCGCTGGTGGATGCCTCGGTGAAGCTGCGGGATGGCCGGAAGCTCACGGACATGGAGCTGCCCCTTATGGGCCGCATCGCCCTGAAGGAGGCGCTGAAGAAGATCGAAGGCACCGACCTCGAGAAGTTCCTGCGCCAGTATAACGCTATCTGACAGGACGATATTCACGACGAAACGATACCGCCCAAAACAAAAGACCGGGTCGCTGCAAGCCTGAGGCAGGAAGCAGCGGCCCGGCCTTTTGTGCTGATTTGCGCGAGATTTCATAAAAAGTCGTACTCATAAAGAAAACTATTATGCAGGATGACCATCTTTGCGCTTGCTCTTTCGGCGGTTCTGTGGTAAGCTTAAAACAAAGAATGCGGCACAGCGGAAGAGAGACTGTGCCGCAAAAACAGGTCTGGAACATAAAGGAGGTCTTTTTTCGTGAAACACTTTATTTCTCGCCGCAATTTCCTGAAGGCTGTCGGTGTCACCGCCGCTGCCTCCGCCATGGCTGCTGCCGTTCCTCAGGCTTCGGCCGGTTTCCTGACGGGCAAGGATGCCGCTGTCACCATCCTGTACACCAACGATGTCCACACCTACATCGACAACAAGTCTCCCAAACTGACCTATGCCGCTATCGCTGCCATGAAGCAGGGCTACGTGGATGAGGGCAAGCCCGTCCTGCTGGTGGACGCAGGCGACCATATTCAGGGTACTGCCTACGGCTCCATGGACGACGGTGCTACCATCATCGAGCTGATGAATGAGGCTGGCTACGACATCGCTACTCTGGGCAACCACGAGTTCGACTACGGCATGGCCCGCGCAAAGGCCATCATCAAGGAAGCGGACTTCCCCTATGTCTCCTGCAACTGGGTGGACCTGCGCACCGGCCTGCGCGTCCTGCCCGCTGTCAAGCTGTTCCCCGCAGGCGGCAAGTGGATCGCATTCGTGGGCATCACGACCCCCGAGTCCTTCACGAAGTCCACTCCTGCTTACTTCATGAACGCCAAGCAGACCAAGTACATCTACGACATCCTGGGCGGTGACGACGGCAGGAAGCTGTACGACGCCGTCCAGAAGGCCATCGACAAGGCCAAGACCCTGGGCGCAGACATCATCATCGGTCTGGGCCATCTGGGCGTTGACCCGTCCTCCTCTCCCTGGACCAGTGAGGATGTCATTGCCAACACCACCGGCTTTGACGCCTTCATCGACGGCCACTCTCACACCGTCATGGAGAACAAGCGGGTCTACGATGCAGCCGGCAAGCCTGTCACCCTGACTCAGACCGGCTCTTATCTGGCAAACGTCGGTAAGATGACCATCGCCGAGGACGGCGCGATCACCACCGAGCTCATCTCCACCGCCGATGTCTCCGACGCCGCTGTGGCCGCTACCGCAGAAGCCTGGATCAACGATGTGGACACTATGCTGGGCGAGCAGATCGCCACCACGGACATCAAATTCTACATCAACGACCCCGCTGCCGGCAAGCGCCGCATCCGTATGGGCGAGACCAACCTCGGCGACTTCGTGGCCGACGGCATCTATACTTACTTCAATGAGGTCGAGCAGCTGGACTGCGACATCGCTATGATGAACGGCGGCGGCATCCGCACCGATGTGGCCGCCGGCAAGTGGACCTTCAAGACCTGCAAGCAGATCAGCCCCTTCGGCAACGTGGCCTGCCTGATGTCTGTTACCGGCAAGCAGATCCAGGATGCTCTGGAGTTCGGCGCCCGCTTCGTCGGCCCGGAGGGCAAGGAGAACGGCGGCTTCCTGCATGTTGCCGGTGCGACCTACGAGATCCATACCGACATCCCCAACACCGTCCTCACCGACGACAAGAATGTCTGGATGGGCAGCGCCACCGGCACGCCCCGCGTCCAGAACGTGCGCATCTACAACAAGAAGACCGGCGCTTACGAGCCGCTGGACCTGAACCGCACCTATGCGCTGGCCGGCATGAACTACACCCTGCGCAACCTGGGCGATGGTTTCGCCATGTTCGACGGCGCAGAGCTCATCAAGGACTATGTCTCTGAGGACTACCTCGTCATGTCCACCTACGCCATGATCTTCGACGCTGTGAATGATATGCCTGTCCTGAGCAGCGCCAACAGCCCGCTGGCAAGCTATCCGGGCTACCTGCTGAACTACGAGAATCCGTATGGCGCAGGACGCATTCAGGTCGTTTGAGTTTTAGAGCGTAGCCCTCTCAGTCACCTTCGGTGACAGCTCTCCCGGAGGGAGAGCCTTTGGCAGGTCGGGCAGCATTGTGCTGGACGCCTGAAGCCTGATATAACGTAAAAAGATAGTGCCCTGCTACAGAGATTCACAGCAGCTTGACAAGGAACATTGTTCCGAAGCTGCTGCCCTCTGTAGCAGGGCACTCCTGTTTTAGGATAGAGTAAGCTTTGCTCGTCCAGTGTGAACTTGACCGGCACGCCAGAGGCTCCCCCTTTGGGGGAGCTGGCAAAGCCGGAAGGCTTTGACTGAGAGGGCTACAGAGAAGGTGTAACTATGAAAAAGAAAATTCTGGTCGTTGGCGGCGGCGGACGCGAGCACGCCATCATCAAGGCATTGAAGAAGAGCCCCGACTGCGGCGAAGTCTGGTGTGCGCCCGGCAACGGCGGCATCGGCTATGACGCCCACTGCGTCAACATCAAGGCCACCGACGTGGAAACGATGGTCGGCTTTGCGGAGACGGAAAAGTTCGACTACGTCGTGGTGGCTCAGGACGACCCGCTGGCACTGGGCATGGTGGATGCGCTGGCGGCAGTCGGCATCCCGGCCTTCGGCCCGGACAAGGCCGCTGCCCGCATCGAGGCATCCAAGGTCTTTTCGAAAGACCTCATGAAGAAGTACGGCATCCCCACCGCAAAGTATGAGACCTTCGACGACCCCGCCAAGGTCATGGAGTACATCAAGGCTGAGGGCAAATACCCGGTGGTCATCAAGGCCGACGGCCTTGCGCTGGGCAAGGGCGTGCTCATCTGCGAGAACGAAGAGCAGGCCGCCGAGGGCGTCAAGGAGATCATGCTGGACAAAAAGTTCGGCGCTTCCGGCAACCATGTCGTGGTGGAAGAGTTCCTCACCGGCCCCGAGGTCAGCGTGCTGAGCTTCACCGACGGCAAGGTGGTCAAGCCCATGGTCTCCTCCATGGACCACAAGCGCGCCAACGACCACGACACCGGCCTGAACACCGGCGGCATGGGTACCGTCGCGCCGAACCCCTATTACACTCCGGCCATCGCTGCCGAGTGCATGGAGAAAATTTTCCTGCCCACCATCAAGGCCATGAACGCTGAGGGCTGCCCCTTCAAGGGCTGCCTCTACTTCGGCCTGATGCTCACCCCGGACGGCCCGAAGGTCATCGAGTACAACTGCCGCTTCGGCGACCCTGAGACCCAGGTGGTGCTGCCCCTGCTGGAAAGCGACCTGCTCAAGGTCATGACCGCCTGCACCGAAGGAACGCTGGCCCGACACCGAGGTCAGGTTCTCCGACGGCGCTGCCGCCTGCGTCATCCTCGCTTCCGGCGGCTACCCGGTGGCCTACGAGAAGGGCAAGCCCATCACCGGCCTGGTGGACGGACAGCTGCCCGATGAGCCGGACGTCACGGTCTACCACTCCGGCAC
>ENA-OQJN01000790-OQJN01000790.1-human-gut-metagenome-genome-assembly--contig:-NODE-790-length-11133-cov-4.787389_pt1 | contig 11133 bp, 10 predicted proteins | sample MGYA00242610_ERZ504777 | MGnify/ENA primary metagenome ERZ504777 (study PRJEB26092, sample SAMD00036350) | human gut metagenome | host: Homo sapiens | study: EMG produced TPA metagenomics assembly of...
CCGGGTAAAGGAGTTGATACCTTGCAGGAGGAAGTACCCAAAAAACGATTGCCCTATACGTCAAAGTGGGAAAAGGCGCGGCGCGGCTTACCGAACAGGCGTTGCAGAAAGCAATCAAGAAGTTTTTGGAGCAGAAAAGCAAAGCCCCGCATGGGAAACAGACCATGCGGCAGCTTATGAAGCAGAACGCGGGTGTTTCCAACATCGAGATCACCGACAGCAATATCAAAGCCTTTGAGAGTACGGCGAAGAAATACAACATAGATTTTTCGCTGAAAAAGGTTAAGGGCGAACAGACCCGTTACCTTGTGTTTTTCAAAGGCAGGGACGCGGACGTTATGACCGCAGCGTTTCAAGAGTTTTCCGCAAAGAAGCTGAACCGGGAGAAAAAGCCCTCTATCCGCAAAGCCCTTGCCGCAGCAAAGGACAAGGCGAAGCAGCTTAACGCCGCCCGCGACAAGGTAAAGAAAATAGACAGGGGGCGCGAGATATGAAGCAGATCAACTACAAAAAGCTGATACTTCCGAATATCCCCTATGTGTTCTTTGTCTATCTCTTTGATAAAGTCGGACAGGCGGTGCGGCTTGCCCCCGGCGCGGATATTTCTGCAAAGATACTGAATATCACACAAGGATTTTCCGCAGCCTTTGAAAACGCCTTGCCGAGCGTTCACCCGTTGGATTTGCTTATCGGCATTGTCGGCGCGGTGATTATCCGCTTGATTGTCTATGTCAAAGGGAAAAACGCGAAGAAATACCGCAAGGGCGCGGAGTACGGCTCTGCCCGATGGGGAAACGCCGAAGATATAAAGCCCTACATAGACCCGGATTTCCAAAACAACATCATTTTGACGCAGACGGAACGGCTTACCATGAACAGCCGCCCGAAGCAGCCGAAGTACGCGAGAAATAAGAACGTCGTCGTGATCGGCGGCAGCGGCAGCGGAAAAACAAGATTTTTTGTCAAACCTAATCTAATGCAGCTTCATTCCTCTTACGTCTTAACCGACCCGAAAGGTACGGTTTTGATTGAGTGCGGGAAGCTGCTGCAACGGGCGGGCTACCGCATTAAGGTACTGAATACGATTAACTTCAAAAAATCTATGCACTACAACCCCTTTGTGTATATCCGCAGCGAGAAAGATATTTTGAAGCTGGTAAATACGTTGATAGCGAATACCAAAGGTGAGGGAGAAAAAAGCGCGGAGGATTTTTGGGTAAAGGCAGAACGGCTTTTGTATTGCGCGTTGGTGGGCTACATCTGGTACGAAGCCCCCGCCGAGGAAATGAACTTTATTACCCTGTTGGAACTTATCAACGCCAGCGAAGCCCGCGAGGACGACGAGGAATATCAAAGCCCCGTCGATTTGCTGTTTGCCGACTTGGAAGAACGCGACCCCGACCATTTCGCGGTGAAGCAGTACCGAAAATATAAATTGGCGGCGGGCAAAACCGCAAAATCAATCCTCATTTCTTGCGGTGCGAGGCTCGCTCCTTTTGATATAAAGGAATTGCGCGATCTTATGTCCTACGACGAATTAGAACTTGACACGTTAGGCGACAGAAAAACAGCTTTGTTTTTGATTATGAGCGATACGGACAGCACGTTTAATTTTGTTATCGCTATGCTGCAATCGCAGTTATTTAATCTCTTGTGCGACAAGGCCGACGACGAATACGGCGGCAAGCTGCCGGTTCATGTTCGCTGCCTGTTAGACGAGTTTGCAAACATTGGACAAATCCCGCAGTTTGAAAAATTGATTGCCACAATCCGCAGCCGGGAAATCTCGGCTTCTATCATTCTGCAATCGCAGAGCCAGCTAAAAGCCATTTACAAGGACGCGGCAGAAATCATACTTGACAATGCCGACAGCACCTTGTTTTTGGGAGGGCGCGGGAAAAATGCAAAGGATATTTCGGAGAACTTGGGACGTGAAACAATCGACAGTTTCAACACTTCCGAAAATCGCGGCACGCAGGTTTCTCATGGCCTCAATTATCAGAAATTGGGAAAGGAGTTGATGACACAGGACGAAATCGCAGTTATGGACGGAGGAAAATGTATTTTGCAGTTGCGCGGCGTGCGCCCCTTTTTCAGCGATAAGTACGATATAACGCAGCACCCGAACTACAAATACCTTTCCGACTTCGACAAGAAAAACGCTTTTGACGTTGAACGGTATATGTCCACCCGTCCGGCAATCGTAAAGCCCGACGAACCCTTTGACATATACGAAATAGATTTGTCCGACGAGGACGCAGCCGCCGAATAAAAACGGCGGCATTTTTATTTCCAACAACATTTTTTGAGCCGTTTTAGCGGCAGAAAGCGAGGTTTATATGGATTTTTTCAACAGCGCAGTTGACGTATTGCAGACTTTGGTAATCGCGCTTGGCGCAGGACTTGGCATTTGGGGCGGCATTAACCTCATGGAGGGGTACGGCAACGATAACCCCGGCGCGAAGTCGCAGGGCATGAAACAGTTGATGGCGGGCGGCGGCGTTGCCCTTATCGGCCTTACCCTTGTCCCGCTGCTCTCCGGCCTGTTTGGATAATGCCACAAACTAACACTACCCGCCGCGCTCTCCCGCTTCACGCGGGAGGGCGCGGGAAAGGAGGGATTAGCTTTTGATATGGCAGATGATTGAAGATTGGTTTCGCGGCATTTTGACAGACGGAATACTCTCTAATCTCTCCGGGCTGTTCGACAGCGTAAATACAGAGGTTGGAGAAATCGCAACGCAAGTCGGCACAACCCCCGCCGGGTGGAACGCGGGCATATTCAATATGATACGCAGCCTATCGGAAAACGTCATTGTGCCGATTGCGGGCGTTATCATTACCTTTGTCATGTGCTACGAACTAATCCAGCTTGTAATTGAGAAAAACAATCTGCACGATCTCGACACTTGGATTTTCTTCAAGTGGATTTTCAAAACCTTTGTTGCGGTGCTGCTGGTAACAAATACTTGGAACATCGTCATGGGCGTATTTGACATTACACAGAGCGTCGTCAACGACAGCGCGGGCGTTATCATATCCGACACAAGCATAGATATTGCAACCGTTATCACCGATATAGAAGCAAAGCTGGACGCTATGAGCGTCGGCGGGCTTTTGGGGCTATGGTTTCAATCACTCTTTGTGGGGCTTACCATGAAAGCGTTGTCTATCTGTATCATGCTGGTGGTGTACGGGCGCATGATTGAAATATACCTTGTAACGAGTATCGCCCCTATCCCCGTTGCGACAATGGTAAATCGTGAATGGGGCGGCATGGGACAGAACTACTTAAAATCCTTGCTTGCCCTCGGTTTTCAGGCTTTTCTAATTCTTGTGTGCGTCGGTATTTATGCGGTTTTGATACAGACAATCGCAGCAACCGATGACATATCCGGCGCGATCTGGGCTTGCATGGGCTATACCGTCCTCTTGTGCTTTACGCTTTTCAAAACGGGAAGCCTTGCAAAATCCGTATTCAGCGCGCATTAAGGGGGTGCAGATGAAGAAATACAAAATCATTTACGCCGATCCCCCTTGGAGATACGCGAGAAGCAAGGTACAGGGCGCAGCGGAAAAGCACTATCCCACTATGAGTATTGAGGAACTTTGCGCTTTACCCGTCAAAGAAATTGCGGATAAGGACTGTATTTTATTCCTATGGGCGACGTTCCCGCAGCTTAAAGAAGCGTTGCAGTTAATCAAGGCTTGGGGATTTACCTATAAATCCGTTGCCTTTGTATGGTTAAAGCAAAATCGGAAATCGCCCACTTGGTTTTATGGCTTGGGCTTTTGGACGCGAGGAAATGCGGAAATCTGCTTGCTTGCTACCAAAGGACACCCGAAGCGACAATCAAACAAGGTACATCAATTTATTATTTCCCCTGTTGAGCAGCACAGCAAAAAGCCGGATATAACGCGGGAAAAGATACTTGCCCTTATGGGCGACCTACCGCGTATTGAACTGTTTGCAAGGCAGCATACCCCTGGTTGGGACGTATGGGGAAATGAAATCAAAAGCGACATACGGTTTGCCGGAAAGGAGGTTTGAAATGGCGTATGTAACCGTCCCAAAGGATTTAACCAAAATCAAGAGCAAGGTAATGTTCAACCTTACCAAAAGACAATTACTCTGTTTCGGCGCGGCGGTGGCTATCGGGCTACCGCTATTCTTTTTGACAAAGGACAGCGCGGGAACGACAACGGCGGCTTTGTGCATGGTGCTTGCCATGCTGCCCATGTTCCTACTCGCTATGTACGAGAAGAACGGGCAACCGCTGGAAGTGATTATACGGCAATTTGTGGAAGTGAAGTTTCTTCGCCCCAAAGAGCGACCTTATCAGACCAACAATTTTTATACCGCCCTTGCGCGGCAGGAGCGATTAGATAAGGAGGTACGGGCGATTGTCAAAGGAAAAGGGAAAGACCCAAAACAAAAAGCGTAAACTTACGCGGCAGGAAAAGAAACAGATCGACGCGCTTATCCGGCAGTCAAAGGGCGACGGGAAGCCCCATACGGCGCAGGACAGCATACCGTTTGAACGAATGTATAAGGACGGGATTTGCCGCCTTGCAAACGGGCGGTATTCCAAGTGCATTGAGTTTGAAGATATTAACTATCAGCTTGCGCAGCCGGACGACAAGACCGCCATTTTTGAAGCCCTTTGCGATATGTATAACTCTTTTGACGCTTCTATCAGTGTGCAGCTTTCCTTAATCAGCCGCCATGCGAACAAGGAGGATTTCAAGAGCAGTATCACGATTGCCCCACAGAATGACGACTTTGACAGTATCAGAGCCGAATACACCGAAATGCTGCAAACACAGCTTGAACGCGGCAACAACGGGCTTATCAAGACAAAGTTTCTCACCTTTACCATTGAAGCAAAAGATATTAAATCGGCGCGGGCGCGGCTTGCCCGTATCGAAACGGACACCCTCAACCATTTTAAGGTGATCGGCGCGGCGGCGCGGGTATTGGACGGGAAGCAGCGGCTTGAAGTGCTGCATGGGCTTTTCCACCCGGACGGGGAACGCTTCAACTTTGCGTGGGAATGGCTACCCGTAAGCGGCCTTTCCGTCAAAGACTTTATTGCCCCGTCCTCTTTCCGTTTTGGCGACGGGCGAATGTTTCAAATGGGCGGGAAGTTTGGCGCGGTTTCCTTTTTGCAGATTGCCGCGCCGGAACTTTCAGACCGTATGCTTGCCGACTTCATGGAAGCGGAAAACGGGATTGTCGTCAATCTGCACATTCAGAGTATCGACCACAACGAAGCGATCAAGACGATCAAGCGGAAAATCACCGACCTTGACCGTATGAAAATCGAGGAACAGAAAAAGGCAATCCGCAGCGGCTACGATATGGATATAATTCCGTCCGACCTTGCCACCTACGGCGGCGAAGCGAAAAACCTTTTGCGGGATTTGCAGAGCCGGAACGAGCGAATGTTTTTGCTTACGCTGTTAGTTTTGAATGTGGCAGACACAAAGCAGAAATTGGACAACGACGTATTTCAGGCCGCAAGTATCGCACAGAAATACAACTGTATGCTCACCCGCCTTGACTACCGGCAGGAACAGGGGCTTATGTCCTCTATCCCATTGGGCGAAAACCTAATCCAAATCCAGCGGGGCTTGACGACTTCCAGCACCGCCATTTTCGTCCCCTTTACGGTACAAGAGCTGTTCCAAAGCGGCGAAGCGTTGTATTACGGCTTAAACGCATTATCGAATAACATGATTTTGTGCGACAGGAAAAGGCTGAAGAACCCTAACGGCTTGATACTCGGCACACCCGGCAGCGGCAAGAGTTTTTCGGCAAAGCGCGAGATCACCAACGCTTTTCTCATTACCGCAGACGATATTATCATTTGCGACCCGGAAGCGGAATATTACCCCCTTGTGGAACGGCTGAAAGGGCAGGTTATCAAGGTTTCGCAGAACAGCACGCAGTACATTAACCCGATGGATATAAACCTCAATTACAGCGAGGGCGACACGCCCATAGCCTTAAAGAGCGATTTTATCCTTTCCTTTTGCGAGTTGATTATGGGCGGCAAAAACGGGCTGGAAGCGGTTGAAAAGACTTTGATTGACCGCGCCGTTATCAGCGTGTACCGCAGCTACCTTGCAGACCCGAAGCCGGAGAATATGCCGATTTTGGGCGACCTCTACAATGAAATCAAGAAGCAGCCGGAAAAGGAAGCGCAGCGTATCGCGTCGGCATTGGAACTCTATGTAAATGGCAGTTTGAACGTGTTTAACCACCAAACAAACGTTGACATTCACAACCGCCTTGTCTGCTTTGATATTAAAGAACTCGGCACCCAGCTACGAAAACTCGGTATGCTCATTGTCCAAGATCAAGTTTGGAACAGAGTTACCATAAACCGCAGCGAAGGCAAGGCGACGCGGTACTATATCGACGAGTTTCATTTGCTGCTCAAAGAGGAACAGACCGCAGCGTACAGCGTTGAGATTTGGAAGCGTTTTAGAAAATGGGGCGGTATTCCGACAGGTATCACCCAAAACGTGAAAGATTTGTTATCGTCCCGCGAGGTGGAGAACATTTTTGAAAACAGCGATTTTGTGTATATGCTCAACCAAGCCCAGGGCGACAGGGAAATCCTTGCAAAGCAGCTTAACATTTCGCAGCAGCAAATGACCTATGTAACCCATTCCGACGCGGGCGAGGGGCTATCTTCTATGGCAACGTGATTTTGCCCTTTATTGACCGTTTCCCGCAAGATACGGAACTCTATCGTGTAATGACGACCAAACCCGGCGAGGTGTCGGCATGAGGATAGAAACGGACAAAATCTATTGCGGCGACAGCTTGCAGGTGCTTCAAACCTTGCCGGAAAATGCAGTTGATTGTTGCGTAACGTCCCCACCCTACTATGCCTTGCGGGACTACGGCGCAGACGGGCAGATCGGACGGGAAGCAACGCCGGAGGAATATGTTTCCCGTATTACGGCGGTATTCCATGAGGTAAAGCGGGTGCTTACGCCGGAGGGTACTTGTTGGCTGAATATCGCGGACACTTATTGCGGCACAGGCAGCAAAGCCGACCACCAAGACCCCAAATACCCCAAAGGCAGGAACGGGCAGCAAGTGGCGTTTAACCACCGCGCCCCCGGCTGCAAGCCCAAAGATTTAATTGGTATTCCGTGGCTTGTAGCCCTCGCCTTGCGGGGCGACGGTTGGTATTTGCGCAGTTCTATCATTTGGCACAAAACAAACCCCATGCCGGAAAGCACGCGGGACAGGCCGACCCGCTGCTATGAATATGTGTTTCTGCTTACCAAGTCAAAGAAGTATTATTACGATTGGCAAGCAGTAGCCGAGCCGATAGCCCCCACAACGGCGGGGCGGCTGAAAAGCGGAGTTAGCAAAGGAAATAAGTATAACGTTACTGTTCCGGGGCAAAACCAACCGCAGAAAATCAACCGCCCCCGCGAAAAGGGCGCATACGCCGACGAGTTGATTTCTCCCGTCCGCAGCCGCCGCAACGTTTGGCAGATTAACAATGTCGGCTATCATGGCGGGCATTTTCGCAGCGTTCCCGCCGAAACTTGCGGAAACGTGCATTTTGGCGGGCTGTCCCATCGGCGGGATTGTCCTTTGACCCCTTTTTCGGCAGCGGCACGACGGGCATGGTAGCAAAACGGCTTAAACCGCCGCTATATCGGCATTGAGTTAAACCCCGACTATTGCGAACTTGCAAAACAGCGGATTGGAGGTGATGAAGATTGAGCAAGGAACTGAAAGCCCCCGACAAGGTAACGCAAAAAATGACCCGCGACGGTGCGGTTGCGGAAAACCTCACGACGGGCGAAACGTCCAGTATCAGCGAAAGGCCGCAGGAAGAAAACTATTCAGCCCCCGCAGGGGTGGCAGCGGAAAAGGTTGTGCAGCATATCGGCGCAGAGATTGAGCGACACGCAGCAAAAGGCGCGGAGAAAAAAGCCCTTGACGCGACGCAGCCTAAAACCCATTCTTCCCGCTTGCAGTTTTCCGAAGCGGAACGGGCAACGCCGGAACTTCAAAAAGCGATCAAGAAATCGGATAAGGCGGCAGACTGTTTAGACGCAGCGCGGGCGGCTATCCCCAAGCAGACCAAAATCAAGAAAGAGCGCGTTTTTGACGAAGCGAAAGGCAAGGCAAAGACGCGCCTTTCCTTTGAAAAGACGGATAAGCCCCCAAACGGCAAGTTGCGGCATAACCCCTTATCCCGTCCGGCACAGGAGTTAAACAGTACCGTACATGGGAAAATCTACGAGGTAGAGAAAGAAAACGTCGGTGTGGAAAGCGGGCACCGGGTAGAACTTGCCGGAGAGAAAGCGGGCGGCATGGCGGCGCGGGCAGTTAAGGGCGGCATACGCCGCCATAAGCTGAAACCCTACCGGGCAGCGGCGGCAGCGGAAAAACAAGCGGTAAAGGCAAACGCAGATTTTCTCTATCAAAAGGCGTTGCACGATAACCCCGCGCTTGCGCACTCCAACCCCATTTCCCGTTTTTGGCAGAAGCAGCGCATTAAAAAGCAGTATGCAAAAACGCTGAAAGCGGGCGGCAAAGCGAAAAAAACCGCTGAAGCCACCGCAAAGGCGGCGAAGAAAACCGCGCAGGAAACCAAACGGGCGACGTTCTTTGTTGTCCGGCATTGGAAAGGCTGCTTGATTGTGGGCGGGATTGCCTTTATCGTGCTGCTGCTTTTCGGCGGGCTGTCCTCTTGCTCCCTCTTTGGCGGCAACAGCGGCAGCGGCTTGATTGCGTCGTCCTATCTCTCCGAGGACGCGGATATAACGGGCGCGGAAAGCGCGTATGCCGCTATGGAAGCCGAGTTACAAGATATGCTGGACAATATCGAAAGCGAATACCCCGGCTATGACGAATACCGGGTAAACGCGGACGAGATCGAGCATGACCCCTATGTGCTAATTTCTATCCTTTCCGCGTGGCATGAGGGCGTGTTTACACTCGATGAAGTGCAAAGCACCCTTGAAATGCTCTTTGAGAAACAGTATATCTTGACGGTCGAGGAAGAAGTACAGGTACGCTACCGCACCGAAACAAGGACGGACAGCGAGGGCAACCCCTATACGGTTGAAGTCCCCTATAACTATTACATTCTTCATGTGGATTTGGAAAACTTCAACCTCTCCCATGTCCCCGTTTACATCATGGGCGAAGAACAGCTATCCATGTACGCTATGTATATGTCGTCGCTGGGAAACAGACCCGACCTTTTCCCGCAATCCGGCTATGTGTCTAAATACTATGAAAACCCGCCCGCCGATTATGAAGTACCCGCCGCGCTGCTGGGTTCCGATGAAAAGTTTGCGCGGCTCATGGAGGAAGCAGATAAATACGTCGGTTTTCCCTATGTGTGGGGCGGCAGCACCCCGGAAACCTCTTTTGATTGCAGCGGCTTTGTGAGTTATGTGTTGACGAACAGCGGCCTATACAATACGGGCAGACTTGGGGCGCAAGGGCTTTACAACATCTCAACCCCTGTTTCTAACCCGCAGCCGGGGGATTTGGTGTTCTTTACGGGTACATACGACACCCCCGGCGTTTCCCATGTGGGGATTTATGTGGGCGAGGACGGGGACGGAAGCCCCGTCATGCTGCATTGTGGCGACCCTATCCAGTATTCAAAGCTGGACACCAGCTATTGGCAATCCCACTTTTACGCCTACGGGCGGTTAAATTACAATTAAAAGGAGTTGAAAAATGAATATTGTATCTTTTGGCGGCGGCACGAATAGTGCCGCCTTACTTATTGGCCTATACAAGCACAAAATCCCGATTGACCTTATCACCTTTGCCGATACGGGCGCGGAACACCCGCATACCTATCAATTTATCGAGATAATCAATCAATGGCTTGCGGAACACGGTATGCCGCAGATTACCGTTGTGCAGTATGTTGACCGCTACGGCAACCGCCTATCTCTTGAAACCGAGTGCTTGCGCTCTCATACGCTCCCGTCGATTGCCTACGGGCATAAGCGTTGTTCGCAGAAACACAAAATCGCACCGCAGGAAAAGTTTTGCAACCACTATGCGCCTTGCCGCGAAGTATGGCAGCGCGGCGAGAAAGTCAACCGCTATATCGGCTATGACGCGGGAGAAGTGAAACGGTATGAACATTCCCGCAAGTACAACGAAGCCGACAAAAAATATCATAACCGCTACCCCCTCATTGAAGAATGGGGCTGGAACAGGGACGATTGTATCCGGGAAATCAAAGCGGCAGGATTGCCGCAGCCGGGTAAATCGTCCTGTTTCTTTTGTCCGAGCATGAAGAAACAAGAGATTTTATATCTCAAAGAACACTATCCCGATCTATTTAACCGGGCGGCGACTTTGGAAGAAAACGCTATGCCCTATCTTAAAACCGTTAAGGGATTGGGGCGCAGCTATTCATGGAAAGAACAGTTTGGAAAGGAGTAAATGACTATGGCGAACACGAAACTTGACCGTATCGAAAGGGATATTGAGAAAACGAGGGCAAAAATCCTTGAACAGCAAAAGAAGCTGAAAGACCTTGAAGCGCAGAAAGTCGAGGAAGAAAACGCGCAGATCGTGCAAATGGTAAAGGCGGTACACCTTGACGGGACGCAGCTTGCCGCGTTCCTCTCCGCTTACGCCAGCGGCGAAATCACCTTGCCGCAGCCGGAAGCCACTTACCCCGCCGAACAGGAGGACAACGACAATGAAGAATAAAAAGATAATCCGAAAGTTTACCGTATTGCTTGCCGCACTGGTTATCATGTGCGGCTTTTCTGTTACCGCTTATGCGGGCGGTGGCGATGAAAGCGACGACACGCCTACCCCCGTAACCGAGGAAACCCCCGCGCCGGAAACCGAGCCGGAAGAAACGACGGGCGGCTATGAGCCGCAGCCCCTTACCCCGGACGGGAATATGTCCCTTGTGGACGATATAACGGGTGAAGCGTCCGGCGACAAGCAGTTTATCACCGTCGTTACCAAAAGTGGCAACTATTTTTACATCATCATTGACCGCGCCGAGGACGGGGAAAATACCGTCCATTTCCTTAACCAAGTGGACGAAGCGGATTTAACCGCCCTTATGGAGGACGGGCAGACCGAAGCCCCCGTTTGTA
>ENA-OQJN01000792-OQJN01000792.1-human-gut-metagenome-genome-assembly--contig:-NODE-792-length-11112-cov-4.146837_pt1 | contig 11112 bp, 7 predicted proteins | sample MGYA00242610_ERZ504777 | MGnify/ENA primary metagenome ERZ504777 (study PRJEB26092, sample SAMD00036350) | human gut metagenome | host: Homo sapiens | study: EMG produced TPA metagenomics assembly of...
GCTTCATCCTTTAATATGGAGATTAACGCTCCATCCTGCGATAAGGTAAGGGCCTGACTGAATTGGGAAAATTTCTCGGTATTGACCCGGAGCAGATTATGGTTTGCGGCGATTCAGGCAATGATTATCCTATGCTTAAGGCCGCCGGGTTCGCTGTAGCCATGGGAAATGCTGAGGAAAAGATCAAAGCAGCCGCCGACTTTGTGACAAAGACCAATGAGGAAGATGGCGTAGCTTATGCAATCCGACGTTTTGTCCTTTAAAGATAACATACTCTTTTAACATTGTAAAAAGGGAAAAAAGAGGTATAGTATTTATAGGTAACAGTTCAGCCAGGTCTGCGCACTTGCTACTTTGTACGCTTTCTCACTAGGCTCGAAAATACCTCGCCAAGTGTTCAATGTGTGCGCTGACCGTCAGAAAGTGAAACAGGAGTGCAAAAATCCCATCGCCGCAGGCGATTTTTAATGGATTTTTGCATATAACAGTTCAGCTATGCTGAACTGTTATATTGGGATTAAAAATGAAGAAATTTTATCCTTGACAAATGCCCAAAACAGGAATAGAATAAACACATATTCCTCCTTAGCTCAGTCGGTAGAGCATTCGGCTGTTAACCGAAGGGTCGTTGGGTTCGAACCCAACTCGGGGAGTTATTAAGTTCCATAGATAGTAATGTCTATGGAATTTTTTTGTAGAAAGAATGAAAAAATGAGGACGACGATTGGCGTTGTCCTCATTTTTTCTTTCCTATCATCAGATAGGGTTCAAACATAATATAGTAGTTCTGATATTTGGTACAGACTCCATATTTTGAGCGATAATCGGCAATGGCATCGCGAAGCTGCTCTTCTGTTACATCCAGAAATTCAGCAGTTTCGTGATATTCCCGGCATCCGTGCTGATATGCATCGATCAGACCACGCAGACCGATCAGCCGTTCATAGGTCCACATCCGTGCCTGGCGTTCCTGCTTTGCATTTGCAGGATCGGAGATATCCAGAATATTTCCGACAGAAGTGTAGTGATGACCAAGCTCTTCTGCCAGAATACAGGCTTTTTCTGCAGAGGTCTCCAACTGGTCTGAGAGGGCGATATTTTGATCTACATACAATCCCTTTAAGTTTCCATGAAAAAGGAAAGTTCTCATCTACTGATATGTTCTGGGCGGCAGCCTCTTCTAACAGTTCTTCATATTTGTTCAGCATAGCCGTTTCTGAATGCTCCTTTATTGTTTTCTTTTTGAACGGATAAATTGAATGTATTTTTCAACATCATCCAACTCAGCCTGCGTAAGGTCAGAGGTATCAAGGTGTGCGGCAATCGTGACAGGTTCGGGTTCGTGAGAGAGTGAACTACGTCCGAGAAGATAGTCTGCATCGACCTGGAAGATATCTGCAATTTTATTCAGAATATCAAAATCAGGTTCACGCCGTCCTTGTTCATACATACTGACTGCACTCTTTGAGATGCCAAGGCGAGTGGCAAGCTCCTGCTGGGATAAGTGTTTATCTGTTCGCAGTGTTTTGAGTATATTGGCAAATACAGCCATAACATACACGTCCTTTCTAAGCAGCTTTTTTGCTGCGCTGGGAAGTTTTTGTAAAAATCAAAACTTTTTATGAATACAATATGATTATACACAAAACGTGGGAAAAAGTAAATAAAAAATCCACAAAATGTGCTTGACAAAAGAACACGAATCGTGTATTGTATAACTACACGAAACGTGCACAAAACGTGTAAAAAGAAATAGAAAGACCGAATACAGAGAATTTCGGCAGGAGGTAAATATGAGAGATAGAATTTTACGGGAAGTACCGGAAAAGAGAGAGCGTTGTGTCAAACATTTTCAGATGACACAGAAGGGAATGGCGGCAGCTGTATATCCGGCTCCGGTCCATTATGAAGAAGACGGACAGTGGAAAGAAATTGATAACCGTCTGGAAGCTGTACAGGAAAACGGGAGAGAAGTTTATCGAAATCTTGCGTCCGCAGTTCGTGTAAGTTTTGCAAAAGAGTCAGATACAAAGGAATTGGTAACGATCGAGAAAGACGGAAAGAAAATCTTATGGGGATTGTCACCTTTTTTACACACAAAAAGTACACGAAACGTGAATTGTGAAGGTGAAATTTCTACATTTCGTGTTTTGGAAAAGGAAGATTTCTGGAAAGAAGCAGAAATGTTGGATATGAAAGTGTCTGTTTTAGAAGAGGAAGAGTCAGAAGAGGATGAGATCCGAAAGATGATGTGTGTTCCGCATTTAAACGGAGAAGGTGTGTATGAGGAAATTCTTCCGGGAATTGATCTGCATTACTCAATCCAGGGAGAGCAGCTAAAAGAGAATATTCGACTGAACAGAAAAGAGGCGGCAGAACAGGAATTGAGCTTTCAGCTGACGCATCCTGGAATGGAGCTGCGAAGCGAAGAAGATGGAGGACTTGGGCTGTATGATTCGGAAAATCAGGAGTCAGGAAGGATTTTCAGACTGGTGAAACCGTATATGTATGATGCCGCAGGAAATCAGTCTCTTCAGGTGGAATTTCAAGTAGAAATCGGCACAGAGAGCAGTGTTATCAAAGTTGTGCCGGATCGTGAATGGATGCAGGACACAGAACGTGTTTATCCAATCGTGATCGATCCAATGACAGAGACGAGTAAAACAAAAGGAAATATTGAAGATACGTATGTTTTCACAGGAGGAAATGTACCGGAGAATCCGGGGAACGTATATGCATATGGATCTTTCGTGGTAGGGCGAAGTGATGAACTTGGAAAAATGAGAGCGCTGCTTCGGTTTCGAGACCTTCCGGATATTGGAAAAGGTTCGATCATTTACGGCGCGACCATGTATATCTGGCAGTTTGAATATTCATCCTACAGCAATCCGGAGCTGCCGCTTCTTGCTTATGAAGTAAAAAACAGCTGGGATGAAAAAAGCGTCCGTTGGGGAAATCAGCCGGCAGTAGATGGTGCAATACTGGATTATAAAAAAGTAAAACAGGTAATCAATGGAAATACAGTTTCGATCACACCGATAGGATTCAATGTGACCAGATTGGTGCGTCAGTGGTATAACACAGGAAAAAACTATGGAATTATGGTGAAATCAAAATATGAAGATGATGAAAATCTGGCAAACCGTGCTTATGCGAGATTCCATGCATCTGACTCACCAAGTATCTCTTCTGAACAGTTTCCAAGCGGTGTGTTTTATTACAGGAATGTAAATGGCCTGGAGGATTATCAGAGCTACCATGAGCAGTCAGCAGGGCGCGCAGGAATCGGTTACACGAATGACTTTACAGGAAATGTTGTCTGGAGTCATTTGGATGTGGCAACAGAGGGAGGTCCGATGACAACAGAAATCCGTCACGTATACAATTCCAGTGAAGCAGATACCTCTTCCCGTATGGGATACGGATGGAGACTCAGCAGCCAACAGGAATTGAAAGAGAGCGGAATCAAAGATTATCCGTATGTGTATATCGATGAAGACGGAACAAAACATTATTTCTATAAAGATACCAATGACGGTAATAAGCTGAAAGATGAGGATGGGCTGGGACTGACGATCACAGTGACGTCAAGTTCTGAACATGACCGTTATCGCACGATGGAAACAAAAGACAAAGTGAAGTATATATTCGGACAGGACGGATTTTTACGATTCATCGAAGATCTGGACGGAAATTCCGTGAAACACCAGTATGGTCCGAATTCAGCAGGAAACTTCTTGGCATATGTTACGGATGCGGCAGGGGGAACGTTAAATGCAGTTTATTCTACAGATGCCACATACTCCAGATTAACGGCTATTCAGGATACCAAAGGGCGAGAGATCCGATATGGATATGATGCGCAGGGGAATCTGACATCCATTACTTATCCGGATGGAGGTAAGAGTCAGTTTACTTATGATGGTTCTCATAAACTGCTCAGTGTGACCAATCCGGATGGCTATCGTGTAAATTACGAGTACACAAATGATTTTCGGGTACCCCGTGTCAGCAAAGTATCCGAAACGGGACAGAAAAATGCACCGGGTCAGGAATTAAAGATTTCCTATGAAAACGGAAATACTACGATTTTTGAAGAACCTGGATTGGATGGTCAGATGGAACGTCCGGGAGATAATAAGAAAACAACGTGGCATTTTGACAATATGGGACGTCCGACAGATGTGCTGGATGCAGTTGGATTTGCAAACAATTATTCTTACTATACATCCGGCATGAAAAATCATAAGCTGAGTAAAGATGGTTCTGTTCAGAAAACAGTGTATGGTCTGCTGAGAAATCCAACATTTGATCCGTCTCATGGAGATGGCGGATGGTACACCTGTCGTATGTCAGATGGAAAACGGGGAGCGATCACACATGCAGATGGATATATTGGGACAAAAAGTGCGAAACTGACAAAAACAGAGCTGACATCAGAAGAAGGAATCTGTCAGGATGTGCATCTGTCAGCCGGAACGTATACATTGTCTGCTTATGTAAAAACAGAATTGCTGAACCCGGAAAACCAGGAACAGGGAGCGGTTGTATCCGTAATCCGGGCAGACCGGACCAGAATCATGGGGGAACGCTGTATTGACTATGTGACAGATAAAAACGTGGATGACGGATGGGAGAGACTGGTTCTCACATTCCAACTTCCGGCAGAAGAAACCATTTCCGTGTTTGTGGGAATGACAAGAGCAAGAGGAACACTTTTGGTAAGTGGTGTTCAGCTGGAAACAGGAAATGTGGCAAATGAACTGAATCTGATCGACAATCCGGGATTTGAACGGTGCACAAATGATGTGCCTGATAATTGGGGATTTCATGCAGCTGCAACCGGGAATAAGAGTATGATCACTGCAGATAAGGGAAGATGTGCAGTACTGAACGGACAAATGGAGCAGCAGCTTCATCTGTCTCAGGCTGTAAATATTTCAGGACAGGAAGGTGATATCTTTAATCTTAGCTGCTGGGTAAATGGATTTGGAATTCCGGATAAGCAATTTTCAGTGGATGCAGCAGTCATTTATACGGATGGTACAGTTAAATGGCATCAATTACAGTGTAATCCGAATATTAAGGGATGGCAGTTTGTCAGCAACACCTTCAGCACAGATGATCAGAATGAAGGGGCAAAGAAAAGCTACAAAGCGATTCATATTTATCTGACGTATCACAATCAGGTGAATCAGGTCTTGTTTAAAGGAGTTCAGCTTGTCAGAGATGATGGGGAAAGCTATCAGTATGATGATGACGGGAATCTGATCAATGCAGTGAGTGCAGCGGAAAAAGAGAGTTTTTCATACGACAAAAAAGGAAGTCTGACGAAGCTTGGAAGTATTGACGGAACAGGGTTTGAATATCGATACGATACGAAAAATCATCTGACTCAGGCTGCCAATTCCGAAGGAGTCCGTTATCGATTCACATACAATGACAAAGGACAGCCGATCCGGATGACGGCAGATGGTGGAAAGCATCTTGGGGCAGTCATAACGGGCAGAGTGTATTATATCCGGGAAAAAGTTTCTGGAAATTATCTGGATGTGAAAGGCGGGGAAGCAAATAATGCAGTAACAGCTCAGCTTTATACATTTAATGGAAGTGCTGCGCAGAAATGGAAGCTGATCGATGGAAAAGACGGATATATGCAGTTTGAGCCTCTTTGTGGCTCTGGATACCGCCTGGATCTTAATAACAAATCTGAGGCAGAGGGAGAAAAAATTCAGATTTATGGAAATAACAATACCGATGCACAGAAATGGAAGCTGCATCCAAACGCAGATGGAAGTTTCCAGATCACCAGCAAGGCAACGAAAGATAAGAAAGCGCTGACAAATGGACCAAAGAGTACCACAAGCGGACAGCCGGTGCAGAGTTATACACGAAAAGAAGAAAACGAACATCAGGACTGGTATTTTGAACCGGCAGATGAGGGAACTGTTTCAGCAGTTCCGAAAGCGGGAGGGATTTATCATATCCGGGTACGTCATTCGGGACAGTATATTGATGTGAAGAATGCTTCGACAGCAGCAGGAACACAGGCAGTGCAGTTCAACTACAATGGCGGGATGAACCAGCAGTATCGTTTGCTGCCATATGACGGCACGTATTATCAGTTAGAGCCGGTTCACGCACCGGGAAAAGTACTGGCAAAATCAGGAACCAACGACAGAGGATTTTCTATTCTTTCTTTGGAGACGGCTATGTCGGGAGCTGCAAATCAGCTGTTCCGATTCGAAGAGGTGTCACCGGGAAATGGATATGGGATCATCTGTAAGGATGGAAACCTGTCTCTGGATGTGATGGATTATTCCCATCAAAAATTGGCAGATATCATTCTGACAGCCCACCAGTCAAACAGCCAGGTCAACAAATGGTGGATCCTGGAAGAGTGCAGTGAGCGCATGGAATCGTCTATGACATACACATCCGATTATAAGCAGCCGAAGACGATTACAGATTCCAGAGGAAATACCGTTCATTATGAATATGATGACAAGAACCGACTTCTGACAAAGCTGACAGATGCAAAAGGAAATGCCACTTCCTATGCATACGATGCCAACACGGATAAGATGACAGAAGTTGCGAGAATGGTGGATGGAAAAGAAGTGAAAGTTTCTTACACCTATGAAAACGAAAAAGTGACGTCCATCGGTCACAATGGATTTACGTATGATTATGCGTATGATCCGTTTGGAAATCTGGAATCCGTATCGGTCGGAGGAAGGGAGTTGGAGCGTACCACGCTTCGAAGCAGAAACGGTCTTGCGGACAGGATTACCTATGCGACAGGGGAAGCCGTTCGAAATGAATACAATCCAGAAGAACAGCTTGCGGCACAGTATCTGATCACCGCAGACGGCAGAGAAGAAAAACTGTTTGAAAATACGTATGACAGCTGTGGAAAAATTGCAAGGCACAAAGATCTTTGCAGTGGAGTGACCAGCACATACCAGTATGACCTGATCGGAAGAATGGTAGGAACAGACCGTTCTGACGGGATGAAACTTCGCAAAGTGTATGATGAGAAAAATCGTGTCAAAGGATATACGTATCAGAAAGATCGAGTCGGACATGAGGTGGAATTCCTTTACGGGGATGTGGAAAAACAGCAGAAACCGGGGCTTGGATATGGAATCGAGATCAATGGCGCCCAGAAGATTGCCTATGAGTATGATGCCCTTGGGCGTGTGATCCGTACCCACAATCACTTCTCCGATACGAACACATCGACTCAGGAGTATACATACGTCTCAGGCAAAGAAGCTGGAGTGACCACAAATCTGGTTGCATCTGTCCGGGAAGGAAACCGTGCAGAATCCTACGCCTATGATGCCTGTGGAAATGTGGAAACCATGGTGGAGCGAAGCGCCGATGGCAGCGAAAGAAAAATCCGCTACTACTATGATGCACTGAACCAGCTGGTACGAGAAGACAATCAGAATCAGAATAAGACAATCTGTTACACCTACGATGTGGGTGGAAATATGGTCAGAAGAGATGAGTACAGTTATACGGAAAATCCGGTGATCACAGAAGCACCGTGGAAGTCCGATACATTTGAGTATCAGACCGGAGGCTGGAGAGATCAGCTTCGTTTCTACAACGGACAGGCAATTACCTACGATGCCATGGGAAATCCGCTCCAGTATCTGGGGATGCAGATGGAATGGGAAAAAGGACATCAGCTGAGGCACATCACAGGCGCCGGGCTGGATATGTACTGTATGTACAATGACAGCGGAAAGAGAATCCGAAAGACAGTCAATGGCGTTACGACAGACTTCTATCTGGATGGTTCGGCCATTCTGATGCAGACGTCCAGTGACGGCAGCAGGATTGATTTCTTCTATGATGACAAGGGTAATGTGTTTGCCATGAAGTATCAGAATGAGATGTATTTCTACCGCAAAAATCTTTTTGGGGATATTCTGGGAATTCTTGACAGCCACGGAACGGAACTTGTAAAATATGAGTATAATTCCTGGGGAAAACTGCTGAATCTGACGGATTACAGTTCGAATGGACTGGGCAGACAGAATCCATTCCGTTTCAAGGGATACTACTATGACGAAGAACTGGGAATGTACTATCTGAATAGTCGGTATTACGATCCGGAGGTTGGAAGGTTTATTAGTCCTGATACGACAGATATTTTAGAAGTACAGGATGATTTATATGATAAAAACTTATATGCTTATTGTGACAATAACTCAGTGATGAGGATAGATTCAAGCGGTGCAGTATGGCATTTGGCAGTTGGAGCAGTAGTGGGTGTTGCTACACAGTTTGTTGCAGATGTAGGTATTGGTTTAGCGACAGGAAGTTCATTCGGAGAAGTGATCAGCTCATTATCTCTAGTGGATTATGCAGCCGCAGCAATAGGAGGGGCTATAGCTGCATCTGGAATAGGGTTTGCTGGCGCTGTAGTGGCTAATGCAACATTAGGTGGAACAACTTATCTGGCAAATTGTAGCTATAAAGGGGTAAAATCGAATAAAAAAGATTTTATTGCATCTACAGTGATAGGCGGAGTTGCAGGAGCTATAGGTGGTTCTGGAGCGAATGGAAAAAATATGCGAGGAGTATATAGTCGCTCTAAACAGGTGATTAACGCAACCAAATCGGTGAGGAAGCAGGCAATGTATAAAGCGAAAGTAACTGGAATTAAACAGAACATTACAAAAAGTACAGGAAAAACTGTCTTGGCAGGTATTGTGTCTAATGTCAGCAACTTTTTCAGAAGATGGTTTACAAAAAGTGATGCGTAGGAGAAAAATATGAGTAAGAAATATGATTTTTGGGCGAATAAAAAGACTATTCCAAATTTAAAATTGTATACAATATTAACAGGAGTGTGGTTTGGTACTCTAGGCATAAATTTTTTAATTGTATTTTTTTATTGGAAATATGTACTAAATTATGAGTTTGCAAATTTGGTTTTGATTCTAAGCATCATAATGTTTTTGCTTGTACCTATTGCTATAACGGATCCCAAAAAAGAAAGTAGGGATTTGTTGGCTACCGTGTCTTATGGGATATTACATACAGTATGTACATTAGCAAGTATAATAATTAGTCGGTGTTGGTATTTGGTTGGTATTTATATTTTAGAATTGTTCGTGGTATTAATTATTTTACTTAAAAGTATCCGAAGAAAAAAGTAAAAGGTTTCAGGAACTCCTGACAAGTGTTTTTTGATGCCTGTAGCTATCCCAATACGATGCTTGCTGGTATTGTGCAGAAATACCGGCAAGCAAAAAGTACTTAAAAATGCTTAAAAAATTGAAAATGAGGGTTTCATTTTGGCCTCTAACTGAGGAAACAAGTGAAGAGGAAAGTCGCGTCCCTTCCACGTGTTTTTCTCACTTATAGGAGAGTGTATATGACAAAACAAGAATTTAAAGAATTCTGCCATGAGGAGTTCACAAAAAGAGGTTTTAAAAAGCGAAGAAATATGTGGTATTTACAGGGAAAAGGTCTTTTGTGTGGGATGTATCTGCAAAAATCAATGGCGGAGGCATTTTATGTAGAGTATGATTTTTTCTTCGGAGATTTTTCAAATGTGAAAAAGTATCCGACAACATATGACTCCGATGTATATAGGAGAATAGGTGTTTTGACTAAAGAGGACAAAACGTTGACTGGGTTGATAGACTATGAACTATATACACCCGATGAACTCAGGCCATATTTTGATAAAGCATTTGAAGAGCATATTATGCTAGCGATACATTATGGAAAGTCCTACATTTTGAAAGAAGCAGACTATTATTATCATCTTTTTGCAGATGATGAATGGGAGGAATTTTTAGAAAAATTAAAAGAAGATTAGGCAAAACACACAAAATGGGTAATAGGGTGAGAAGATTGTATTTGACGAAGGAAAATAGAGAGTAAAACAACAAGAAAATGTCGATATACAGAGGACAATGCCACTTCCGATATATATCGACGAGAGGGGGATTTATGAAACCATTTAAGTGGATGTTTGAAGAACAAAATGCAACAGAGATAGAGTATAAGGGTAAGCGAATAAGTGCACTTTATCGATACGATAAAAAGGGGAAGTATCGATTAAAATTTACTTTTGTAAGTACAAATTCGCAATATGAACAGTCAATTATTTTACATTTGGATGGATTCAAAGGGAAAATATTCTGTAATGGAAAACGTTTAAAAAAGGAAAGAAGGAGATTTCCACAGATTATTTTTGAAGAAACCTGGGTTCCGAAAGAATTTGAACTAGAAGTCATCTTAGAAGAAGGAAATATTGCAATTAGTAATGGGTGTTTGAGGCCGACAACAGAAACGATTGCTTGTTTTGTGGATGGTTTTGCCATGATCAAAGAAGAATTGGGCGAGGATAAGTTTCGGTTTTTACTGCAACGATATTGATTGGGATGATGACTTTGACGATTTGATTTTTGATCTTGAAATCGAAAAGGTGCAATATGAGGATTAAGCATTATTATTGTTTAAAAATAAGTTTGGTTTATTGAGATTTCTGAATCGATATGAAATCCCTTATCAGACAGAAGATTCTTTTGAAGTACTAGGGACATCTGTTCAAGTAAGTGATAAGGAGTATCTATTTGAGTTGTATGAAGATCAGAAAGTGTATGAAAAATTTAAGCAACAGTTTCCATTTGTTTCAAGACTGGATTCGATTACAACCTGTGAATATTCCCAAGGAGAAATTGAAGAGGCGCAATGGTTGTTTGTTCGGAACAAAAGCGTGAAAGTGCAGTGGGAATATGATGAGTATGCATTTCAACGCTCCTGCGGTTATAAAAGACCATTTAAGAAAGAAATGGAGTATCGACATGAGGAGCAGATTGGATATTTATCTGTTACGAAGCCTGTAAGGTTGAAGTGCTATAATAAAGTTGTAACAGAAGTGGCTAATAAGATATAATCATCTTACAGAGAAAAGAGGAAGTATTATGTCACAAAGTTACACACCTGAATTTAAAAGAAAATCGTTCGCCTTCATATCGAAGAGGGACGTACTTACAAAAGCATCACTGCAGAGTATGGTGTATCAAAAGCCAGTATCTCCAAATGGTGTGCTGAATTTAGCGAAGAATGCCATACAAA
>ENA-OQJN01000793-OQJN01000793.1-human-gut-metagenome-genome-assembly--contig:-NODE-793-length-11075-cov-2.907198_pt1 | contig 11075 bp, 10 predicted proteins | sample MGYA00242610_ERZ504777 | MGnify/ENA primary metagenome ERZ504777 (study PRJEB26092, sample SAMD00036350) | human gut metagenome | host: Homo sapiens | study: EMG produced TPA metagenomics assembly of...
GCAGATCGATTATTATATCAATATGTATATCCCTATGCTGCGTTATGATTTGGTAACGCTGATCGTAAGGGAAGAGGATAATGCGGTGGTTGGCTTTGGCATCTCCCTGCCCAACCTATCGAGAGCCTTACAAAAGGCTCGTGGGCATATGTTACCCTTCGGGTGGATTCATTTGCTGAAAGCGTTGAAGAGCAAACCGAAAGTAATCGACCTGTATTTGACAGGAGTTTTGCCGGAATATCAAAGTAAAGGCGTGAACGCTTTATTATTTAATGACTTGATTCCGGTCTATAAGCGTATCGGTGCCGTTTACGCCGAGAGTAACCCGGAGCTGGAGACGAATAGCGCCGTACAAGCGCAATGGGATTATTTCAAGCGAGAGCATCATAAATCAAGAAGAGCGTATATTAAAAAGTTATAAGAGATATGGATGAGCTGAATTCAACGATACAACAACCTACGGAATATAACGATGATGACATCAAGACACTGGACTGGATGGAGCATATCCGCCGGCGTCCCGGTATGTATATCGGAAAACTGGGGGACGGTAGCTATGCCGATGATGGTATCTATGTGTTGTTGAAGGAGGTGCTGGATAACTCTATCGACGAGTACATGATGGGGTATGGCAAAAGTATCGAGGTGACTATCGAGGAAGGTACGGTAGCCGTGCGGGATTATGGCCGTGGTGTCCCTCTGGGTAAGGTCGTGGATGTGTCTAGCAAGATGAATACCGGCGCTAAATACGATAGCAAGGCGTTTAAGAAATCCGTGGGTTTGAATGGTGTGGGTATCAAGGCGGTGAATGCCTTGAGTAGTTATTTCTTGATAACCAGCTACCGTGACGGAGAGTGTAAGCGGGTGGAATATAGTAAGGCGATCGTCACGGAGGAATCGGATATCCAACCGACCGGGGAGGCGAACGGTACGCAGGTGTTTTTTGTCCCGGATCGGGAGATCTTTAAGGATTATCATTATAAGGACGAGTTTATCGAGGGGCTATTAAAGAACTATGTCTTCTTGAACTCGGGACTTTCCATTATTTACAACGGCAAGCGTTTCTATTCCCGCAACGGTCTGGTGGATTTGTTGAACGAGAATATGACCACCGAGCCTCTTTACCCGATCATCCACCTGAAAGGGGAGGATATAGAGGTGGTTATCACGCATAGCAACCAATATGGAGAGGAATATTATTCGTTCGTGAACGGCCAGCATACCACCCAAGGCGGTACGCACCTTTCTGCTTTCAAGGAGTCTATAGGCCGTGTCATCAAGGAATATTACAATAAGAATTTCGAGTATTCGGATATTCGTGCGGGTATCGTGGCCGCTATCAGCATAAAAGTGGAGGAGCCTGTATTCGAGAGCCAGACAAAGACCAAGCTCGGTTCGAAAGATATAGGACCGGACGGCCCTACGGTAGCGAAGTTTATCGGTGATTTCATCAAGAATGACCTGGATAACTATTTGCATAAGAATATGGAGACTTCGGAGCTTTTGCTGAAGAAGATCTTGGAGTCCGAGAAAGAGCGCAAGGCGATCGCCGGTGTTACGAAGCTGGCCCGCGAGCGTGCGAAGAAAGCGAATTTACATAATAAGAAACTAAGGGATTGCCGGATTCACCTGACCGACTCGAAAGGGGATTTGCTAGAGGAAAGCAGTATCTTTATCACGGAGGGTGACTCGGCTAGCGGTTCTATCACGAAGAGCCGTAACCCGAATTACCAAGCTGTATTTAGTTTGAGGGGTAAGCCTTTGAATAGTTATGGCTTGACAAAGAAGATCGTTTACGAGAACGAGGAGTTTAACTTGCTTCAAGCGGCCTTGAATATTGAGGATGGCTTGGAAGGTTTGCGGTATAATAAGGTGATTATCGCGACAGATGCCGATGTGGACGGGATGCATATCCGTTTATTGTTGATTACCTTCTTCTTGCAATTCTTCCCCGATTTGATTAAGCGTAATCATGTTTATATCTTGCAAACCCCGTTATTCCGGGTACGTAACCGGCAGAAGACGTGGTATTGTTATTCAGAGGAGGAACGCTTGGCTGCCATAGCCGCTGCCGGGAAGAATCCGGAGATCACCCGATTCAAAGGTCTGGGAGAGATCTCTCCCGATGAGTTCAAGCATTTTATCGGCAAGGATATACGCCTTGATCCGGTGACAATGAAGAAAGAGGACCTCGTGAAAGATATGCTCGAGTTCTATATGGGGAAGAATACCATGGAGCGACAGAACTTTATTATCGATAACTTAGTGGTTGAAGAAGATGTCATCAATTGAAAATAAACGTATTGCGCTTTTTCCCGGTACCTTCGATCCTTTTACGATCGGGCATCAATCCTTGGTAAGGCGTGGGTTGGAACTGGTGGACGAGATCGTGATCTCGATCGGTATCAACGATAAGAAGCTTACCTATTTCTCCTTGGAGAAGCGGATGGAAGCGATCTGGAATCTATACAAGGATAATCCAAGGGTGAAAGTCATGTCATATAATCAATTGACGGTGGATTTCGCTAAAGAGGTTGGAGCCGGCTTTTATCTTAAGAGGAATCCGTACGGTCAATGATTTCGAATATGAGAAGACGATCGCGGACGTGAATCGTAAGTTGACGGGTATCGAGACTTTTATCTTGTTTACGGAACCGGAGCATACGCATATTAGCTCAAGTATTGTCCGTGAGTTGTTACGCTACGGCAAAGACATTTCCCAATTCGTCCCTAAAGAGACGAGATTGTATTGAAAATTATGAAACGAATATATCTGATGAAAAGAATCGTCTTATCCCTGCTGATCGTTCTAGGTGTGTTTACCGGAGCGACAGCGCAAAAAGCGAATATGGATGCCCGGAAGCTCCAATTGGCTTTATTCGCCATCTCTAATCTATATGTCGACTCTACTAGCGAGACGAAGTTGGTGGAAGACGCTATAGTCGGTATGTTGGATAAGCTAGACCCTCATTCCAATTATATGGATCCGGAGGAGACGAAAGAGATGACCGAGCCTTTACAAGGCAATTTCGATGGTATCGGCATACAGTTCAATATGTTGACGGATACGCTTTACGTGATTCAGGTAATCCCCGGAGGTCCCTCTGAGAAGGTGGGGTTGATGGCGGGCGACCGTATTATCCAAGTAGACGATACCTTGATCGCCGGCGTGAAGATGAAGACTACCGATATCATGAAGAAACTACGCGGACCGAAAGGTACCGAGGTGCGTGTGAAAGTAAAGCGAGGCAAGTCGCCGGAATTGATGGATTTCAAGATCGTTCGCGGTAAGATTCCCGTGTATAGTCTGGATGCCGCTTATATGGCGGATAAGAATACCGGTTATATTAAGTTGAACCGTTTCGCCGCTTCTTCCGCCGATGAATTCAGGGAGGCGTTGGAGAAGCTCCGGAAACAGGGCATGAAGAACTTGATTCTGGATTTGCAGGGAAATGGCGGGGGATATTTGAATATCGCCATAGAGCTGGCGGATGAGTTCTTGGATAAAAACCGGTTGATCGTTTATACGAAAGGGAGTAAGCAACCTCGTGAGGAGGCGAACTCTACCGCTCGCGGACAATTCCAAGAGGGACGTTTGGTCGTGCTGGTGGACGAGTCCTCGGCTTCGGCCAGCGAGATCGTCTCCGGCGCTATTCAAGATTGGGACCGGGGCGTGATCGTAGGTCGCCGTACCTTTGGTAAAGGTTTGGTACAGAAACCGATTCCCCTGCCGGATGGTTCCATGATTCGTTTGACGGTTTCCCGTTACTATACACCCACCGGACGTTGTATACAAAAGCCTTACGAGAACGGGAAGATCGAGGAGTACCACCATGATCTGATCGACCGTTATAACCGGGGGGAGTTGATGAGTGCCGATAGCATTCATTTCCCCGATTCAATGAAGTATAACACCTTGGTTACCGAGCGTACCGTATATGGAGGTGGAGGTATTATGCCGGACGTGTTCATCCCGGTAGATACGACTCGCTATACGGATTATCACCGGAAACTGGTAGCTTCCGGTTTAGTCAATCGGGTGTCCATGAATTATCTGGATCGTAATCGGAACCAGATGAAGGCTAAATATCCGAAGTTCCAGCAATATAAGCAAGATTTCGTGGTCGGAGAGGATATCATGGAGGAGCTTCTGAAGATGGCCGGCGATGAGAAGATTGAGTTTGAGGAAGAAGAATATAATCGTTCGAAGCCGTTGATCATGCTTCAGATCAAGGCGCTTATCGCACGGGATCTCTATGATATGGCGCAGTACTTCCAGATTATCAATGATGATAATCCGAGTTACCAGAAAGCGCTTCAGATTATTAATAATAAAGAAACTTACAATAGGCTTTTAGGACGTTAGCCAACGTAAACTGATAAGGGTATGTATTGGACGCTTTTTCTGACATTCGTGAAAATCGGTATGTTTACCATCGGAGGTGGTTACGCCATGTTGCCGCTTATCCAGCGGGATGTGGTAGACCGGGGGTGGATGACGAAAGAGGACTTTATCGACGTTTTCTCCGTGGCCCAATCGTTGCCGGGTATTTTCGCCGTGAATATAGCGATCTTCGTGGGTTATAAACTGAAGAAGACATGGGGCGGTTTTGTTTGTGCCTTGGGCACGATTCTCCCTTCTTTTGTAATCATGCTCTTGATCGCGTTATTCTTTACGCAGGTAAAGGATAATGTATGGGTGGAGAAGGCGTTTATGGGATTGCGTCCGGCGGTGGTCGCCCTTGACTCGCGTGCCTTGTCTGACAACCGCACGTTCTATCAAGTTGAGTTACGTGCAAATGATCATACCTGTCGGGGCGGCATTGCTGATCTGGATGGGTGGGGTGTCTCCCGCTTGGATTATCTTGGCGGCTATAGCCGGAGGTTTGGTGTATGGTTTAAATAAGAAGGGCTGATATGATTTGGTTACAATTATTATATGTATATCTGAAGATCGGTATATTGGGCTTTGGTGGTGGGTATGCGATGTTATCCTTGATACAAGCCGACGTGGTGGACCGCTATGGTTGGATTTCCTTGCAGGAGTTTACCGATATTGTCGCTATCTCTCAAATGACACCCGGACCGATCGGTATCAATAGCGCCACCTATATAGGGTATACGGCGGTGCATAATGCGGGGTATTCGGAGACGATGAGTATCCTAGGATCTTGCCTGACGACATTTGCGGTATGTCTGCCTTCTTTCTTATTGGTCCTTCTGATCTCTTATTTCTTCGCTAAGTTTCGGAATAATAAATATGTAGAGGCGGCTTTCCTTGGATTACGCCCGGCTACGGTGGGACTGATCGCTGCCGCTGCCTTGCTATTAATGAATAAAGAGAACTTCATCGACTACAAGAGCTTCTTGATCTTTGGTGCCGCTTTCATCCTAACATGGAAATTCAAGGTACATCCTATCTTGATGATCATCTTGGCGGGTATCGCGGGTATTATTTTATATTGGTAATCCCGATGTCGATGGAATTGCCCGTTTAATCGGTGAAAACAGCCCCTTTTTCTAGTCTGGTTGCCCATGTTTTTAAGGTAATATAGTTTTGCTTTCGTAAAAAGATAGAAAACGAAGGCAATATGAAACAATACGCTTTATTATTCGCATGTCTGTTCTTCCTCTGTGTAGGGAGTAAGGCACAAGAGCAACCTACCCGATGGACGTTGCGCACTTGCTTGGATTACGCTTTGGAGCATAATATCCAAGTAAAGAAAAGCAAGGTGTCGCATCTTTCCGGTATAGAGGATACGAAGCAGGCGAAAGCACAGCTTTTCCCTTCCCTTTCGGCTTCGGTTACCCAAGGATTCGTGAATTATCCTTCGAGCGACGCCGCTACGAATAATAGCTATAGCGGTAATTATGCGCTGAACGCTAAATGGACGCTTTTTGATGGAGGGCAACGTGTACAGACGATCAAGCAACAGGAAATACAAAATACCGTCGATGAGCTAGGTATCGAGCAAAACGAGGATGATATCCAAATCTCCTTGATACAGACCTATATGCAGGTACTATATGCGATGGAGTCCGTTCGTATCAACCAAAATACGGTCGAGGTATCTACGGCGCAGCGGGATCGTGCGGTGGAGTTGCTACGTGCCGGTTCGATTTCGAAAGTGGATTTGGCCCAGTTGGAAAGCCAGTTAAGCACCGATAAATATCAATTGGTCGTAGCCCAGACGAATCTAGACAATTATAAGTTGCAATTGAAGCAATTACTAGAACTGGATATAACCGAAGAGATCGAATTGGTGATGCCGGAGCTTACGGAGAAAGATATCTTAACCCCGCTTCCGAGCAAGCAAACGATTTACAATACCTCTCTGGCCGTGATGCCGCAAATAAAGAGCAGTGAGCTGGCCGTGGACATCGCCGAGCTGGAGAAGAAAAAGGCGAAAGGCGCTTTCCTCCCTTCGCTCTCCATGAACGCCGGGCTGGGTACCGGCCATCTCTCCGGAACGGATTACGCTTTCGGTAGCCAGATCTGGAATAGCTTCAACGAGAGTGTCGGATTGACGATCAGCATCCCTATCTTCAGTAACCGTCAGTATAAGACGGCCTATAACAAGGCGAAATACGCGATTACCACCAGCCAGTTGGAGTTGCTGAATACCTAAAACAATTGCTGCAAACCGTGAGGGGATCTATCTGGACGCTACCTCGTCGCAGACCCAATATACCTCGGCTACCGAACGCTTGAGTTACGTGAAGGAAAGCTATAACTTGATCGATGAGCAATTCAGCCTCGGTATGAAAAATACGCTTGAGCTATTGACGGAGAAGAACAATTATCTGACCCGCCCAGCAAGAGCAGCTACAAGCGAAATACATGGCCTTGATGAGCGTCCAGTTGCTGAATGTTTATCAGAAGAAGCCGGTTGCGGAGAATTATTAACCCACTAATGGATATATATATATTTACTCCACTCTCTTTTTTCAAGGTTACCCTGCGACGGAGGTCGCGGGGGCCTTTTGAACAAGAACAGAACGTAAAACAGAAATAAAACGAATCAGAATATGGACAAGAAGAAACTAATCATGGGCGGTGTTGCCGTTATCCTCATCGCGGGGGGCGTGTTCCTTTTCACGGGCAAATCCTCGAAAGGCGGGATCAAGCTGGAGACCGCTAAGGTAGGGCGCAGCACGATCACGAATACGGTTACGGCCACCGGTACGGTAGAGCCCGTTACCGAGGTTGAGGTAGGTACGCAGGTATCCGGTATCATCGATAAGTTGTACGCTGATTATAACGACGTGGTGAAGGCCGGCCAACTGATCGCCGAGATGGATAAGATCAACCTCCAAGCCGAACTTCGTTCCGCCGAGGCGCAATTGGCGAGCAGCAAGACGGAGTTCGAGTATCAACAGAAGAACTACGCACGTAGCAAGGTGCTTCACGAGAAACAATTGATTAGCGATACGGATTATGAGACGGCTACCTATAATTATGAGAAGGCGAAGGCCGCTTACGACCAGAGTCAGGCCTCCATGGTGAAAGTAAACCGTAATCTGGAATATGCCACGATCACGAGCCCTATAGACGGAGTGGTTATCAACCGGGCCGTTGAGGAAGGGCAGACCGTTGCCGCCGGCTTCGAGACCCCGACTCTGTTTACCATTGCCGCCGACTTGACGAAGATGCAGGTGATAGCAGACGTGGATGAGGCGGATATAGGGAACGTGGAGGAAGGCCAACGGGTTAGCTTTACGGTGGATGCCTACCCGAACGATCAATTCGAGGGCGTGGTTCGCCAGATTCGCCTTGGGGATAGCGAAAGCACCTCCAGCGCTTCTTCCAGTACTTCTTCTTCTACGGTCGTTACCTACGAGGTAGTGATTACGGCAGATAATCCGGACTTGAAACTGAAACCTCGCTTGACGGCGAATATCACGATTTATACGTTGGAACGTGCGAATGTCCTGACCTTGCCGAACAAGGCACTTCGTTTTATCCCCGAGCCCGCCATCATGGAATCGTTGGGTATGACCGTGACAGATCCGAATGCGGAGGTACAACCCGGAAAACGCTTGGTTTGGTCCCGCCAAGGAAATACCTTGAGCCCGAGGCAGATTACGGTCGGAACCAGCAACAACAGCGTGACCGAAGTAACCGAGGGCTTGAGCGAGGGCGATGAGGTAGCCGTAGATTTAGCGAGCGCCGCTAACATGCCGGAAGTAGGTGCAGGAGCGGAGCGTAGCCCTTTCATGCCGGGCCCTCCGGGAAGCAACAAAAATAAGAGATAGTTTGCGTCATGAAAGAAATTATCAGATTAGACAATATAAAACGAGACTTCCACGTGGGCGACGAGATCGTCCATGCCCTGCGAGGCGTGTCGTTCACGATCCGCGAGGGGGAGTTCGTGACGATCATGGGAACCTCCGGCTCCGGAAAGAGTACGTTGCTGAACACGCTGGGTTGCCTTGATACTCCTACGAGCGGGGAGTATTACTTAGACGGGGTATCCGTGCGCACCATGAACAAGCGGCAACGGGCGACTCTCCGGAATCGTAAGATCGGCTTCGTCTTCCAGAGCTATAACCTGCTGGCGAAGACAACGGCGGTAGAGAATGTAGAGCTCCCTCTCATGTACAACCCCGCCTATAAAGCGGCTCAGCGTAGGGAAAAGGCGGTCAACGCCTTGATCGCCGTGGGCTTGGGAGACCGACTGATGCATAAAAGCAACCAGATGTCCGGTGGCCAGATGCAGCGTGTGGCGATCGCCCGTGCCTTGGTGAACGACCCGGCGGTGATCCTGGCGGACGAGGCTACCGGCAACTTGGATACCCGTACCTCTTTTGAGATCTTGGTGCTCTTCCAGCGTCTGCACGCCGAGGGACGTACGATTATTTTTGTCACCCACAACCCGGAGATCGCCCAATACAGCAGCCGGAATATCACGTTGCGCGACGGTCATGTAACCGCCGATACGGTGAATACGAATATCTTGAGCGCCGCCGAGGCTTTGGCCCGCCTGCCCAAGAATGATGATTAAGCGATAAACAGAAGTAACAATGAATACGACGAATTTACTAAAGATAGCCCTCCGGGCCTTGGCCAACAACAAGCTGCGGGGATTCCTCACGATGCTGGGTATCATCATCGGCGTGGCTTCCGTGATCACGATGCTGGCCATCGGTCAAGGTTCGAAGCGGAGTATACAGGCGCAGATCAGCGAGATGGGCTCGAACATGATCATGATCCAGCCGGGAGCCGACATGCGTGGTGGTGTCCGCCAAGACGCCTCTGCCATGGAGACGCTGAAGCTACAGGACTACGAGGATATCGTGAACGAGACTCGCTACGTCTCCGCCACCTCTCCCTCCGTGAACAGTAGCGGGCAGGCCATCTATGGCGCCAACAATGCCCCGACCACCGTCTACGGTATCAGCCCGGATTATATGGAGATACGCCGATACGAGGTGGAGGATGGCGATATGTTCAGCGATCAAGACGTACAGACCGCCGCCAAGGTATGCGTGATCGGGAAGACGGTGGTGGATAACCTTTTCCCCGGCGGAGAGAATCCCGTCGGACGGGTGATCCGTTTCCAGAAGCTACCGTTCCGGGTCGTGGGCGTACTGAAAAGCAAAGGATATAACAGCATGGGAATGGACCAAGACGACCTGATCTTAGCTCCATACACAACTATTCAAAAGAAGATCTTGGCCATTACCCATTTGCAAGGCATAACCTGCTCGGCGCTCAAGGAGGAGTACACCGATCAAGCCATAGACGAGATATCGGAGATACTGAGGCGTAACCATAGGCTGCGGGAAACCGATGATGATGATTTCACGATCCGGAGTATGCAGGAGTTGAGTACGATGTTGACAAGTACGACGGATATAATGACGACGTTGCTGGCCGCGGTGGCTGGTATCTCTCTTCTCGTTGGTGGTATCGGTATCATGAATATCATGTACGTGAGCGTGACGGAGCGTACGCGGGAGATCGGCCTCCGTATGAGTATCGGTGCGAAAGGCATGGATATCTTGGCTCAGTTCTTGATCGAGTCTATCCTTATCAGCGTGACCGGGGGATTGATCGGCGTGCTTTTCGGCGTGGGAGCCGCCTTGATCGTGAATGTCGTGGCGCATTTCCCGATCTATATCCAGCCATGGAGCGTACTGCTCTCTTTCGTGGTATGTACCGTCACCGGGGTGTTCTTCGGATGGTATCCCGCTAAGAAGGCGGCCCAGCTCGACCCGATAGAGGCCATACGCTACGAATAACCTTTTCTCCCTTGCCGGAAGTTAGCCAAATAGTTCTTAAGTATTAGGAAAAAGTTTCCGGCAATAGGGAAAAAGTTATGCGAAACTAAGAATAATCTCTATCCCAAGCCTTGGGATAGACAGACCAAACCCTGGGATACATGTCTGCAGGCTGGGGATAAACTTTGTGTAACATAACTCCTGAATAGGGATTGTGCAGGCTGTGTTATTCATAATTGGAGGAAAGAAGTTTCATTGCCTTCCCCGATAAATAGGCGATACAGAAAAAGGTGAAGGATAGTGCAGGCTGACAGCAGAAAGATTATTTCAGAGAACATAGTTGCCGACAGGTCAAAGCTAAAGATTATTTGTGTATTTTTGCACCGAATTTATTTCGGTAGGATACCTTATGAGAGGCAATACCGGGGGAAAAAGCGCAAAGCAATGAATATAACTGAACTGCAACAATCTTATGCTTCCCATCCCAATGTAGAGGGGGTGTGCAGGCTTCTGAAAGATAACTCTGTCCGTCACCTATATTGCGGAGGTTTATATGCCTCTGCCGCTTCTTTGTTTTCGTCTGTATTGATTCAGCGGGCTACTTGTCCGCTCGTTTTCATTCTGGGCGATATGGAGGAAGCCGGTTATTTCTATCATGATTTGACGCAGATATTGGGGACAGAGCAGGTATTGTTTTTTCCTCTTCGTTCCGCCGCGCCATCAAGTACGGGCAGAAGGATGCGGCAAACGAAATACTCCGTACAGAAGTGCTGAGTCGCCTGCAAAAAGGAGAAGAGGGGCTTTGCGTGGTGACCTATCCGGATGCGCTGGCCGAAAAGGTTGTCTCACGT
>ENA-OQJN01000794-OQJN01000794.1-human-gut-metagenome-genome-assembly--contig:-NODE-794-length-11056-cov-3.369384_pt1 | contig 11056 bp, 9 predicted proteins | sample MGYA00242610_ERZ504777 | MGnify/ENA primary metagenome ERZ504777 (study PRJEB26092, sample SAMD00036350) | human gut metagenome | host: Homo sapiens | study: EMG produced TPA metagenomics assembly of...
TAGCCTCATCGACCTTAACCCCGGCCGGAACGGTCACGACGGCCTCGCCACTGTCCTTCCGGCGGTCGCAATCGGTCTTGGGGCAGGACGCACAGTCATGGGCGGCGTGAAAGACCTTGGGATCGGAGCCGATATCAAAGACCAGGGTCATCGATTTGGCCGGTGACAGGACCAAATCTTTATTGACGCTCACGCCCAGGGACTGACCGGCCTTCGTTTCCGCTACGGCATCGGCCTGGGATGACAAGGGGATGTCGCTGCCCGGTTCGTGACGGCCGGTAATGCCACAGCCTTTTTGCTTACAAATGAGCTGAAGCTGCTGCAGGACCTCTTCTTCAAGGGCCATGAGGCAGGTATCGGCCAAGGCATTGAACAACAAGGAATCCATGACGTCGCCGTCTTTTTCGTACTCATCGAGTTTACGGCTGACGGCAGCCCCTAAGGTCAGGACGGCATAGAGCGTATCGTCGGTAAAGGCCAGTGCGGCCTTGGCCTGCATCAGTGGGCGCAGAATCGTCACCAGTTCCTGACAGCGAATGAGGCTCTTGTCCCTTCCGAGACCGCCCTCTTTATAGCCGGCAAATTGCAATGCCTGATCTACGTCGGGGACGATCCTAGGTCCCCTTAAAATACGAATATCGGCCATGAGCCCTCCCCCTTTACATAATTATTTATGCTCTATTATAACGAAAAATAAGGATACTGCCACCGATAATGGCAAATTTATCGGATTTTACCGCTGACAGGCTAAAAATTAGTCCCACTTCCACGGTTCCAGGCGATGATGTACCTCCTGCCGTAAGCCCAACGCCCGGGCCGATATACAGGCCGTCTCCTGGCTGACGACCATGCCATATCCCTTCTTGACGGCCCTTTCTGATTGGCGTATAATAACTTGGTAAGACTTTACGCGCTGATTACATGGGCCTATAGCTCAGCGGTAGAGCCACCGGCTCATAACCGGTTGGTCCTTGGTTCGATCCCAAGTGGGCCCACCAGATCATATGAAAATACGACGACAGGTGTCTAAGCATACCTTGTCGTCGTATTTTTTTGTTTCTGTATCACCAAAGTCCTAGTCCGTCACCGTCAAGTGATGATGCATCTCCCGTGCTTCATATAAATCAATAATATGCGCTGCCCGCTGGCGAACGAAGTTTGTCAGGCGTGCCAGGGTCACCTCCGGCAAGGGACAAGTGGGATGATTTTCAAAGGAAAAGGTCGTCAATTTTTGGAGGCCCTCTAAATGGCGCGGTTCCACAAAGAATTGAGCCAGGGCATCGAAGGGCATCGACGTCCCTCTCCCGCCGGGACCTGCCATATAGTCTTCGAGGTGGTCCAAATCATAGGTACTGGCATCATAAAGAAGAGAGCGTCCGTTGTCAAAAATCGGCGCCGGCCCGATCCATGCTCCCGTATCATTATCGATGAGATAGCCGTAATTCCCGTAGTGGCGGTCCTTGTTGCAGATAAGGGCGTCAAAGACCATGAGATCGGCGTAAGCTTCTCTGCCATAGAGCTGGGCCATACGCTCATGAGCGGCTAAGGTTTCATCATCTAAGGAAGCCCAATCGAGGCCCTGTTGAGAAAAATACGTATGGGCATCGACATAGCCCACGTCGGCACAGGTAAAGAGCTCGCACAGGCACACCGTTTCCTTCGTCCCGTCGGCCTGGGTGTACCACTCCAGTTCATAGGGAATGTGGGGTAGTTCCATGACCTCAGCCACCTGGGCGGCATACCATTCTAAGGTCGCCTGGGTCCGGCCGTCAGAGCGCGGCATAAAGCCGTCGCCTTTTTGTAAATAGAGGCGCCCATCCCGCCGAATCCAGCATTTTTCAAAGCCCCGCAGGTCGTAAGCTCCGGCGTCGCCAGAGGTCCCTGAAAAGGCCCGCCCTCTCCGGTAAAGGCGACGGCTGCCATCCCTTCCTCAAAGGGATGATCGTAGAGATTGCAGTCGGCCCAGGAAGGCGAAATATCCGTAGCCGTGATCCAATAAGCATCGTTCAGGGACAGGGCCTTCGTCACATCGACGTAGGTCATGAGCTGTCCGTCGTCGTGAATGGCTGCCTCCATGGCCTCAGCAAAATGGCGGTGCCGCGGAAGTTTTCGGCTCCGTATCCAATCGGCCAGCTTCTTTCCCGTAAGGGGGACTCCCGTTTTTAAGGCCGCCGGAAATAAGGCCTGCTGATCTACATGTACCTTGTCGATGACAAGTTCATCGGTACCGGGTAAACTCCCGTCGCCACCCCCTTGCCGCCGATAGAGGGAAAATTCGATCAGTGCCGTATCTTTCGCACGCAGTGTATAGGCCTTGACCGTCTCGTCTGTCATACTTCATCCTCCTTAACGCGTTCAACGGTAAAAAAACGTCTATCCCGATGTACCGTACATGGCAAAAAATGCCTCTAACGCTAAGATTTTTTTACAACCTTCGTGTTCTCATAATCTATATCATTAATTATATCATAAAGAGGGCGCCCCTCCCCATCAGGGCCCAAGACAAAAAAACTCCTCCGCCAGGCGACCGTCACGGCAGCCTCGTATCGGAGGAGTTCGTTTGTTAGGTTAAATTGTCTGTTTGCACGTTTCCGGCGTAAAGACCAGGACCCGGTTGGCAAAGGAGCATTTGGCCTTCATGTCATCAAAGAGCTTTCCTTCTTTGAAGAATTCGGCTTTCCCGGTTAACAGGCAGCCCGTGCCCATGCCCATCTTGCCCTGTACTTCATGGCTTCCGATGACGACTTCGATATAGGGATTGTCATCGACGTTCTTTTCGGTCTTGATGAAGCCGAAGCAAGGGATGAGGATCTTTTCATCGTCGGTGACGATGAGGTACTTGTTCCACGTATTGGCGATGTGAGCTCGACCGTCTTTTCCGGCCGAGGCGACGGACACGATGCCGTCATGCTTGATGCAATCGAAGAAAATATCGGTTAACATGAGTAGCCTCCTTTACTGATTGACTTTTGCCAACATATCCTGAACGGCCTGATATTCACTGTCAGCGGCAAAATCGTGTTGACTCTTGCCCTGTACGTCATAGCGCAGCCAGACCTTGCCGTCGGCCATGACCTTACAGTCTTTCACGGAAAAGACGATGGGCTGGTCGTCGGAAAAACCGGGACGGGCCATGAATAAGGTCTGCGTGTCGGCACTGCCGTCGGCTGCCGGGGCGATGACGACACTGACTTCGTCGCATAAGCCTTCCTGAAGGAAGCTCCAGTTGATCGCTCCCCCGCCGGCCAGCATGACCGAATCGAGGTGCAGGACCTCTTTCAGTTTACGGCACGTAAGAGAGAGATCAATCTGGTCCTTCCCGCAGATCAAGTAGCTGACGCCCTTGTCGCGCAGGTAGGCTTTGTAGGCATTGGACGCCTGTTCCGACAGGACTTCGACGACCTGAGCTTTTTCATGACCGTAGAAATCAGTAAGCTGCCCCGTTTCCCAGGCCACGCGCCCTTTGGAATCGGTGACGACGAGGTAGAATCCCGTCTTGCCGTCGTCGGCTAAAAAGTCTCCACCCGGCACGGGAGCGGCGTTTTCATCGACAGCCGGCGTTTTATAAAAAGTAAAATTGTCTTCAATTGTCGTCCGGCCGTTTAAGAGAGCCTGAGGCTTAAAATACGCTTTAGGGCCGGCAAATAAGGTATAGAAGGAATCTTCTTCGGCGTTGGTTTCTTCAATCCAAAGGTACTTACCCATGATCTTGCCGTCGAGAGACGTCTCCATATGGCAGAAGATGTGGGGCCGATTGGCTTTATCCATAAAACTACCTCCTAAGAGAAACGACAACGTATATAAATCTATAATATAGAAATAAACGGCTTAGAGGAAATCCTTGATTTTTTCCCGCTTGCCCCAGTTGCGGAGCTTGCTTAAGGCCTTGCCTTCGATCTGGCGGATACGTTCACGAGTGACGTTAAAGTGCTGGCCTACTTCTTCCAAGGTCCGCGGCCGGCCGTCTTTCAGGCCAAAGCGCAGGTAGAGGACCTTTCGTTCGCGGTCCGTAAGGCACGAGAAGACGTCTTCGATCTGTTCTTTCAAGAGGATGAAGGACGCAGCGTCGTCAGGTGCAACGGCTTCCGAGTCTTCGATGAAATCGCCTAAGTGAGAATCTTCTTCTTCGCCAATCGGCGTTTCCAAGGACACCGGTTCCTGGGCGATCTTCATGATTTCCCGAACGCGTTCGACGGGGATATCCATCTTTTCGGCGATTTCTTCCGGAAGGGGTTCACGGCCCTTGTCCTGGAGGAGCTGACGGGAAATGCGGATCAGTTTATTGATCGTTTCGACCATGTGGACCGGGATTCGGATCGTCCGGGCCTGGTCGGCAATGGCGCGGGTAATGGCCTGGCGGATCCACCAGGTAGCATAGGTACTGAATTTATAGCCCTTGCTGTAGTCGAATTTATCGACGGCTTTCAAGAGGCCCAGATTGCCTTCTTGAATGAGGTCCAAGAAGAGCATGCCCCGGCCGACGTAGCGCTTGGCAATGCTGACGACGAGGCGCAGGTTGGCGTCGGTCAGTTTCTTCTTGGCGATCGTGCCGGCTTTGATGTCTTCTTCCGTCGCGTCGGGAGCGTTCCCCTGTTCAATGGCCTTGGCCAGGGTGATTTCTTCCGTCGCCGACAAGAGGGGCACGCGGCCGATTTCTTTTAAGTACATACGGACCGGGTCGTCGATGTTGATGCCTTCGGGCACGCTGAGGTCGACATTGTGCATATCCGGTACTTTTTCCGTATCTTCGTCATCTATTTCATCACGATCGCGCATGGAATCTTCTTCACCGATGATGTCAATACCCTTATCGGCAAAGAGTTCATACATCTTGTCGATCTGGTCCGGCGTCAGGTCGTCTTCTTCCATGAGGTTCATGATTTCCGTATAAGTCAAGCTGCCTTTCTTCTGCCCCGTTTGCAGGAGTTGCTGTATGTGCTGCAGGGCCAGGGCCTGGCGTTCTTTTTCCGAGAGGGCCGGCTTTGCTGCCGCCTCTTTTTTCTTCGTCGTCTTGCGGCGTACGGTTTTCTTTGTCGTTTTATTCGTTTCGTTCATATCGTCTGTCTTTTTATTCACCATGGTGTACAGGCTCCTTTCTGCTCCTTAAGACCATTGCTTCATTTCATCGTTAATTTGTTTGCAGACGGCAAGCTCAGCTGCCAATCTGGCATCGCCCGTGCGGCTGTAGCCGGCAGCCAGGCGACTGTGTTCAAGGTACTGTTTTTGCAGGTCCGCCAGGCGAAACCGTTTGACGTAATCCATCAACACGTTTTCGTCCAACGGGACGTCTTGCAGAACCATAATTCTTGCAACTTCTTCGGCCTCCTCAGGAGTTAATTTTTGCTGGATGTCATGTAGTGTGTACATCCCTTGGTGTGCATATGTATCTAATATAATTTGATAAATACGGCGGCGCCGTTCATCGGCAAAGACCGAGGCATCTACCTTGGCGCTGATGCGCTCACAAGAAGCTGGCTTTTCCAGGAGAAAGCGCAGGATGTTTTCTTCGGCGACCGCCATGGTTCCCGTGCCGCGGGCGGCGGCATTGTGCTGCGATACGGACGGGGATATGACGACCTGCTGTTGTCCTGCCTCCGGATGGGCTGCGACGTATTTATTAAATTCACTGCGAACGGCGTCTTCCCCGATTTGCAGCTGGCCGGCCAGTTTTTTCAAAAAGGCCTCTAAGAGGACCCGGTTGTCGACGGCTGCGACGACGGGGAGAACCATGGCCGTAATGGACGATTTCCCTTCAAGGGTCGTGGCATCGTAGAGGGAAAGGGCCCGGTTTAGCATGTAGTCGAGGACGTTGGGCGCGTCGTTTACGGCGTCCCGGAATTTTTCCGGACCGGCAGCATTGATGTATTCATCAGGGTCCTTGCCTTGCGGCAGGGACAGGATGCGGATGCGCATGCCAAGACCCCTTACGATGGTCATGGCCCGCTGGGTCGCCTGCCGGCCGGCGCCGTCCATATCGTAGGCTAGGACCAGTTCTTTGGCCTGACGCTGGAGGAGCCGCGCCTGTTCATCCGTAAAGGACGTCCCAAGAGACGCTACGACGTTGTGGATGCCCCGGTTATGGGCCGAGACGACATCCATATAGCCTTCGACCAATACGGCCTTGCCCTCGTCGAAGATGGCTTTATGGGCCATATCCATGGCAAACAAGAGGCGCCGTTTATTGAAGATCGGCGTTTCCGGGGAGTTTAAGTATTTCGGCTTGCTGTCGTCGAGGACGCGGCCACCGAACCCGACGATGCGGCTGCGGCCATCTCTGATGGGAAACATGACCCGGCCGCGGAAGGCGTCGTAAAAGTGGCCGTTTTTTCTTTTGCCAGGCCCAGTGCAACCAGTTCTTTGCCGGTGACGCCTTTTTTCATAAAGGCGCCGGTCAGCTTATCCCAGCTGTCCGGTGCAAAGCCCAGCTTAAAGGCGTCAATCGTATCGTCAGACACGTGACGCTTGTGGAAATAGGCCAGCCCCGGTTCACCATAATGGGTCTGTACCAGGCAGTTATGGAAAAAATTCCCTGCCATTTCATTGATTTCATAGAGTCGGTCCCGCAGTTTATCGCGGGCCATTTCTTCAGCCGACCGTTCGACGACGGGCAGGGCAATATGAGCCCGTTCGGCCAATCGCTCGACGGCGTCTGAAAAGGAAAGGTTTTCTTTTTTCATGATAAACTGAAAGACATCGCCGTGGGCATGACAGCCGAAGCAGTAGAAAAATCCCTTGTCGGCCGTGACGCTGAAGGACGCCGTCTTTTCATTATGGAAAGGACAGCAGGCCCAAAAATTGCGGCCCCTCCGATTCAGCGCGACGTAGTCCGAAATGACGCTGACGATGTCATTCGCCTGGCGAACCTGTTCAATAAATTCGCTGGAAAACCGTTTCACTCACTATCACCTGCTTTGTTTCAATTAAGCTGATGTATTTATATATTCTCTATGGACCTGTCCAATTCCTTCTTTTTGAAAGGCCCTTTTCACATAAATGCCAAAAACGGATACATAGCCTTTCTATGTTATACTATTTCGACACATAGCGTCAAGTTTCCTGTTTATAAAGGTAACTTTTTTCTTCATTTTCTCAGAATCAGCGTATTTCCTTGGCTGCGGGCTAAAATATAGCCCACCTCTTTTCCTGAAATGTGTGGATTTATTTATTTCTATTGGGTATAATAAGGATAGACAACGCCAAGATAGAGGAATATGCCAATGATTCATTTTACAGTCGGTCCGCTCCACCGGCCTACGACCGTAGCCGGCGCGATGAAACACTTCGGCGTCTCATCGACACTGCGGCGCCGCATCAAGCACAGCGGCAGCTGTACCATCAACGGCCAGCCTGCCTCGACACGCGATTTCGTCCGCGAAGGAGATGTCGTTTCCATCGTCATTCCCGTCAAAAACGAATTTGCGCCCGAGGATATCCCCATCGGCATCGTCTACGAAGACGACTACCTCATGGTCATCGATAAACCGGCAGGCATCTTAATGCATCCGACGTCGGCCGTCCGAGACGGAACGCTGGCTAACGCCGTAGCTTACCACTACGAAAAGACCGGTCAGCACTGCTCATACCACCCCATGCATCGCCTCGATAAAAACACGTCGGGCCTGTGCATGGTCGCCAAAGAACCGCAGATTCAGTATGCTTTCGACAAGAAAGATCTCAGCTATAAACGGCTGTATCTCGCGATTTGTCAGGGACGATACCCTGCGCGGGTCACAACTGTACACGCCCCCATCGGAAGATGTCCCGACAGCATCATTACCCGCTGCGTCCGGCCCGATGGAAAGCAGGCTCATTCCGATTTTACCTGCCTGGCCAGGAATGACGAATACAGTCTGCTCCAAGTCGTACTGCATACCGGACGGACTCATCAGATCCGGGTCCACAGCAGTTATCTCGGCTATCCCCTCGTCGGGGATGATCTATACGGCGGTTCGCGCCGCCTCATGCAGCGCCAGGCGCTTCACGCCTACTGCCTGCAGTTTACCCACCCCATGACGCATCGCTTCATTACCGTTAATTCCCAGCTGCCTGAAGATATGGACGCCCTCGTCCGTCAGGCCGGCTGGAATTATATACATTAACACTATTCTATACGTAACTTGTAGGAGGAATGTAAACATGCCATTAATTGGAACTACAGAAATGTTTAAAAAAGCCTATGAAGGCCACTATGCTATCGGTGCATTCAACATCAACAACATGGAAATCGTCCAGGCTGTCACAGAAGCCGCTGCTGAATTGAAATCCCCGATCATCCTTCAGGCTTCGGCCGGTGCCCGCAAATATGCGAAACCGTCGTACTTGAAACATCTCGTAGCCGCAGCCCTGGAAGATTACGATCTCCCCATCGCCCTTCACCTCGACCACGGTGCTGACTTTGAAACCTGCAAAGACTGCATCGACAGCGGTTTCACGTCTGTCATGATCGACGGCTCCAAACATTCTTTCGAAGACAATATCGCTTTGACGAAAAAAGTCGTTGAATACGCTCATTCCAAGGGCGTCGTCGTCGAAGGCGAACTCGGCCAGCTGGCTGGCATCGAAGACGATGTCAACGTCTCGGCTGAAGAAGCTCACTACACCCGTCCGGAAGAAGTCGAAGAATTCGTATCCCGCACGGGCGTCGATTCCCTGGCTATCGCTATCGGCACCAGCCACGGCGCTTTCAAATTCACTCCGGAACAGTGCACCCGCAACGCTGACGGCGTTCTCGTACCGCCGACGCTCCGCTTCGACATCCTCGAAGACGTTTCCAAACGCCTGCCGGGCTTCCCGATCGTACTCCACGGCGCATCTTCCGTCGTACCGGAATACGTTAAGATCATCAACGCCAACGGCGGCGACCTGGCTGATGCTGTCGGTATCCCCGAAGATCAGCTCCGTAAAGCAGCTTCCCTGTCGGTCTGCAAGATCAACATCGACTCCGACCTCCGTCTCGGCCTGACTGCCGGCATCCGTCAGCACATGGCTCAGCATCCGGATCACTTCGACCCGCGTCAGTACCTGACCGACGGCCGTCAGTTCGTCCATGACATCGTAGCTCACAAGATCAAAGCCGTTCTCGGTTCGGAAGGTAAAGCCTAATCGCATGTCCTGCAAAAAAGTATTGATTTTTTCTGTGGCATATGGTAAAATTTCTTCTAGTGTTCTTGTAAATTAGGGAGGTGAATCCATTGCCGCAGATTAAATCCAACATGAAAACGATGGAAAAAGACGCAGCTCGTCATGCAGCTAACTCTCGAGTAAAATCTTCGGTTCATACCGCTATCCGCCGTACGAACGAAGCTATCCTCGGCGGTGACGCTGATGCCGTTAAACAGGCATTTGATAAAGCTAGCAGCGTAATCGACAGCGCCGCACGTAAAGGCGTTCTCCATAAAAATACGGCAGCTCGTAAAAAATCCCGTTTGGCTTCCAAAGTCAATGCGATGGGCAAATAAGTTGAACTGTAGAAAAAGCGTTGTCCTCTGAGACAACGCTTTTTTCGTATAAGGAGGTTTCTATGTTCCCCCACCGCAGCCAGTGGCGTCATTTTCTGACCCTGTTTTTTCCCCTGCTCCTGACCCAGATGGCCCAAGTCGGCACGTCGGTCTTCAGCTCGATTTTCAGCGGCCGCGCCGGTACCGTCGATCTGGCCGGTGTCGCCGTCGCCGTCAACATTTGGATTCCCGTCTTTGCCGGCCTGTGCGGCCTCTTCTTCGGCATCTCGCCGATCATCGCCCAGCTCCGCGGCGCCCAAAAGACGGACGAAATCCCCGTCTACATCATGCAGGGCCTCTATCTAAGCCTGGCCTTTACGGTCGTTATCTTCCTAGCCGGCTATGTGCTGCTGCCGCCTTTTCTCGACTTCATGGGCCTTGAACCGAGGGTCCATTATATCGCCTGGGGATATCTCAAAGCCCTGTCCTTAGGCCTGGTCCCGATCTGCCTGCAGGCGACGATGCGCTACGTCGTCGACGCCCACGGCAAGACCCAGGTTTCGATGGCCATCCTCATGACCAACCTGGTCCTGACCATCATCCTCTTTCGCCTGCTCATCTTCGGCGCCGGCCCCATTCCGGCCATGGGCGGCATCGGCACGGGCTATGCCATTACCATTGCCGGCTGGGTTTCCTTCTTGCTCTTCGTCGCCGTCCTGACCTTTATGGAGCCCTTTCGCTCGTACGGCCTGTGGCGCCGTCTGCGCCCTTTCAGCTGGTATCACGCCTACCATCAGTTAGAGCTTGGCATTCCCATCTTCATCGCCGTCTTCTGTGAAACCAGCCTCTTTTCCATCGTCAGCCTCTTGATGGCTGAATTTGGTACCCTCTATCTGGCCGCCAACCAGGCCGCCATCAGCTTCACGACCCTGACCTATACCATTCCCTGGAGCATCAGCCTGGCGGCGACCATCGTCATCGGCTACGAAGTGGGTGCCAAAAACTACCATGGCGCCCGGCAATACGCCGTCCTCTGTCAAATCACGGCCCTCATCATCGCCGTCGGCGTGACCCTCTTTACCTACGTCTTCGTCGATGACATTTCCGCCATTTTCACGACCGACGCCGAAACCTTCCGGGTTCTTCGTACCCTGAAGGAAGTAGATCTGATTGCGGCGGAGGACACCAGACACAGCATTAAGCTGATGAATCATTTTGATATTAAGACGCCCATGACCAGCTACCATGAATATAATAAGGTAGAGAAGGCCCGAGAGCTGGTGAAAAAGCTTAAAGAAGGGATAAACATTGCCTTGATTACCGATGCGGGGACACCGGGAATCTCGGATCCCGGGGAGGAGCTGGTGCGCCAGTGCTTTGAGGAAGATATTCCGGTAACTTCCCTTCCCGGACCCGCAGCCTGTATCACCGCTCTGACCATGTCCGGCCAGCCTGTCAGAAGGTTCTGCTTTGAAGCTTTTCTTCCAAATGGAAAAGCGGATAAAAAGGAAAGGCAGCGGATTTTGGAAGAGTTGAGGGGAGAGACCCCGGACCATGGTAAATTTTACGAAGCCCCCTCATCATCTGCTTTCAGACAACTGAAGGATTTTGGAAGAGGT
>ENA-OQJN01000797-OQJN01000797.1-human-gut-metagenome-genome-assembly--contig:-NODE-797-length-11021-cov-2.868827_pt1 | contig 11021 bp, 11 predicted proteins | sample MGYA00242610_ERZ504777 | MGnify/ENA primary metagenome ERZ504777 (study PRJEB26092, sample SAMD00036350) | human gut metagenome | host: Homo sapiens | study: EMG produced TPA metagenomics assembly of...
AGACAAGGAAGGACCGTTTCATGGAGATGTGACGCAAAAGCAATATCGTGCGCCACAGGATATACAAAAGCTGGCAGCAGAATTGAATTACCGGGAGGATTTGATCCGAATTCCAATCTTTGTCATCTGCAGTCCGCTTCAGATCAGGAGGCTTTCTTACATTCAATCAAGAACGGACGGGAACATCTTACGCAGGATATCAGTTTTCAGATGGAAGATCGATATATTTTGATCTTCAAAACACTAAAAGGGGAACATCTTTTTTCAGATTATAAATTTTTGCTTGCCGACTATTTGAAAAGTACGTTGAAATGGATGCGGGAAGAAGAGATTTGCTGTACATTCTACGTTGGAACCTTTCAGACCAGCTTTTTCTCAGTATTATTATTCGTATCAGCATTGCAAATGGCTGGAAACTCACATTTTTGGAGAACATCAGGCGTTTTATTTTTATGATTTTATAGGAGAATATATCACCTCTTGCATTCCAAGACAGGAATTACAGCAGATTTTTAATGTGTTTGCACAGAAAACTTCCGGAAGACTTTTCGAAAAAAATTATATTGAAATTGTGGGAAGTCTGATTCAGAATAATTTCAATATCCAAAAATGCAGCGCGGCAGTGCTTTATGCATAAGAATACGTTTACCTACCGTTATAATAAAATAAGAGAGGTTCTGCGTCTGGACCATCAGCGTTCAATGGACGATACATGGATGCTGATCTGTTTGTATTTATACTTAAAATTATAGAACACATGTTTTTGTGCGTGAAACACAAAATATGGAGAAAGTTTTGGTTGAAGTATTCTGAATTTTTGAAAAATATTCTGCTACAATGAATACAATTAAATAAAAGCAAAAAAAACAAAGGGGGCTTTAATATGACAGGATTTCCACTTATCATCGCTTTTATTGTTGCAATTGTATTCATGATTGTAGCTATTTCCAAATTTAAGATTCATCCGTTCTTATCGATTATGGGTGTTTCTTTGATTCTGGGATTGGTGGCAGGAATTCCGCTGGTCGACCAGACCGCATCGGACGGAACTGTTACCAGTGGTCTGGCAACAGTGATTGGAGCCGGATTTTCCGGTACATTCACCAGTATTGGCATCGTTATTATTCTTGGAGCATTAATCGGAAGCATTCTGGAAGAGACCGGAGCTGCATTGAAACTTGCAGACATGGTCATCCATCTGGTTGGAAAACCATCCGGAGTTGGCTATGGAACTGATGGGATGGGTTGTTTCCATTCCGGTATTCTGTGATTCTGGATTTGTTATTTTGAATCCAATCCGAAAAGCATTGGTAAATCGTACCGGTGTGTCATCCGTTGCAATGTCCATCGCACTCTCCTGCGGTTTGTATATCTCGCATGTATTCATTCCGCCGACACCGGGGCCGATTGCTGCGGCATCGACACTGGGGATTGGAGATAATTTACTGATGGTTATGGGAATTGGAGCATTATGTTCTGTATTTCCTCTGATTGCTGGATATTTTTATGCAAAATACATCGGGAAAAAGGTAACAGCTGATGATGAAGCAAACTGTAATGATGTAAAGAAATCTTACGAAGAGCTGGTTGCTGAATACGGAAAACTTCCAAATGGATTTATTGCACTTGCACCGATTCTCATACCGATTCTTTTGATGGGAGCAAGCTCTATTGCATCAATGGCAGGCTGGTCAGGAACTGCAAATGACATTTTGAAGTTTTTGGGAACGCCGGTTATTGCCCTTGCAGTTGGCACCATTTTCGGTGTGATTCAGCTTGTGGGTGCAAGGAGAATCGATAAATTTTATGATTTGACGAATGAAACATTAAAAACCGTTGGACCAATCTTGTTTGTAACAGCTGCAGGCGGTGTGTTGGGAAAAGTGATCGCTTCTACAAGTATGATTGATTATATTACACAAAATGCAGAATTGCTGGAGACAATAGGTATTTTCTTCCCGTTTATCCTTGCAGCGATTTTGAAGAGTGCACAGGGATCTTCAACAGTTGCACTTACGACAACAGCAGGAATCGTAGCTCCTATCCTGCCGGTTCTGGGACTGGATTCCCCGATACGGGCAACGCTTGCGGTAATGGCAATCGGGGCTGGAGCTATGACAGTATCTCATGCAAATGATTCCTATTTCTGGGTAGTTACCAATTTCGGCGCGATGACTCCGGAAAAAGGATACAAAACACAGACAATGGCAACGCTCGTGCTTGGTCTTTCCGGTATGCTTGAGATCTTTATACTGTCACTCTTCCTTCATTAGGGAAAAATACAAGATGAAAAAGGGAGGCTTCTCACTATGAAATTTTTATTTGCATCAGATTCTTTTAAAGGAACGTTATCTTCTGCGCGTATTGCAGAACTGCTTACGACAGCAGCAAAAGAATCCTTTCCGGATTGCACCTGTACCAGTATTGAGACTGCAGACGGAGGCGAAGGTACAACGGATGCTGTATTGTCTGCAGTTCAGGGGCAGCGGATTCCACTTGTGGTGTGCGGGCCTCTCTGGAAAAAACAGACTGCTTTTACGGAAAACTGGATGAAGAACGTGCAGTCATGGAAATGGCGGCAGCATCCGGTCTTCCACTGTTGACAGAACCGGAACGAGATCCTGAAAAAACAACTACCTATGGAACCGGAGAAATGATCCTGGATGCATTGGATCGTGGTTTTCGGGATATTTCGATCGCAATCGGAGGATCGGCGACGAATGACGGAGGAATGGGATGTATGTGCGCCTTGGGAGTTCGTTTTCTGGATGAAAATGGCGAGATCTTGCAGGGATGCGGGGAAAATCTGGGTAAAATTTCTGAAATTGATGTTTCCGGTCTGGATTCAAGAGTTGCAAAGACAAAATTCACAGTCATGTGTGATGTCAATAATCCGCTCTGTGGGGAAAATGGAGCAACCTATACATTCGGTCCACAAAAGGGAGGAACCCCGGAGAGTTTAGCAAGGCTTGAGGAGGGAATGCTCCATTACCGGGATGTTCTTTTGAGAGAGTTTGGGGTGGATGTCAATGAAATTCCGGGAGCAGGTGCAGCCGGCGGTTTGGGGGCCGCACTGGTGGTCTTTTTAAATGCGGTGCTGAAATCAGGGATTGAAACGGTTCTGGATCTGGTTGATTTTGACAGCAGGCTTCAGGGTGTATCTCTTGTGGTTACAGGAGAAGGGCGCACAGACTGGCAGTCTGCGTTTGGAAAGGTACTGCATGGTGTCGGGATGCACAGCAAAAAGTACGGCATTCCGGCAGTGGCCATTGTTGGCTCCATGGGACAGGGTGCAGAAAGAATCTACGATTCAGGAATCGATTCGATTCTGACTACAGTCAATGCCCCAATGGAACTGCATGCGGCACTGGAACAGGCCGAAGAATTATATCTCAATGCGGCGAGACGTCTGTTTCGAATGCTGAAAGCCGGAAATGAGATGAAACAAACAGATTAAAATTCCTGCAAATGACAGGAGTTTTCCGGCAGCCGCGCCTGGTGCATGGTAGGAAATTTCGATTTTGTGTTTTCCCTGTTTCAGCGGAAAGCCCAGGAATGCAGTATTTACTTTTTCATAAGATACGTTCTTGCCATCCACCAGGACTTCAAAATGAGAGTCATAAGGAATGGTTGTGATAAAATAACTTTTTTGATCAACCTGGATCGTTCCCTTGAGCTGATTGCCTTTGGAAGCATTTTTATCCGCGTGAAATTCAGACTGATATAGTGTTTCGTTTGAAGCCGGGTCCTGCCAGGTTCCCAGAGAAAGCTGCAGATTGGAAAACTGGTAGCTTCCTTTTCCAAGGGTGAGGGAGATCTGCTGCTGCCCTTTTTCCAATGGAACCGCATACGTAAATGTTGTGTTGTGGTTATAGTAAATGTGCGATCTGGCACTTAATTTATTCCGTTCTTTTTCCAGTGTGATGGATACGTCAGAAGATGGCTTCTTGTTTTTTACATGAAATTGCAGGAATAAAACATGCTCCTGCTCATTTTGTCCGTTCTCATTCCAGTTCGGAAATAAGTCTGCAAGATTTAAATGAAGAATCTCAGTCTGTTTTAATACTGCCGTTATGGTTTCGTCTGTTTGTGTCAGAGTGTTTCCGGTCTTTTGGAGAGCCGGAAGCGTCATTGTTCCGGATGTGATCTTCAGACTGTCAGAATCCGGAGTCTCTTTTTGTCCGCCTTTTTCTACTACAGCATAATCTAAAAGTGTAGTCTGATTGTACGGAAACGGTAATGTATCATAGGTCTGTTTATTTAGCAGCCGGTTCGTTGCATAGGCAATTGGTGATACATTGTCATTTTTCAGAACTTTCGTATTTCCGATTGTACAGTCCCATTGATAGCCGGGAACATCCTCCTGGGTGATCAGATATTTGATGCCCATAAACCGTTGATAGACAGGATTTCTGGAAACAGACTGCATTAGAAAATTCCGATAGGGCTCTTCCAGTTCAAACGTCTTTGTCCGAAATTCCTGATAATCTGCATTATATACAGAAGAATACACAGAGTTGCTGTACTGTCCGGTGCTCCAGATGCGATTGAGATCGGCAAACTCTTCTTTTGGGGTACCGATTTGTTCCATGCGGTAAAACTCTTGTTTTCGCGTGATAAATTCGGTTGCTTTTTTCGTTTCATAATCCGCTATTTTCTGATAAAAACCGGAATCCAGCATCGTGTCTGCCTGTGTCTGGAAAGACTGATCGTAGATTCCAAGGAACAGGATTGGCGGGATCAAAAGGCACAAAACACTTCCGGTGCGAAGGGATTTTCTGTTTGTCCGAATCCCGAAACGAGTCAATTCATAAAAGAGCAGGTAGCATCCCGCCATGATGACGACGTCCAGAGCAAGTAAGAATCGGCTGAAGGACGGCATGGATTCTGTGTTTCCGGTAAATATCAGTATGATCGTCAGAATATAAGGCAGAAGTCCGCGCCAGAGCGGGCGAGCTTCTTCCTGTTGTTTTTGCATATAGCAGGCGATCAGATAGCATAAAACCGGAAGAAACGGAATCAGAACCTTGTCCCGGATGTACAGTCCGCCATTGAGCAGATAAGAAAAGAACGGAATCGTCAGAATCAGGATCGTGCTCCAGATCAGGATCCGTTCTCCTCTTCTCTTCCAGGCAAGTCCGGCGATCAAAACGGTCAGGATCAGTGTGGTCAGTCCGATTGCATAAGGATGATAAAGGATCGAGGATAATTTTACTGTAGGAATAAAAAGGGAAAGATCTGTCGGTGTTGTTTCCCCTTCTCTTCCGCCGTGCAAAGCCATTGCGGTTGGGACTAAAAAGAAGGCGCTTAAAAGAATCGCGGTCAGGATCGGACCTAAAAACCGGATTCCGTCTCTGAGAAAATCAAGAAACCGGATTTTCTTTCCAAGCGAATCCTGCAGCATAAAGTATCGGTGCAGTCCGTATAAAATCAGGACCAGAATTCCGCCGATACTGAAGTAGAAGCTGGTCATGATCATCAAAAATACACCGGATAAATAGAGAAGCGGTTTTCCTTTTTCCAGGAAAGAATCCACACCCCAAAGAGCCATACACAGAAACGGCATATAATTGACAAACATAATCTGGTTGTAGGACTGAAAAATCATAGGTGCTGACAGCAAAAACAACAGTGCAGTCAGAAAGCTGACAGTCTGGGAGAACCCTCTTTTTATGAGCCAGAAGTAAAGCAATACAACTGCTGATGCAAGGCAGGTGAAGGATGCTGCAATCAGATAATCGCTCATTTTCACAAAAGGAAGCAGATAGGACAACAAAAAAACAGGACTGTACAGTCCATAGTAGGCAAAGTTATAAATGTTCTGTCCTCCTCCGATGCCCGCTGCAAATTCCGGGAAGAAGTCTCCGGTGTCATAAAACTGCTGTCGGAAATAATCCGGAAATACGCTGTGCTGGCTGATCCAGTCTACTTTTGAGCCGAATACACCATATCTCCCGCAAAATAACCAGCAGAAAAACAAAGTGAAAAGAATCAAAAGAAAAGGCATCCGCCATTGTTTGCATTTAGTGTTCGTATTCATAGTGTGTCCTCGTTTCCTCTTCGCTGGAATCTTTTAAAATAAAAATCGGCCGGTGTTTTGTCTCCAGATATGTCTTAGACAGGTACTGTCCTACAATTCCGGTACATAAAAGCTGCACGCCACTTACCATAAAGATGATGCAGGCAAGAGAAGGCCATCCGGATACAGGGTCTCCTCAGATCAAGGTCCGTACGATGATCACGATGATCATGACAAAAGAAACCAGACAGAACAAAAGTCCCAGTACAGATGCCAGTGACAATGGCGCCACAGAAAATCCGGTGATTCCTTCCATGGAATATACAAACAGTTTTCTTAAAGACCACTTTGTCTCTCCGGCCCGGTCAGAACGTCTGGTTGCCACGCTGTCATACTCCTCTTCTAACAGAATTTTGTACATCTTCGGCAGCAGTGACGGCGGATCCTGCAGATCTACATCCATGACTGCAACATAATCTCCGCCGGCATTGGAAAGACCGGCATAAATGGCTGCTTCTTTTCCAAAATTACGGGAAAAGAAAAGTATTTGCAGCGAGGATCTTTTTGGTGCAGCGCTTTCATTTCCAGCAGTGTATGATCAGTGGATCCATCGTCGATAAATAACAGTTCAAAGTCAATATTCTCCATTTGCTTCATAACGGGCTGCATTGCCTGATAATATACAGGCAGAGCCTCCTCTTCATTAAAGCATGGGATAATTACAGTAATTGTTTCAGTTTTCATATTCTGTCTACCTCCTGGAAACGATGATACTGGTATTTTCTTAAAAAAATCCAAAAGCAAATCTTAAAAATGCTTAAGAAAAATAGTATTTTTTAAATTCGCTATAATATACACAGATCAAACAGCTTAAAATAGAAAAGAAAGGGATAAAAATATCCGGCAGGAGACAGCAAGCAGAAAAGGCCAATCAGGATCTGAGCACTGCACTCCCCCATGATCTGCGTACACCGCTGACGATTTTGAATGGATATCTAGACCGGTGCCTGCAGAAAACATCCGATATCAGAAATGAGCATATGCTGAGAGTTCCTATTACCAGTGCAGTCATGACTGTGAAAGAGGACATTTAATATTTTAGAGGTGGGAAAATCGTATTTTTTGAGAAAAAAAACATATCCCGGATGAAATACGATCCGGGATGTGTTGAAAAATCAGAGATTTAACGGATAAAGTTTGTCTTTACCTTCTCTTCTGATTCCGGTTTTGAAATTCCAGCATTTTTTCCGGCTTCCAGACAATGCAGAAGCCATGCCATATTTTTGCCGAGAACATGCATGATCTGAATTCCTTCTTTGTCCTGAAGTACTTCATCCGGAGTGTTGCCGTGTACCATATTCCAATAGTTGGAAGAAACGATTGGCATCTGGTGGAATGAAAAGTATTTTAAGAGGACATCCAAGGTTGCTGTGGTGCCGGCGCGTCTTGCGGATGCAATGGCGGCAGCAGGTTTCAGCAACATATCTTTTCCGGCAAGAGAACAGAACTTATCCATAAATTCGATGATCTGCCCGCTTGGAGATGCCCAGTATACCGGAGAGCCGACGATCAGAGCATCTGCCTCTTTCATCTTTTCGGCAGCTGCTCTTACATTTTCAAGTTCCGGGGTTCCAGCCTGAAAAATTTCGCTTTCGATTCCGTTTTTCTCTAAAACCCCGGCAATCTGGATAAGTGCGGTATACGTGCAGCCTTCTTTTCTCGGGCTTCCATTTAACATCAAAACTTTCATTTTCAATTCCTTCTTTCTTTTGAGCTTATAATAAATATTATAACGCAGAAGGAACTTTTATGTAAATATTAAGAAAACAGTTTCATAGAGAAAAGGTTACTCTTCCTCATGGCTGGCAGCATATTTTCTGCCAAGCTTGATCAGACCGGCAAAATAGAGAGCGGTCAAAACACCTGCGATAATATAAGCAACTGTCATTGGCAGACCAAATCCAATTTTCTGACTCAAAATGAAAGAAGATATGATGAACATATAAAAACTTCCTGGAATCAATGCAATCAGATAGATTCCCTTTTTTTGCCCCCCTTTTTTCGCCATCAGATAAATAGTAATTGCAGCAAATGCGAAAACTCCGATGGTCTGGTTGCTCCATGCAAAATATCTCCAAGAGGATATTAAATCCTTCTGTATTCATTTTTGCAAAAACAAGGATCAAAATGACAGGAATAAAAAATTCCCAATGTCACAAGTACACGATTTTTCTGGTTTTCTGATCAATGTGCAGGTAATCTGCAACCATCAGACGGCAGGAGCGAAGGGCTGTATCTCCGGATGTGATTGGAAGAACAATCACACCGAGGATTGCGATGATTCCTCCCACAGGACCAAGCAGACCTTTTGCAACTTCGCCAACTGCTGCGGTAGCTCCGGCAGTAGAACCGCTGTTGTAAAGTCCCATAGCTGCTGCTGCCCAGATCATGGCGATCAGGCCTTCCAGAATCATCATTCCATAAAAGACTGTGCGTCCTTCTTTTTCATGTTCTACAGAGCGTCCAATTAAAGTACACTGTGTAGAGTGAAAACCAGATGTAATTCCACAGGCTACTGTTACGAAAAAGACAGGAATGAATTTTGTTCCTGCTCCCGAATTTCCTTCTGCATCAAAGATCGGATACACATCAAAAATTCCTTTGAGACCATGGCTGAAATCAATATTATCAAGCTGATATCCCTGAATAAAGATTCCAGCAAATACTCCGACTGCCGATAAGAGCAGAATCGCACCGAAAATCGGATAAATCTTACCAATGATCTTATCAATCGGGAACAAAGTTGCGACCAGATAGTAAAGTAAGATCACTCCGTAAATTACCCATGTCCATACATTGACATCCTGAAATCCGCAAATCTGTCCTGCGAATAGATCTCCCGGGGTATAGGTGAAAACAGCACCAACAAGAAGCATCAGAAAACAAAGGAAAATATTATACACCTGATAGGTTTTATTTCCCAGAAATTTCCGGATGATTCCCGGCATTTGTGCACCATTCTGGCGAAGTGACATCATTCCGCTTAAATAGTCATGTGTTGCACCGCTGATCACACATCCGATTGGAATGGTAATAAATGCGATTGGTCCAAACAAGATCCCCTGAATCGGCCCAAAAATCGGACCAGTACCTGCGATATTTAAGAGGTTGATCAATGCGTTCTTCCATTTATTCATAGGAACATAATCAATACCGTCTTTCATTCGTACGGCTGGAGTCTCGCGATCGTCAGGTTTAAAGACATGCTCTACAAATTTCCCGTACAGCCAGCCTCCAAGTAAAAGTATTACAAGCCCTGTTATAAAAGTTGCCATAAAAATTTTCATCTCCCATTTCTTTATAATAGAGTGTACTCTGTTTTATAGGTATTTTATACTTTTTAATAAATTGTCAATAGGTTTTGCACTGTTTTCTTTATTTTTTAAAGAACTGGCAAATTAACGCTTTAGCTTAATAAACTTTTAAAAGTAAAAAGACAGGATTGCCATCTCTTTCAACGGCTGTCCTGTCTGGTTCTGTTTACATCAGTTTTCTGAATAAGTTTTTCAGATCTTCTACACTGGCATCTTTTGGATTGCCTGGTGCACATGCATCTGCGTGCGCAGATTCGGCAAGGAACGGAAGATCTTCTTCTTTGAGTGCTTCCAGTTTTGTTGGGATTCCTACATCTACAGAAAGTTTCTGTACTGCATCCACAGCAGCTTTTCTGTACTCGTCAGCAGACATCTCATCTACACCTTTCACGCCCATAGCACATGCGATTTCGCGATATTTTTCTCCGGAGCAATCTGCATTGTATTCCATAACAATTGGAAGCATCATCGCACATGCGACACCATGCGGCGTATCATAAACAGCTCCTAATGTATGTGCCATGGAATGCGCAATTCCAAGGCCGACATTGGAAAATCCCATCCCTGCGATATACTGTCCGAGAGCCATTCCTTCCCGTCCTTCTTTTTCATTTGCTACTGCACTTCTCAAAGATCTGGAAATGATCTCGATCGCTTTTAAGTGGAACATATCTGTCATCTCCCATGCTCCTTTGGTTGTATAACCTTCGATGGCATGTGTCAGTGCATCCATACCGGTAGAGGCAGTCAGTCCCTTTGGCATAGAGGACATCATATCCGGATCAACGATCGCAATGATCGGCATATCATGCGGATCCACACAGACCAATTTTCTTTTTCTTTCCACATCTGTGATCACATAGTTGATGGTAACTTCTGCAGCTGTTCCTGCAGTTGTCGGAACGGCAATGATTGGAATACAGGGTTTTGTTGTAGGCGCCACACCCTCCAGACTTCTTACGTCTTCAAATTCCGGATTTGCAATGATAATACCGATTGCCTTTGCGGTATCCATAGAAGAACCGCCGCCAATTGCAACAATGTAATCTGCTTTGGCAGCTTTGAATGCGGCAACACCATTCTGTACATTTTCGATGGTCGGGTTTGCTTTGATGTCAGAATAAATTTCATAAGCAAGCCCAGCTTTGTCAAGAACGTCTGTCACCTTTCCTGTGACTCCGAATTTGATCAGATCCGGATCCGAGCAGACGAATGCTTTTTTGAAAGCTCTTGCCTTTGCTTCTGCTGCAATTTCCTGGATTGCTCCTGCCCCATGATAAGATGTTTCGTTCAGCATAATTCTATTTGCCATTTGTATCACTCTCCTTTGTTTTGATTTTTAACAATTTTTCACAAAAATAGAAAGTGAAAAACTGTCAAATTTGTCACTTTACAATAGATTTAATACCTTAAATACTTCCATTAGTTTCAGAGGCATAGCATCAACCAGAGAGCGTGCAATTTCTTCTGGAGTTCCTTTCAGCTTTCCAAGAACCCACTGTACAGTCATATAGATGGAACCCTGGCAATACATTTCCAGTAAGAAACGCAAATGCTCTGAAATTTTCTCTCCGGTCTTCTGTTCAATCTGGTCTGTATAAAATTGAAGGATCAGATGAAAGTCGTGA
>ENA-OQJN01000798-OQJN01000798.1-human-gut-metagenome-genome-assembly--contig:-NODE-798-length-11020-cov-4.340402_pt1 | contig 11020 bp, 11 predicted proteins | sample MGYA00242610_ERZ504777 | MGnify/ENA primary metagenome ERZ504777 (study PRJEB26092, sample SAMD00036350) | human gut metagenome | host: Homo sapiens | study: EMG produced TPA metagenomics assembly of...
ACTACAGAAAGGATCATCACCTATGAAACGCAGAACCTTTATTTCTCTCATGAGCGTCATGGCCGCTGCTGGTGTTCTCTCGCTGGCTGGCTGCTCTTCCAACACTTCCGCCTCCACTGCTTCCAGCACCGCAGCTTCTGCTTCCGCTGCCGCCGCCAACAAGCTGGAGACCATCCAGTCCAACGGCAAGCTGGTCATCGCGCTGGAAGGCGCATGGCAGCCCTGGAGCTTCCACGATGAGAGCGACACCCTCGTGGGCTACGACGTCGAAGTCTCCCGCGCCATTGCCGAGAAGCTGGGCGTCGAGCCCGAGTACGTCGAGAGCGACTGGGACAGCCTGTTCGCCGGTCTGGATGCCGGCCGCTACGACCTCGTCTGCAACGGCGTCGAAGTCACCGAAGAGCGCGCCAAGACCTACGACTTCACCACTCCCTACGGCTACATCCACACCGCCCTCGCCGTCCGCAAGGATAACGAGGACATCAAGAGCTTCGAGGACCTTGCCGGCAAGACCACGGCCAACAGCCTCGCTTCCACCTACATGGAGCTGGCCGAGAGCTACGGCGCGACCGTCCAGGGCATCGACACGCTGGAAGAGACCATCCAGCTGCTGACCGCTGGCCGCATCGACGCCACCCTGAACGCCAACGTCTCCTTCTACGACTACCTGAACGTCCATCCGGACGCCGACTTCAAGCTGGTCGCCCAGACCGAAGATGCTTCTCACGTTGCGATCCCTATCGTCAAGAGCGAAGACTCTTCCTTCCTCGACGCCCTCAACAGCGCCATCGACGAGCTGCGCGCTGACGGCACCCTCAAGGAGCTGAGCGAGAAATATTTCGGTCAGGATATTTCTTCCGAGAATTAACTTTTTGTTTTGATCGTCAGCGAAGCATCGGAAGTGCATCATGGTCTATCCCGTAGGCGAAACCGCAAAGCTTCCGGATCTCGTCAAAAATATCCGGAAAGAAGATGTTCCCGAGCGCTTCCGTGCCGAACTGCGCGGTGTCCCGGAAAGTAAATAAGAATATTGACGAAGGGGGCAGATGCCATGCAGCACCTGCCCCCTTTTTGTTATAAATATCTTCCGGTAATACTCTCCGAATTTTCCCGGATCTCCTCCGGCGTGCCTGCTGCCACGACGCGGCCGCCGCTCTCGCCTCCGCCCGGCCCCATGTCGATGACATAGTCCGCGTTGCGGATGACGTCGAGGTCGTGCTCAATGACAACGACCGTCGCGCCGTTGTCCAGCAGGGCTTGGAACACCCGCAGCAGCACCTGCACGTCCAGCGGGTGGAGGCCGATGCTGGGTTCATCGAAAACGAACACCGAATCGGTCTGGGTGCGGCCGATCTCGCTGGCCAGCTTGAGGCGCTGGGCCTCGCCGCCGGAGAGGCTGGGCGTCTCTTCGCCCAGTGTCAGGTAGCCCAGACCCAGCTGCTGCAATGTCCGCAGGCGCTGGCTCACTGTCTTCATCCCGCCGCAGAACGCAAGGGCGGAGTTGACGTCCATATCCATCAGTTCCGGCAGGGAGACGGCCTGCTCCGCCTTGTTCATCAGCTTCACGCCGTAAGCCGCCCGCGCGTAGCGGGAACCCCGGCAGTCGGGGCAGACGATGTTCACGTCCGGCAGGAACTGCACGTCCAGGCTCACCTCACCGGTGCCGTCGCAGCCGGGGCAGCGCAGACTGCCAGTATTGTAGGAAAAATCGCTGGCCTTGAAGCCCTTTTGCCTGGCGTCCGGAGATCTGGCATAGAGCTTCCGCAGCTCGTCATGGACGCCCGCGTAGGTCGCCACGGTAGAGCGCACATTGATGCCGATGGGCGTCGCGTCGATGAGTTTGACGTGCGCGATGCCCTCGGCGCGGATCTCCCGGATATGTGCTGGGAGGGCGCTGCCGTTTATCTTTGCTTCCAGCGCCGGTACGAGGCTTTCCAGCACCATCGTCGTTTTGCCGGAGCCGGACACGCCCGTTACCACGGTGAGCCGCCCCTTGGGAATGTCCAGCTCCAAAGGCTTGACCGTGTGGATGCTGCCGGTGGAGAGATGGATCCCCCCCTCTGCGAACATCTCCCCTGTCCCGGCACACCGGCGCAGCTTCGTCTCAGCTTTTCCGGAGAGGAACGGCCCGATCTGGGACTCCGGCTTTGCCTCCAGATCAGCTATCGTCCCTTCGGCAATGACATGTCCACCCTTCGCTCCCGCTTCCGGCCCCATCTCGATCACCCAGTCGGCCTCTTTCAGGATCTGGGTGTCGTGGTCCACCAGAATGACCGAGTTGCCGTCGGCCACGAGGTCGTGCATCACACCGGTCAGGCCCACGATGTTCGACGGATGCAGACCGATGGACGGCTCATCCAGCACATAGAGCACGCCGGTGGTGCGGTTGCGGACGGCCCGGGCCAGCTGCATCCGCTGGCGCTCACCGGTGGAAAGGGTCGAGGCCGAGCGGTCAAGCGTCAGATAGCCCAGACCTAAATCCATCAGCCGCTTGGCGGTACTTTCGAATGCCTCGCAGATGCTCTCCGCCATCGGGCGCATCTCTTCCGGCAGGCTGCCCGGCACGCCCTTCACCCACTCCACGAGGGCTTCCAGCGTCATCTGGCAGGCTTTGTCCAGCGAGATGCCCCGCAGCTTCGGCGCACGCGCCGCTGCTGAGAGCCGTGAGCCGTGACACTCGGGGCAGACATCTTCCCGCAGGAACTTTTCCACCCGCTTCATGCCCTTGTCATCCTTGACCTTTGCAAGTGCATTTTCTACGGTGTAGACGGCGTTGTAATAGGTAAAGTCCAGCTCGCCGGCCTGATTCGAGTTCCTGGCGTGGTAGAAGATATGCTTTTTCTCTGCCGGACCGTGGTAGACGATGTCCTTTTCCTGTTCGGTCAGGTCGCGGAACGGCACATCCGTCCTCACGCCCATCTCCCGGCAGACGTCTGTCATCAGCGACCACATCAGGCTGTTCCACGGGGCCACTGCGCCGCCGTCGATGGTCAGCGAGTCGTCCGGCACCAGCGACGCCATGTCCACCGTCCGGACGCTGCCTGTGCCGCCGCACTTCTGGCAGGCACCCTGAGAGTTGAACGCCAGCTCCTCCGCCGACGGCGCATAGAAATGCGCACCGCACTCCGGGCAGACCAGCTCCCTGCCCGCCGCGACAGCCAGCGTCGGCGGGATGTAATGCCCGTTCGGGCAGCGGTGGCTTGCGAGGCGGGAGTACATGAGCCGCAGGCTGTTCAAAAGCTCCGTGCCGGTGCCGAAGGTGCTGCGGATGCCCGGTACGCCCGGCCGCTGGTGCAGCGCCAGCGCCGCCGGGACATACAGCACCTCTTCCACCGAGGCTTTCGAAGCCTGGGTCATCCGGCGGCGGGTGTAGGTGGACAGCGCCTCCAGATACCGGCGGGAGCCTTCGGCATACAGCACCCCCAGCGCCAGCGAGGATTTGCCCGAGCCCGACACGCCCGCAATGCCCACGATCTTGTTCAGCGGGATGTCCACGTCGATGTTTTTCAGGTTGTGTACCTTTGCCCCGCGCACGAGCATTTTGTCTATCATTCTGTTTTTCCTTCCCTTTGGCCTTTTTGCGCCAGATGAATTCGATGAGGCCCGGGCCTCTGTAGGCCGCGGCTTTCCGGTATGGGACAACGACAAATCATTTTATTGGGATATGAAAGAGACGTTCTCCGCCTGCTCCGGCGCTGCCGGACGGCCCGGCTCCGCTTTCGTCAGCATCTGCTGGAACTTCCGGGCCGCCGTGTTCAGCGGACGGTGATGGTCGTAGATGAGGCAGATAGAGCGGGAGGGAATGATCTCCTGCAGATGCAGCTCGACAAGCTCGCCGCGGGCCAGAAGCTCTTTTGCCATCGGTTCCGGCACAAAGGCGAGGCCCAGCTCACTTTTCACCAGCGTGAGCATCTGGTCGGTGGTGGCGGCCTCGGTGTCGGGCCGGAGCACGGCGTCGTGGTCGAGGAAGAACTGCCGGTAGAAGTTCCGGGTCATGCTCTCATCGCTGAGAGAGATGAGCGGATAGCAGCTCAGTTCCTTCAGCGTCAGGCGCCGGCTGGCCAGTGCAGTGAAGGTCTTTCCGCCCACCAGCACCTCATAAAACGGTCTCAGTTCCACCATCTTCAGGCTCTGTTCTACTTCCGCCGGGGTGGAGATGACGGCAAAATCCACTTCTCCGTTCTTCACAGCCTGCACCGCCTGGGGCGTGGAGTGGTTCGAGATGCGCAGCCGGATGCCGGGATACTCGGTGTGGAACGTCCGCAGCTTCTCGGCCAGATAGATGTTCAGCGCCGTCTCCGTCGCGCTGATGCTGATGGAGCCGTGCTCGAGGGTGGCGCTGGCGCTCAGCTCTTCCTCCGCGTCCTGTATCTGCACCGCCGCCGAGGCGATGCGGGAGTAGAGCATCTCGCCCTCCGGCGTCAGGGTGACGCCCCGGTTGGAGCGGGTAAAGAGCACACAGTTCAGCTGGCTTTCCAGCCGGTTCATCGAGTGGGTGATGTTGGGCTGATTGCTGCCCAGCACCCGCGCCGCTTTCGTAAAGTTCTGATACTTCGCCACATAATAGAAAATTTTGTAGTATTCCCAATCGACGTACATGGGAGCCTCCCCCTCTTTCATACCAGAATCACATTTTTACTCCTCCCCCACCAGCGCCACGGCAGCATCATTGACATTCGTGCCAGTAGCGCCGGTGAGGATCAGGCCGTCCACAGCTTTCAGTGCATGGTAGGCGTCGTTGTTCTGCAGGGTGTCGAACACATTCCAGCCCTTGGCAGTCAGTGCGGAGAGGGTGTCACCATCCACATAGCCGCCGGCAGCATCGGTGGGGCCGTCAGTGCCGTCACTGCCCACCGAGAACACCGCTGCATCCAGCCCGGCCAGAGCCGGAGCCGCTGCAAGGGCAAGCTCCTGATTCCGTCCGCCGAGGCCCTTGCCCGTCAGGTGGACGACCGTCTCGCCGCCTGCGATGTAGGCCAGCTTTTTTCCCTGCCCCGCGTGGGTCCGGACGATGGAGCCAAGGAAGCCGCCCGCCTCCCGGGCTTCACAGCAGAGCTGGTCGGTCAGCAGGACGGGCTCGTAGCCAAGCTCCCGGCAGGCGGCAGCGGCGGCGGTGCAAAGCTCCCGCACACTGCCGGTGATCCGGGTCATCACGTTGTCCAGCATCTTGGGCGTTTCCTGCGCCAGAAGAGCTTTTGCCTGTTCCGAGAGCTTCAGGTGATACTTCTCCGCAATGGCAAGCGCCTGTGCGCAGGTAGAGGTGTCCGGCACCGCCGGGCCGCTGGCGATCATATCCAGCGGGTCGCCCAGAATATCGCTCAGCACGATGCTGAACACCTGGGCCGGAGCGCATGCCTGCGCGAACCGCCCGCCCTTGACGCCCGAAAGCCGTTTGCGGATGGTGTTCATCTCCACGATGTCGGCACCGCTGGCAAGAAGCTGGCCGGTGATGTCCTGCAATTCTGTGCCGGGGAGCAGCGGCTTTTCAAACAATGCACTTCCTCCGCCGGAGAGCAGAAACAGCACGGTATCCTCCGCTGTCAGCCCCTGCACCAGCTCCAATGCCTTCTCGGTGGCCGCAAAGCTGTTCTCGTCCGGCACCGGATGGCCCGCTTCATAACAATTTACTCCCAGAATTTCGCCCTTGACATGCTCGTATTTGGTCACGACCACGCCGCCGTCCACACGGTCCAGCGCTTCCACCGCCGCGTGTGCCATCTGCCATGCGGCCTTGCCCGCTGCGACCAGCAGCACCCTGCCGCCCTTGGGCGCAAAGGCTTTCAGCGCGCGGCGGACAGCTTCGTCCGGCAGGACGGCGTTCAGGCTGGATGCGATGATGACATCGGCATCCTTTCGCAGAGTCAGATTCATGAAACAGACCTCCTTGTGGGGTATGATCTACAGCAGACCGGCTTCGGGCATGGTTTTTCCAAAGCCCCGCCTGGCCGGGCCGGGCCGTCCGGGAGCATCCCACCAGAATCAGGTCTTATGAAATTCTATTTTTTTGCGCGGCAGCCTACAGCAACGTCGTTCTTCTGTTTTTCTGCTCCGCTTTCATGGCAAACCGTACTGCATCACGGCCTGTCATTGGGTCCACGATACCAATGGTCAGATGTTTTGGGCTGCGACGCTTCCACCCTCCGCTGAGCAGTTCCTGTGCATCCGCCCCTTCCAGTCTGACCGATGCTTTTTGGCTATCCCCCGGCATCAGCTCTGGCAGGGACAGCGGCAGACGCGCCGTGTACAACGTGCCGCCTGCTGCATCCTCCACATAAAGATTCACGGGCCACTCCCAGTAGAATGGTGCCGCGCCCTCGTTTGCCACAGTCAGCTCTGCGCAAACGCCGTCTGCACAGGGAGTCAGCTTCAACTCTGTTACCCGGAGCCGATAGCCCAGCTGCTTCAGCACGGCATTATATCCTTTCGCATACTTGATCGATGCCGTTTTGGGGCCGAGAAAACTCATGTGCGATGCCTCCAGCAGGTGCAGCGTACGGGGAAGGTTTTTCCCCAGCATATCCCGCATGGAAAGGCTGCTGGTGAACTCGCCGCCCACCGGTGCATCCTGCCAGAAAGTGGGCATGGCAGAAAGAGCATGCGGCTCATCGCCATACCAGCCGCCCTCTGCGATCCATCCCAGCCACTCCATGGTGTCTTTTTCCTCGCCGGTCATATCGTTATAAAGGCCGAGGCCCTGTTCTGCCGCAAAGCGGAACGGCCTGCGCATCAGCAGCTTCGCCGTAGGAAAGGCCGCAAGATAATCCGCGGCATATTCGTCCCGGATCGCCTCGTCCGGCATGGGTACCAGCCCATCTTCGCTTTTGATGTGCCACTCGCCCCAGTGTCCAAGGCTGCCCAGCTCCACATAGGAAACAAATCCATCCGTACCCAAAAACTCCGCCAGCGCATAAAGCACACGATGATGCGCAGCCCGGAACACTGCATTGGCATAGTTTGGAGAGTAGCCTTTCCCATAATCCGTGTCGTACCAGCTGCCATCCTTTGTCTGCGCATAAAGCCAGTCCGGAATATCCAGATGCGTCTCTTGTCCCGGCACATCACAGACAAAACGGAGCACCAGGTGGATCCCCTGCTCCCGCAGTGAGGCAAAGTCGTATTTTTCGCTGATCGCCTCCCACGCATACACGCCCTCTTCCGGCTCTGCCTCCCGCCATGTAAGCTCCAGATAGCGGAGCGTTGCATCGCCTGCCTCTGCGGTATCGATCATCGGGGCATAACCGATCTGGGCATTGGGAAATGCGCTGTCGTCCGCAGCATAGGTCCTTGTCTTTGTGGTCGATGCGGTCATTGCAGCTCCCATCCCCAGCAGACAGAGCCCTGCCGCCAGGATCCTTGAAATATTACCCATGATATTCCCCGTTATACTGGATGAGGGTGACATCCTGTACCCCCTTTACCGCGCGGATACGGTCTGCAAATTCCATATTGGGGTCTTTGCAGAATACCTCTACCGCCATCTCGGTGTTTTCGCCCCGCATGGTCTTGGATTTGACCGCATACTTGATGCGCCTCAGCGCCCGGACGATGTCGTCTCCGGCCTCAGTTCCCACATAGTGGATCACCGCAATGTACACCCGGCCTTTGGCCTGCCAGTGGGAGAACAGGTAGATCATAACGATCATGACAGCCGCCGTGACCAGCCCCAGTGCGTACATTCCGGCACCCGCCGTGATGCCCGTAGTGATAGACCAGAACAGATACAACAGATCCAGCGGGTCCTTGACTGCGGTGCGGAAGCGGACGATGGACAATGCGCCCACCATACCAAGGGAGATGACCACGTTGGTACTGATGGCCAGCGTGACCATGCAGGTGAGCACGCACATTCCCACCAGCGTAACTGCAAAGCTGCGGGAGTAGACCACGCCCGTATAGAATTTGCGGTAGACCAGATAAATAAGGATGCCCAGCGCCAGCGCCGCCAGCAGCGCCACGGCAAGCTTCGGCGCATCGTACTGGGTAAAGGCGTTCAGGACAGATTTTTTGATAAAGTCTTTTGTGCTCATGGTTCGTTGTAATTCCTTTTCTCTCAGGTTTCGTTCCAGTATTCAAACCCGTGCCGATAGGCGGTCTTATCGCAGCACAGCACATACTTGGAAACTGCAGTCAGCTCCTGCGCACGGGGCGGGAGGATATCCCGCACGATCTGCGGCAGATACTCTGTAAATTTGACCTCCATGACCAGTTTGCCCGGCTCCAGCACCGGCAGGGCGGGAAGCGCGGAGTCAAAGATATTCCAGCTGCCCACAGCTGCCCGGACATTCTGGTCAAATGTAACGCGCACCGTGCCGGCATCCATGATCCATGGTTCCCGGTCATAATCCACGATGACCCGGGGACGGAGCACATTGCACACACACTCGGTGTAGAACTCCTGACACAAACGGCGGGGACTGTGCAGCAGAAAGTCATAGTCTCCGGCGAGAATCGCATCAAACTCTGCATGGGTCAAAGGTGCAGCTTCTTTATAGATGTAACTGCCGAATTTTTTCTTTCGCTCCAGCTTGATGCTGCGGTCGCTGCAATTATAAATGCGGATGCGGTATTTCTTGCGCAGCAGCACACCGGCATCTTTTCCTCGTAAGCAGTATTCCAATAATCGTCAAAATACAGGCTGCGGATGAAATAGCCGCCATTCGTTGCGTGGGGGTCCAGTTTGAGAACGGGGGACATCCGTGTTGTCAGTTCAGCCTTGTCCGCCCATGAGATGAGATATTTCAGCTCGTGGCGGTAAGCTTCCGTATGGCTGCAGGGCTGCGGAGCCAGCAGTTGTTCTCCCCGCTCCAGGCACCGCTGCCAGAATGCGTGCTTATTCTTCATAGGTGTCCTCCGCAATGCTGCCGTCAGGCTGGACGTAAAAACAGATCATGCCATAATGCTTGCCGGCCTCGGTAACATAATAATCAAACGCATCCTGCGTGTAACCGGATGCATTCGTTGCGCGGACCCGCAAAAAATACTGTCCAGCAGGAAGCGTATACATTGTAAGCTCCGGCAGGATCAGATCTTCCTGCCGGAAGAATACTGTGTTGAACAGATAATCTTTTGCAAGCTCGACCGTATAATGGATCTCCTCGACCTTAAAAATTATAGGAAGGATCCCAATTCAGATGCAGCTGACCGTTTGCTGCCTGCGGTATGCCAATGTAAAATGGCATGGGCTTACGGTAGCTCTCCCAGTAGTAATTATAGTTTTCTTCGATCTCCGGCCAGATGCTCTTCAGAACCTCTTCGTATTCGGCATGCGTGATAGGGACATACATCCGGTCTGGCATCTGCCAGACATATGTTTCCGTCACACCTCGGTAATGTTCCAGCATGGACTGGATACGCGTCTTATTCATGTAAGCATAAAGCTCCTTCATGGCAGCATCCAGCATATCACGGTAACTTTGTGTTTGCAGACAGCGCCGGAACAATACATTGCCCCAGTAGTTGCTCACGCCGCGTTCCCAGCTTTCAGAGTCCGAGAACTTGATGATCTCACGTTCCCGGCGGCGGAGCATACCGTCATTGTCCCAGTCCCAGAGATACCATTTGCTGGAGTTTTGTGGGCTGTACAAATAGACATTTCGATTTTGAGTGTCTGTATTGCCGGTCAGCAGCTGAAACGCCATCCAATAGGCGATATTTTCCTTATCAAAGTACGTTGCAAAGAGCTCATCCTCCATGGACGACGTTTCATCGTTGAGAACTTCCAGCATTTCGATCAATTTGGAGTGGTCACTGTCTCCCTTTATTTCCAGCAGCGCCTCAAATGCAGTTTGGTCATATGCAGGGTCCGTTGTGAGGCGGATGATATCTTCATTGCGCAAAAACTCAAAGGATTGATTTTATACAGTTGGCCGTTTGGATCTGCTCCATGCGTCTTGAGAGCGGTCTTATTCAGCTGTTCGACCTGCGTATACAGTCCATAATCTTCAAATACACCGCTGTCGCTGTCAGTCAGGTCTTTGACGTACAAATGCACGAATTGGGTTTGAAGGCCCATCATCTGGTCGATTCCCTTAATAAGGTCATAAGCCATCTTATTACGGAAGCGCAGTCCCTCGCCCATGTGTTTGTTCAGAGCGATGGTGCGCTGACCGCGCCAGCTGCCCTTATTTTTCTTTAGTTTGATCTTATAGTTCTTTTGGCTATTTCGGCTGGAGGTCTGACCGCGGATCTGAACCGTGGCATTTGGGGTCAGGGTATCATATCCAAGCTCTCCCACGACTGGGCCGTTCTCATCGCCCACCTGCAAAAGGCCGTTCACCTGATAGCGGGGAGTGTTCATGTACTCGTAGTCATAAACCGAATAGTGATTGATCTCTGCCCAGCTGTGGTTTGTGTTCTCGCTGTCGTTGCCCCGGCTCACGGTCAGGTACATCGTCACCACGCCGCTGTCATCATAGACGTTGTACAGTTCTGCATTATCCCGCAGGTGGACACTGTTGATATCCTCCAGCGGAGCCTTTTCCACCTTGTCCGCTGCTTTCTCCCCAGACGCCGCCTATGAGCCGGCAGCGCTCTCTGTACTCCCGGCCCGGCAGCACGGCACAGCCTGCACACAGCCCGGCTAGCGCCACGCCCAGCCCCAGCACTCTGCGGCGCGGGATCAGTTTCTTATCTTCCATCTTTTCTCTCCCCTCAAGAAGCACTATGCTTTGCACTCTTCGTCGGCTTTCGCTTTTTATGTTCCAGGAACAGCCCCAGCCGGGTGAAGCGCCCGGATTTTGTTTCTGCCACAATAGGCTGCTGCCCCAACACCCGATAGGGCAGGTTGGCCGTAAAGACATCCAACCGGAACAGCGTGACCAGATAAAACAGTGCCGCCCCAATCAGGAAGCCGAATCCGTAAAACGCAGGGTCGAACGCCATGGAAAGCGCCGTAAGCCCGCTGGCAGAAACAGCAAACACAGCGGCAGCTGCGACAGCGCCTCCGTAATCCGTGAAGTAAAGCAGGATCATCAGGATGGTGTTGCTCACGGCGTAAAGGCCGTACCCCACACACAGGGTG
>ENA-OQJN01000804-OQJN01000804.1-human-gut-metagenome-genome-assembly--contig:-NODE-804-length-10971-cov-10.584747_pt1 | contig 10971 bp, 9 predicted proteins | sample MGYA00242610_ERZ504777 | MGnify/ENA primary metagenome ERZ504777 (study PRJEB26092, sample SAMD00036350) | human gut metagenome | host: Homo sapiens | study: EMG produced TPA metagenomics assembly of...
TTTTTCAAACCGTTCTTAAAAATGTAAAGAATTTTCGAGAATCGTATGTGTTTCACTGTTTAGTTATCAAGGTTGTCTGTCTTGCGACAGCTTGTTTACTTTATCATATCTCTTTTTCTTTGTCAAGCACTTTTTTCAAGTTTTTTCAAAGTTTTTCGAACTCTTCCGGATTTCCGAACTGTTCTTCTAATCTGTGATTGTCGGCTCTGTTCAAGCGACTTGATTACTTTAACATATTTGTTTTAAGTTGTCAAGCACTTTTTTTAATTTCTTTTTTCTTTCAGAAATTATCTTAAATTGTCTCTTTTAAAGAAACAATTATTTTCGACAGCTCAACTAATATAACACTCCTATCCCCCACTGTCAATCCCTTTTTTACTTTTTTATTTTTATCATTCCCAGTCACTATTCTTCTTTCCACAGACAAAAAGCACACTATGGCACCCCCATACCAACCACCATTCTACAAAACCTCCATCCATAAAAACATATCATTAATAATGTAATCCAAAGAAATCAGAGGAAAATAACTTCACCTCTGATTCCGTTCTGTCAATCCTATATATTAATACACCTTCACAATCTCATCCAATCCTTTACGTCTAGGCCTCTTTGGCTCCTCTGCTGCCACACCCACAGCAATCACTGCCACTACCGTTTCCTCTTCCGGAATATCCAGCACCTTCCGAAGCTGCTCTCCATCTCTCAAACCCATGATCAAAGTTCCATACCCCAGTTCTGCTGCCTTCAGAACAAAATTTTCATTCTGCAATCCCAGGTCATAGCATCCCCAACCATTGCCCAATTCATTATCCGCAGTTTTGTCATTCTGGAAACCAGCTTTATCTTTTACAAAAGTAGTTACAACCAGTACTGCATTTTCAGCCTTACGGGCATTTCCCTCAGGCAGACATTCTCTGCGTACTCTCTCTGTCATCTCCTCAGACAATACACAATAATATCTCCCTGTCTCAGTATTCTTCCAGGAAGGAGCCTCCTGTGCAGCGCCAATCATCTCCATCAGTTCTTCTTTTGTGACCTTTTTGTCTGTTGCATATTTTCGAATACTTCTTCTTACTTCTATCAATTTCTGAAATTCCATCATCCAGTTCCTCCTGTTGTATTTTGGATTAAGCTGTTTTTAATATATAATAATGGGATATCCACCGTCAATATTTTCATAAATAATTACAGCCTCTTCTTCCGGCAGATTGATACATCCATGACTTCCGTTTCCTGTCTTATAACGGTTTCCTCCAAAAGCCGACTGCCAGGGCGCATCATGCAGCCCCTGCCCGTAGACAAAGGGCATCCAGTATTTTACCTTGATATCATATCCGTATGCATCGCTGGTGAGCGTAAAAGGACTTGCTTTATAGGCAATGGGCCAGGCTCCCGTATAGGTATGTCTTTCCTCTGTAGGCGCCCCACTGACAATGTCTGTTTCCGTCACCAGCCCTCCATCTTTGTACAGCCAAAGGTGCTGTGCATCCAGACTTACCTCTATATAACTGCCTGCCAGATCATCCGTTCCGTTTCTCTGCATCCCCTTGCTGCTGTATACCGGTTCACGGACCACATTCTTGCCGCTTTTCAGATCAGAAAGCAGCTGGCTTAGCTCTCCGCTCTGATCAATCCTGTAACCATATTCATTATCCTCCACAGTCACATCCGTACCCATAGAGGTATGAAAGGTTCTGGGAACATAAATGGTATTGTATTTATTGGCAAGCTGTGAAATAAAGGTACCTGCCTGCTCCTGATCAATTATGATCTTTGTTCCCTGAATACTGATCCAGGAATTTACAGTTTTGGAATCCAGAGTCTCTGTCGTATTTCCAAAGGTATAGGTTATGGTAGCCTTGCGGTATTTTTTCAATTGTCCGTTTAGGCTTTTCAATTCCTTTTTCAATTCTTTTGAAGCCTTTACAGAAGGCTGCTTATATGCCTGCTGGTTCAGATCTATCTTGACTTCACCGGTGAGCAGCTGATCCTGAAACTCTGCTTCCAGCGTCTTGTCCACGTAATTTCGAAGACGTTCTTCATCAATCTGTGTCCCTGCCACCTGCTTTACTATAACAAATTTCTTGTTCTTCTTGCTATATCTGATCTCAGCATTTTTGGGCTTCCGTTCTTTCTTTCTCTCCAAAATGATCTTCTGTCAAAGCAGCTTGTTCTGCTATCTCATCTTTGTTTACCTGATATTCTATTTCGTAATTTTTCCAAGAGGCCAGAAACGTCCTTGTCTGGTCACGCTGCTGTTTCAAAGCTGTAAGTGCAGACTGAAGTGTTCCCTCATCCAGAGAATATCCCAGTTCCCCTACAGTTGTCTGATATACCTGACTGCCATCCTCCCGGAAAACAACCTTTTTATCCTGAAATGCTTTCCGGATGGTCTGTCCGGCCTTCTCCACATTCTGACCGGATACATCCAGACCATATATGGTAATTTTTCTCCCCAGTGTGTCCGTATCCACTTTATGTATATAAGCCAACAATCCTCCTCCCAGAAATAAAAATACTGAAATACATATCCCCAGGATAACTTTTATCTTTTTCTTTCTGTTTTTTTCTTTATTATCCATTTCCCGCCCCTGTTCTTTTGTACTCTTTTTGAGCCTAATAAGTTTCAGGCAGGCTATAAAAAATGTTTTACAGTCTGCCTGAAAAATTATACCAGAAAAATATATGATTTTGTAATTTTTATTTATACCAAAATATTTGCATTACCTGGAATCCTCCCGGATTGCTTTTACCAGTTGATCCCCTCCCTGTTCATACCATTTGCTTACGAATTCATCAAAATAGGATATGGGGCGCTTCCCCATAATAATCTGGATAAAAGTATTCTTCTCCAGAGTACCAAGAGTCTGAGGAATTTCCAGATTTGAAGTTTGCAGATAGATTTTCTCAGGAGTCCTGTAATCCGATTTCACCAGAAGACCTACTGCAGAAATGCGGGACTTGTAAGCTGCCCAGTCCTCCACTGTCACATTCTGCCCCTCCATATAATTTCTGCAGGCCTGATAGTAGGATTTCTCAATAGCACTGAGTTTCTCTTCTTCCATATCTCCTGCAATTACCTTCTGAATATGCTCTGTCACACGATAAGTGGCTTCATTGTAATCCACATTGATCACCAACGGCCTTGCTGTAGGATCCACATTCAGGGCAAAATAGCTGTTCATTTCATCTGCATCCTTTGCTTCATACCTGGTATAATCAAAAAGTACACTCAAAATCTTCATTACAATTTCAGGATGCTCATAACCTTTTCGCACCACTACATATTTGTTGTCTCTGAATGTAGAATAGGTTTCTGCCGTTTTCTGTATTTCTGCCGGAAAATAATATGGCTCCCAGTCAGAGTCCGGATCTTCTTCATACTCATCCATAAGAGGATTATTAGGCGTCCACCACAATCCGAAAAACGCCCCGCACTTTCCGCTGACTACCAGATCCCTTAGATTATTCTGGGCCCGCAGTGCAAAATTCTCATCCAGAATTCCCCTTTCATAAAGCTGGTTCAAATATTCCAGTGCATTCTTCGTCTCTTCTGTAAGAGAACCATATACCACTTCTCCATTCTCACCCTTTTGCCATCTCTGGGGATTGGCTCCGAATTTCTGAAAAATAGGGTCAACAGAATAACTACTACTCGTAGTTCCCACCAGTGAAGTATCACATACCAGTCCGATAGAATCTTCTCCAGGTGCTGCACCCATTCTGTTTTTCTGAAAAGCTTCAATAACATCAAAAGCTTCTTCCAGAGTCTGCGGTTCTTCTAATCCCAGCTTATCCATCCAGTCCTTACGAAGCCAGAGCAGGCAGGGACCATGATCAATAACAGTCTCAGGCATTGCCATCAGCTTCCCGTCATATTTCACAGAATCCAGAAGCTCGGTTCCATAACTGGAATACATAGCTTTGATTCTGTCTGTAGTACAGGATTCATACACCTCTGTCAAATCTTCTATCAGATCGTTTTCCACCATTTCATCCAGCATTTTCTTGTCCGAGATCACCATGACATCAGGGAGCATCCGATCTTTCACAATCACATTGACAAATTCATCATATCTGTCTTCACTTTCCATGTATGTGTTCTCATTCTGGATATTCAGCATCTTTTTCAGATAACGGGTATATTCATTATTTTCATAAGTCTGTCCCTGGGGCAGATTAGAATTATTGGCACCATTCATCTGGGCAAGAGTATAGGTCACAGTTTCAGGATACTTTCCATAGGGAGTTGTCCGGGCTTCTTCCCAGTCCCCGGATTCAGTTTTTTTCTTTTCCTCAACCCCATCCGCTTTTTTCTGCTTTCTGCTGTGTCTCCTTTGTTGCTTTATTACATCCGCTTTGAAGCAAAGTTATTCCCAGAATCAGAATTACAAAAAGCTTTTTTTCCTGCCTTTGTCACACTCTGTATCATCATGATGTTTCTCCCTTTGGAATCCGCATTTCTACTACTGTTCCCTTACCTACACTGCTGGTGATACGAATTTTATATTCCTCTCCGTAAAGCAGACAGATTCGATCGTTCACATTTTTCAGCCCATACCCTTCTGCCTGGTAAGTAACCAACGATTCTGCCACTGACTGTTCCATTCCCATTCCATTATCTTCTACCCGGAGAAGTACTGCATCCCCGGCATCCAGAAAGGACAGCTGCAGGATTTTATCTCCTTCTTCTTTTACATCCAGTCCATGCTCTAATGCATTTTCTACCACTGGCTGCAGGATCAGTTTAGGGACTTTTTCTGCTTTTACCTGCGGATCAATCTTCCACTCTACTGTAAAATCATTGTCATGCATCACCAACTGAATAGACAGATAAGCTTCAATATTACGGATACAATTCTCCACAGTTACCATATCCTCTCCCTTGCTCAGAGCTGTACGATAAAAAGTAGATAAATCCAGAGTCACCTTACTGATTTCTTTCTGACCGCTCTTAATAGCCATCCAGTTAATAATGGAAAGAGAATTATACAGAAAATGGGGATTGATCTGTGCAGTAAGCGCTTTCAGCTCAAATTCCTTAAGAGCTATTTTGTTTTCGTAAACTTCACTGATCAGACGGTCAATCTCCCCCATCATCCTGCGGAAGCTTCTGATCAGAACCCCCACCTCATCCTCTGCATCGCTGGTAACCGTAACCTCTCTGCTTCCATGATTTACCTGATCCATATTTTCCGTAAGCATTTCGATCTTGCGGGTAAATAATCTGGAGAAAGCCATACCCAGAATAAAAATGATCAGTACACAACCTGCGATCAGCGGAATCTCAGCAAACAACATCTGATAAACTGATTTTTCTACAGATTTTTTAGTTTTATACAGATAAAACTTCCAGCCCGTATTCTGACTGGTACTATTTACTGCTACATATTCTTTGCTGATCTGCTCTAAAATTTTATCCGATTCCCCTAAATCTGCCAGGTCATTATCCTGAATGTTCTCATCGCGGTACACAATATTCTGGCTCTGATCCAGCACCATAGTTCCAGATTCTTCTGAGATAATATTTTTCAACGGTTTGAATATTTTATTGTAATCCAGAGTAATACACAGAACCGCCGTGCGGTTTCTTCCGTCGTAAATATTTCTCACTGCCGCAATCTCCGGTTTTTCCGTATTTACCAGCCACTGTACCTGCACTTCATCATTCAGCTGGCTGCTCCACCATTCCTGTCCTATCTCATCCATAGGTACAAGAGTATATTCATGTCTCACTTTAATACTGTCTGCAAAAATCTGTATCTGATTGATAGCATCATGATAGGATTTAGGCACTGTGAGAAGAGGATCCACAATCTGGGTATATTTGGCATATGCCACATAATTATCCATGTTTTTCTCATTGATCATTTCTTCAATATCCGGAGAATAGGTAAGATAATTGATCAGTCCTGTATATACTTCGATCTGGCTGTCAATACTTTCTCTGGTCTGTTCCAGGATGGATGAGGTATCCTCCACTTCATTATGGCGCACCAGCCTGCTCATACTGTTATGGCTGTACAGAGCAAGCATCGTCATAGGCACCAGACTGGATGTCACCAGCAGGATTGTAAGCTTATGACGGTATTTCATATCTCTAAATTTCTTTCGGATTCTCTTCATCGTCACCTGTTCCTTTCCTGTAGGACTCAGGGCTGCTTCCGTAATATTCCCGGAAGCTTCGACAAAAATAGGATACATTGGAGAATCCTACTTTTTCACTTACCTGTGCCACCTTCATATTTGTGCTGCACAGAAGCTCCTTTGCCTTCTCCATACGGAATACCCGGATAAAACGGTTCAGGTTCATTCCTGTTTCCTTTTTGAAAATAAAACTCAGATATCCTGAGGACAAATATACCTTTTCTGCCAGCATCTCCAGGCTCAGATCCTCTCCGTAGTGCTGATAGATGTAATTTTTCACTGCAGCCACCTCATTTCTGGATTCACTCATAGAACGTTCCAGAAAATTTTCATACTCCCGGATATTCTCCTCAGTAACCTGAAGAATCTGTGAAATATCACTGCAGTTGTACAGTCTGTCAATCTCCTTATCCAGGCGGCGTTCCTCTGAAAACTGTGTTTCCTCAAACAATGCCTGGATCACATTGGAAAATACAAATTTAATATACATAGCCGAAAACTGGGTACTGCTTTTGTATTTGTCCGTAAGGCACTGAAAATGGACTTTCAGCTGCTGAATGTCCTTTCTGCTGATGTCCTCAGAAATTCTCTGCATCAGCTGGGAATCCTGGACAGCCTTGTCCACATGACTGTACTCTTCCTCCTCATTGGAGAATACATGATTCTCCGGATGATAAAATCGCTCCTCCATCTGCTGTTCCAGCTCTGTCATGATCTCAGGCAATGCTTCACAGCCCTCAAACTTCCTGCTTACTGCCAGATGAAAGCTTCCCGGATACTGGCGCTTCATCACAGTATACAGCTGATTAGCTACCAACAGATAATCGCAATATACATCGTTAAACAAAAACAGAGACTGTCTGGCATTCAGATTCAGATAGAAAAATATTCTCCGCAGTTCCTTGCGCATATCCTCTGCCAGATTCTCATCTGCAGTATCAAAAAAATTCTGGGAGGATTCCACCAGAATGGCACAGTGCCACTGATTCCAGGTATCCAGGTTGATCATTTCTCCGGCTTTTTCCAGAATTTCTTTTTTTCCTGTGTAAATATAATTCTGGAGAAAATACTGCTGGAGAAAATCCTGTTCCTTCTGATCTCTGATCTTGCGGTTTTTATTTTTGTCAATTTCACTGCGTACCTTTTCCAGTGTTTCACTGAAAATATCAGGATCCACCGGTTTTAAAACATACTCCTTCACTCCATAACGGATTGCCTCCTGGGCAAAGGAAAAATCGTTATAGCCACTAAAGATCACGATCTGCAGCTCCTCTTTTTTCTCTTTTGCCTTCTTTGCCAGTTCCAGGCCATCCATATGAGGCATTTTAATATCTGTCAGTAGTATATCTATCTCCTCATTTCTCAAGATTTCCAATGCCTGGCGCCCGTTGGAAGCCTCAGAAATCTCAAATTCTCCCTCTTCCCTGGAAAGCAGAAATTTAATTCCCTCTCTCTCTATTTTTTCATCATCAACCACTAATACACGATACATAGCTTCTAACCTCCTACCCCCTTATATATACAAATAAAGATAGTTCCTGCAATTATGGAACTATCTTTATTTTCAGTCACTTATTATCCATATCAGCCTGCGTCTGATACTATTTTATCATCCTTTTACTGCACCTGCAACAACACCTTCAATAATATATTTCTGGCATACCAGGTAAACAATAACGATCGGGATAATATCGATCATAATACTTGCCATCATCGGTCCCATCTGTACATGACCGAAGCTTCCGCGGAAGTACTGTACTGCCATAGGAATTGTACGATATTTCTTAATATCCAGTACCAGGGTCGGCAGAAGATAGTCATTCCATACCCACATCAGCTGAAGGATTGCAGTGGAGATAATGGTAGGCTTCAGAATCGGGATCAGGATCTTGAAAAATACCTGTAACGGATTACATCCATCGATCAGGGCAGCCTCTTCAATTTCCAGCGGGATTCCCTTTACAAAACCGGTGAACATAAATACTGCCAGTCCTGCACCAAATCCCAGATAAATAATACAGATATTATAAGGAGTGTTCAGTTTCAGTGTATCTGCTGTCTTTGCCAGAGTGAACATAACCATCTGGAAAGGAACTACCATACTAAATATGAACAGATAGTATAAAATCTTGGAAAGCACTCCATTTACACGGACAATGTACCATGCACACATAGAGCAGCACAGCAGGATCAATACTACTGACATAACTGAGATTACAAGGCTGTACCAGAAAGATTTCAGGAAATCCATCTGTGTTACGCTGGCTACATAGTTTGTAAATCCATTCCATATTTCACCCAGAGGAAGTTCAAATACTCCTGTAGTTGTAATGGCTGATTCCTTTTTTAAAGAGTTTAAAAGGATCAGTATAATAGGATAAATCCAGAAAAGGGACAGTATGGTTAATATAATTGTAGGAATAATACTTTTCTTTTTATTGTTTTCCATTACTGCTGCACCTCCTTAGATGATGTTGCTTTAAGCTGAATCAGAGCAATGGCTACAACCAGAATAAAGAATACAACTGCTTTTGCCTGACCGATTCCCTTCCACTGTGGTCCGCTTCGTGCATAGAATGTATCATAAATATTCAAGGCAAGGAGCTGAGACTGCTTGGCAGGATCTCCACCTGTAAGAGAAAGGTTCTGGTCGAACATTTTAAATCCATTTGTCAGTGTAAGGAAAGTACAGATTGTAACAGACGGCATGATCATCGGTAATTTAATCTTGAACAGAATCTGTCTGGATGTAGCTCCGTCAATCTGTGCCGCTTCGATAAGGTCAGGTGAAACATTATTCAGACCTGCCACATAAATGATCATCATATATCCGATCTGCTGCCAGCACAGAAGGATCAGCATACCGATAAATCCGTTCTTTGCAGACAAAGCCAGCAGCGGTTGTCCCCATTTGGATAACAGACCATTTAATAAGGTCTGCCAGATGTATCCAAGAACAATACCACCAATCAGGTTTGGCATAAAGAATACAGTTCTGAATGCATTGGTGCCCTTGAATCCCTTTGTCAGTGCCAGTGCAATGGCAAATGCCAGAACATTGATCAGAATACTGGATATAAAGGCAAATATCACAGTCAGCCAGAACGCATGACTGAAAGTATTGTCAAGTAATATTTTCTGATAGTTTGAAAATCCTACAAAAGTAACATCCTGCACTGTGGTAAATTTACAAAATGAAAGGTAAATTCCCCAGATAAACGGCCATAAAAATCCGATTATAAATGCAGCCAGTGTAGGCAGGACGAAAATCGGCCACCACTTTTTGATTGTTTTTCCTACCATGGTAAATCTCTCCTCTTCTTCCCATTCTCTGCTTAGAATCTATAAAAGGGAGACAGGAATCTCTGCCTCCCTTATTTTTTTATTCATTATTCGGAAAGTGCCTTCTCTGTTGCCCAGTTGTCAACAAACGCACTCTTAACATCATCCCAGGAGCCAGATCCTGCTGCATATGCTGTAAGAGCAGATCCAAGAGTATTTTTCCACTCTTCAGATGGCATTGTTGTAAAGTTCCATGATACAGGTGTCAGACCAGCTTCTGTATATTCTGCATCCTGTTTTACAAATACATTGCTTGGTGCCTCTGCTGTTTTGAAAGGAATTGTGAATCCCATGTCTTCAGCCATGGATTTTGTTCCTGCTTCAGAGGTTACACACCAGTTCATGAAATCAAGTGTTGCTTTTACATCAGCTTCAGATGCATTCTTATTTACACACCAGTAATTCTCTGTACCGGTTGCAAGACCTTCGTTTGCATCATCTACACCAAAGTAGATTGGGATCATAGCCAGCTCGTCATCTTTGAATGTTTTGGAAAGTTCACTATATTCCCAGGAACCATTCTGATAGAATACTGCTTCACCATTTACAAATTCATTTCTGGAGTCATCTGCTGTTTTTGCAGAAAGCTCAGAACCGTCACAGGTAGAATCTGTAATGTAAAGATCAAATACGTTCTTGTAGTTATCAAGGTATGTACCTTTAATCGCATCTGTATCATCGATTCCGTCTTCTTTATACTCATAGTAGATTGGAAGGTTTGCAAGATGTGTTTTAAATCTCCAGTCAGAGGATCCGTCCATACCTGCAGAAGTAAATGCTCCCTTAATTCCCAGATCATCTTTTTTGCTCTGGATATCATCAGCAACTTTCTTTAAATCATCAAAGGATTTAATATCGTCCAGAGTATATCCTGCTTTTTCAAGTAAGGTCTTATTTACGATCAGACCATAGGATTCGATTACATATGCGATTCCGTCCACTGCATCTCCATCCTTTAAGCTGTAGGAATCAGATGTCAGCTGTGAGTAAATATCGGAATCTTTCAGATCATAGCAGTAATCTTTCCAGTTTTTCAAACCAACCGGTCCGTTTACCTGGAATAAAGTAGGTGCATCACTCTTTGCCATTTCTGACTGAAGTGTTGTCTCATACTGTCCGGAAGCTGCTGTAACAACAGTTACCTCTGTACCAGTTTCCTCTGTGTATTCTTTTGCCAGGTTCTGCCAGTCTTCATCCTGCTCTGGTTTGAAGTTTAAGTAATAAACCTTTCCGGCGTCATCAGCCATTGCCGGTACTGCCGGGATCATAGTTGCTGCCATAAGTACTGCCATTCCCATTGCTGTTACTTTCTTCATCTTCATAATCGTTTTCTCTCCTTTTCCTATGATGTTTTCTGTTTCTTAACTTGAGTATATTGTTAAATTTTTCAGCAGGATTTCGCCATGAATAAAAAATCAAGAAACATGAATTAAATTTTCAGATATTGATTTTTTCTTCTTTTTATATCATAAAAAGAAG
>ENA-OQJN01000805-OQJN01000805.1-human-gut-metagenome-genome-assembly--contig:-NODE-805-length-10958-cov-9.294617_pt1 | contig 10958 bp, 10 predicted proteins | sample MGYA00242610_ERZ504777 | MGnify/ENA primary metagenome ERZ504777 (study PRJEB26092, sample SAMD00036350) | human gut metagenome | host: Homo sapiens | study: EMG produced TPA metagenomics assembly of...
AAGCCGAGCAGCGGGAACAGCGGGAAGCAATGGAACGCTCCCTTACAAGGGACGAGGAACGGATTGAGGTTCTGGACAAAATGGTAATGCGGCTTTATGAGGATATGATTGCAGGGCGTATCAGTGAGCAGAACTTCAACACCATGCTGGAAAAGACGCAGACCGAGCAGACGGAGCTTAAAACAAAAGTGTCCGAGGGCAGAAAGCGGCTGTCCGATGAAGTCCAGCTTGCCAATGATGCAAAACAATGGGTGGAAGCCATTCAGGAATACGCCAACATCACAGAGCTGGATGCAGCCACCCTTAACCGCTTAATCAAAGAAATCGTCGTGCATGAGCGCATTGACGAAGATAAAACAAGACACATTTCTATCGAAATTCATTTTAATCTCAAACCCATCCCGGAGGTGGAACAGGTCACTGCCTGACCTGTCCCGCCTGGATGGTTCTCTTAAAAACACCATATAGATTTTTGTACGCCGCCGCCCGCCATCGAGCAGAATTTTACACCTAATTGGGGATAAAACAGCTCATGGCGGGCGGCGGCGTTGCCCTTATCGGCACTATCCTTGTACCGCTTCTTTCCGGTCTGTTCGGATAAGTTTACGGAGGGTAGCCTATGGAGAGCATACTGGAAGCGATTAACGAATGGATAAAAGAAATCCTTATCGGAGCCATTAACGGCAACCTTTCCACTATGTTCGGGGACGTAAACGAAAAAGTAGGCACCATTGCAGCGGAGGTAGGCAAGACCCCGCAGGGGTGGAACGCAAACATTTTCAACATGATACAAAACCTGTCGGAAAATGTGATTGTACCCATTGCGGGGCTTGTCATTACCTATGTCCTCTGTTATGAGCTTATCAGCATGGTAACGGAAAAAACAATATGCACGACGTTGACACTTTTATGTTTTTCAAGTGGTTTTTCAAAGCCTTTGTTGCCGTTTTCTTGGTAACACATACCTTTGATATAACAATGGCAGTCTTTGATATGGCGCAGCATATTGTGTCCGGCGCGGCGGGAGTAATTGGCGGCAATACGAATATCGACGTGGCCGAAGCCCTTGCCGCCATGCAGGAGGGACTAAACGATATGGAAATCCCCGAACTACTGTTACTTGTCATGGAAACGAGCCTTGTAAGCCTTTGTATGAAAATCATGTCCGTACTGATAACCGTTATCCTCTACGGCAGAATGATTGAGATATACGCCTACTGTTCCGTTTCCCCTATCCCCTTTGCCACCATGACAAACCGGGAATGGGGACAGATTGGGAACAACTATCTAAAGGGGCTGTTTGCACTGGGCTTTCAAGGCTTCCTCATTATGATATGCGTCGGCATTTACGCAGTTTTAGTAGGCGAAATGGTGGTAGCGGACAATCTGCACAGTGCGATTTTTTCCCTTGCAGCCTATACCGTTATCCTCTGTTTCTCCCTGTTCAAATCCGGCGCACTGGCAAAATCCATTTTTAATGCACATTAACACAGCACAAGCGGGAAAGCCCCGCAGAAAGGAGGTTTTTTCTTGGCGTATGTACCTGTACCCAAAGACTTATCCAAAGTCAAAACAAAAGTCGCTTTCAATCTGACAAAGCGGCAAATCCTTTGTTTTTCAGTGGCACTTCTTATGGGACTGCCGCTTTTCTTTTTGCTCAAAGACAGCGCAGGGACGAGCCTTGCGGCAATGGCAATGATTGTCGTCATGCTTCCCTGCTTCTTGGTTGCCATGTATGAAAAGCATGGACAGCCCCTTGAAGTAGTCATAAAGAACATCATTCAGACAAAATTTACCCGCCCCAAAGTGCGACCGTATCAGACGGAAAACTTATATGCACTCTTGGAGAAACAGCGGGCATTAGAAAAGGAGGTATCAGCGATTGTCAAAAGGACAGACAAAAAAGACGCGGGAAGCCGCAGGAAACAGGCGTAAGCTGACCCGCGCGGAAAAGAAACAGATAGCGGCGGTTATCCGGCAGGCAAAGGGGGACGGCAAAGCCCACACCGCACAGCAGACTATTCCCTACCTTGCCATGTACCCGGACGGTATCTGCAAAGTGGCACAGCGGAAATATTCAAAGAGCATTGCTTTTGAGGACATTAACTATCAGCTTGCACAGGCAGACGATAAGACCGCCATTTTTGAAAACTGGTGCGATTTCCTCAACTACTCTGACGCAAGCGTGAACGTGCAGCTCTCTTTCATCAATCAAGGCTCACAGCAGGAACAGGCAGCGCGGGCAATCCATATCCCGCCGCAAAATGACGATTTTAATTCTATCCGCACCGAGTATTCCGATATGCTGAAATCGCAGCTTGCCAAAGGGAACAACGGGCTTGTGAAGCACAAGTACATCACATTTTCCATTGAAGCGGACAATCCGGCGGCAGCAAGGGCGCGTCTTTCCCGTATTGAAACCGACGTACTCAACAATTTCAAGGTGCTTGGGGTATCGGCGCACCCCTTATCCGGCTATGAACGTCTGAAAGTGCTGCATGGGGTATTCCACCCGGCAGGCGAGCCGTTCTCATTCTCTTATGACTGGCTGACCCCGACAGGACTTACCACAAAGGACTTTATCGCCCCGTCCTCTTTCAAGTTCGGGGAGGGACGCTATTTTGCTATGGGGAAAAAGACGGGGGCGGTATCGTTCCTTGAAATCCTTGCCCCGGAGCTAAACGACCGTATCTTAGCGGATATGTTGGACTTGGAAACAGGGGTTATTGTCAATCTCCACATTAAAAGTATCGACCAGTCGGAAGCAATCAAGACCATTAAGCGCAAAATCACTGACCTTGATAAGATGAAGATTGAGGAACAGAAAAAAGCGGTTAGAAGCGGTTACGATATTGATATACTCCCGTCCGACCTTGCCACTTTTGGAAATGAAGCAAAGAATTTGTTGCAGGATTTACAGAGCCGCAACGAGCGAATGTTTCTCCTTACGTTCCTTGTGGTAAACATGGCAGATACGAAGCGGAAACTGGAAAACGATATTTTCGCGGCGGCGGGCATTGCACAGAAATACAACTGCGCCTTGACCCGTCTTGATTATCAGCAGGAAGCGGGGCTGATGTCCTCTGTCCCTTTGGGCGAGAACCTTATCCCTATTCAAAGAGGGTTGACGACGAGCAGCACCGCTATTTTTATCCCGTTCATCACGCAGGAGCTATTTCAGACCGGGGCTGCCCTTTATTACGGGCTGAACGCTTTAAGTAACAACATGATACTCTGCGACCGCAAGCAGCTTAAAAATCCCAACGGCTTAATCTTGGGAACACCGGGTAGCGGAAAATCCTTTGCAGCAAAACGGGAAATCACAAATGCCTTTCTCATTACCGACGATGATATTTTTATCTGCGACCCGGAAGCGGAATATTTTGCCCTTGTAAAGCGGCTTGGCGGGCAAGTGATACGCCTATCCCCGACAGGCAAAGGCATGGACGGTACGCCCCAGTATGTGAACCCTATGGATATGAACCTGAATTACAGCGAGGACGACAGCCCCCTTGCACTGAAAAGTGATTTTATCCTGTCCCTCTGCGAGCTTGTCATTGGCGGCAAGGAGGGCTTGCAGCCCGTTGATAAGACCGTCATTGACCGCGCCGTAAGGAATGTGTACCGGGACTATCTTGCTGACCCTGTACCGGAGAAAATGCCTATCTTGGGAGACCTTTACGACGAGTTGTTAAAACAGCCGGAGTCGGAAGCTGCCCGCATTGCGGCGGCATTGGAGCTGTATGTTTCCGGCAGCCTTAACGTATTCAACCACAGAACGAATGTGGAACTGAATAACCGCCTTGTCTGCTTTGACATTAAACAGCTTGGGAAGCAGCTCAAAAAGTTAGGTATGCTCATTGTGCAAGACCAGATATGGAACCGCGTTACCATTAACCGGGCAGAAAAGAAATCTACCCGCTACTATATGGACGAATTTCATCTGCTCTTGAAAGAGGAACAGACCGCCGCTTATAGTGTGGAGATTTGGAAGCGTTTTAGAAAATGGGGAGGTAAACAGGCACAGTCCCTAAAATCTTGCAAATGGGGATTGTGTATGCCGTCTTAACCGGAGCCGAAAAGAACGGTTAAGAATATCAGCGGAGAAGAAAACGGGAAAGGTTTTGCAATCCTAATCCGAGTGGAAGTGTCAAGGTAATACTTGATACACACGCAACGCATAGGGCTTGACCCCCGGTTTGCAACAGCCGGGAATATAACAGCCCCACGAGGCTCCGCTATCGTTTCGGTCTGCGGCATAAACCGCAGGATAAAAAGATATGCTATGCCGGGTATGAACAGACATACCGCTGAAAATGGGCGAAAGCCCCGGAGGGACAGATAAAAAACTGTCCGTTAATCACACAACAGATACCCACAGCTATTACGCAGAACATTAAGGACTTGCTTGCTTCCCGCGAGGTGGAAAATATCTTTGAAAACTCTGATTTTGTCCTCATGCTCAATCAGGCACAGGGCGACCGGGCTATCCTTGCAAAGCAGCTCAATATCAGCCCACAGCAGATGAAGTATGTAACCCACACCGAAGCAGGCGAGGGACTTATCTTTTATGGAAATGTGGTGCTGCCCTTTGTAGACCATTTCCCGAAAGATACCGAGCTTTACCGCATTATGACGACGAAGCCGGAGGAAGTGAGCAGCCTATGAAAACAGATGTGATTATCAATAGGGACGCGCTTTGTGCTTTGCAGGAGTTACCCTCTGAAAGCGTCCATTGCTGCGTTACAAGCCCGCCCTACTTTGCGCTGCGGGACTATGGGCTTGACGCACAAATCGGGCAGGAGGACACGCCGGAACAGTATATTGACAGGCTGACCGCTGTTTTTGGCGAGCTTTACCGGGTACTTAGAAAGGACGGTACGCTATGGCTGAATATTGCAGACACCTATTGCGGCACTGGGAATAAAGGCGGCTATGCTGACCCGAAAAACCCAAAGGGGCGCACCGGACAGGGACTTGCAAGGAACAGCCGCGTTACCGGCTGCAAGCAAAAGGACTTAATCGGTATTCCCTGGCTCCTGGCGTTTTCCCTGCGGGAACAGGGGTGGTATCTGCGCAGCGATATTATCTGGCAGAAACAAAACCCTATGCCGGAAAGCTGCAAAGACCGCCCGACCCGCTGTTATGAACATATTTTCCTGCTCTCAAAAGAAAAGAAATACTACTATGACGCTGCCGCCATTGCAGAACCCTTAGCACCTACTACCGCAGAACGGTATCGCAGAGCGCGCAGCACCAACAGCAAATACACACAGGAAATCCCCGGACAAGGAAAGGTACAGGGGCTAAACCGACCGAGGGACGGCGGCTATTATGACGACGCGCTCATGCCGACCACGCGGAACAAGCGGGACGTGTGGCTGATTAACACCGTCCCCTATAAAGGGGCACACTTTGCCGCCTTTCCCCCGAAATTAGCAGAAACCTGTATTTTGGCAGGCTGCCCCAAAGGCGGGATTGTCTTAGACCCGTTTTTTGGAAGCGGCACGACCGGGCTTGCAGCGAAAAGCCTTGACCGTCATTATATCGGGATTGAATTAAATGCAGAATATTGCGCCCTTGCGAGGGCGCGGATTGGAGGTGCAGGACTATCAAACAATTAAAACCACGCGATAAAATCACACAGAAAATGACCCGCGACGGTGCGGTAGAAGTCAACGAAACACAGCAGACCGCCGAGCGTATCAGCAGCCGGGAAGCAGACAGCGACTTTTCACAGCCGGATAATGCCGCAGCCGAGCGCGTCATGGAACGCCTTGACGCAGCCCATACCCGAAAGGCAAGCAAAAAGGCAGTCAAGAAAGCGCAGGAAGCGGCTGTTTTGCGTACTTCCACTTCCCGCTTGCAGTTTACCGACGAGGAACGGGCAATGCCGGAACTACAACCCTATATCAAAAAATCAGAAAAAGCAGCCGACAAACTGGACGAAGCAAAGGCAGCTCTCCCAAAGCAGAAGAAACTGGTAAAAGAGCGCACCTTTGAGGAAACCACCGGAAAGGCAAAGACCCGGCTTCACTTTGAGGAACAGGAAAAGCCCATACCCGGCGGCAAACCCCACAATAACCTGTTATCCCGCCCCGCGCAGGAAGCGGGTATTTTCGTTCACAACAAGATACACAGCGTCGAGAAAGATAATTCCGGCGTGGAGGGCGCGCACAAATCGGAGGAACTTGCCGAGCGCGGCGCAAGGTACGGGACAAGAAAACTAAAACAGGGCTACCGCAGCCATAAGCTGAAACCCTACCGGGAAGCGGCAAAAGCAGAAAAGGCAGCGTTCAAGGCAAATGTGAACTTCCAGTATCACAAAGCCTTGCAGGAGAACCCGCAGCTTACAAGCAATCCCTTTTCCCGGTTCATGCAGAAACAGAAAATCAAACGCCAGTATGCAAAGACCGTAAAGAAAGGCGGTACAGCCACCGCCAAAGCAGCCGCCGGAGCGTCCCAGACAGCGGCAAAGAAAGCGGCAGCCTTTGCCGGACGACACCCGGCAGGCGTGATAATCGCTATCGCCGCGCTGCTTTTATTTATCATGGTATCAGTGGGGCTTTCTTCCTGCGGGGCAATGTTTTCCGGCAGCATGAACAGCGTGTTAGGGACTTCCTACACGTCGGAGGACAGCGACCTTGTGGCAACGGAACAGAGCTATGCTGCAATGGAAAATGAGTTACAAAGCAAGATTGACGCTATCGAAAGCACCCACCCCGGCTATGATGAATACCGTTATGACCTTGACACTATCGGGCATAACCCCCACGAACTTGCGTCTTATCTGACCGCCCTTTTGCAGAGCTACACCCCGCAGAGCGCACAGGCAGAGCTAAAGCGACTGTTCGGCGTACAGTACACCTTGACGTTGACGGAAGAAATCGAGATACGCACTACCACCGACGAGGAGGGCAACGAGGAAGAATACGAATACCGTATCTTGAACGTGAAGCTGACAAACAAGCCGATTGCTTCCCTTGCGGAAGAACTACTAAACCCACAGCAGTTTGAAATGTTTAAGGTGTTCTTACAGACACAGGGCAACAAACCGTTGATTTTTGGCGGCGGCTCCCCCGACGGAAGCCCGTCCGAGGATTTAAGCGGCGTGGAGTTTGTAAACGGCACACGTCCCGGAAACCCGGAGCTTATGGAGCTTGCAAAACAGCAAGTCGGAAATGTGGGCGGCTACCCCTATTGGTCTTGGTACGGCTTTAACAGCCGCGTGGAATGGTGCGCCTGCTTTGTGTCATGGTGCTACAATCAAGCCGGAAAAAGCGAACCCCGCTTTGCAGGCTGCGAATGGCAGGGCGTTCCCTGGTTCCAGTCAAGGGGGCAATGGGGCGCGCGGGGCTATGAGAATATCGCACCGGGCGACGCTATCTTTTTCGACTGGGATTTAGACGGCGTTGCCGACCATGTGGGGCTTGTGCTTGGCAGGGACGGAAGCCGCGTCTATACCGTTGAGGGCAATTCCGGCGACGCCTGCAAGATTAAAAGCTACGACCTCAACTATCAATGTATCAAAGGCTACGGGCTGATGAACTGGTAAAGCAGCCCCCGAAAAGAAAGGAGAAATGATCTATGGCAAACAATAAAATTGACCGTATCAATAAGGAAATCGCAAAGACCCGCGAGAAAATCACAGAGTATCAGAACAAGTTAAAAGGACTGGAAGCGCAGAAAACCGAAGCGGAAAACCTTGAAATCGTGCAGCTTGTACGCGCTATGCGTATGACCCCACAGGAACTTAACGCCATGCTCAAAGGCGATACTATCCCCGGCATGACAGCTGCACCCGCTACCGAAGCCGCAGACTATGAAGAACAGGAGGACAATGCAGATGAAGAATAAACTGAAAAAGACTATGACCGCCCTTTGTGCCGCCCTTATCCTTATGGGCGGTTTTTCTGTCCCTGCCTATGCACAGGGAACAGCCGCAGAGCCACCCGCAGAGGACGCGACCAACGACAGCAATGTAGTTGTGGAGGAAGAAGAAACGCCGCCCCTTACCCCAAAGGGCAACGCAACACTGGTAGACGATTTCGGCGGCAATAAGCAGCTTATCACTGTTACCACAAAAAGCGGCAACTATTTCTATATCCTCATTGACCGGGCAGCCGAGGGGGAACAGACCGTACATTTCCTTAATCAAGTGGACGAAGCCGACCTTATGGCACTGACCGAAACTGGGGAAGCCACGAAAAAACCGGAAGTCTGCAACTGTACGGAGAAATGCGAAGCCGGAAAAGTAAATACGTCCTGCCCGGTATGTGCAACCACTCTGACAGGCTGCACAGGCAAGGAACCTACCCCAACACCCACAGAGCAGCCGGAAGAACCCAAAGAAAAAGGCGGCAATCCCGGCGCGGTACTTGCCTTAGTCCTCTTTGTGCTGCTTGGTGGCGGCGCGGCGTTCTACTACTTTAAGTTTGTAAAACCGAAGCAGAACGTGAAAGGAAGCACCGACCTTGAAGATTTTGACTTTGAGGATTACGACGAGGACGAGCCGGAAGCAGATACTGGGGAAGTTTCCAAAGAGGAAGAAACGGAGGACGAGGAAGTATGACCCTATTTACCGACAATCCCTTTGAAAAGATGATGATACAGAAGCCGGACTATGGCAAAGGGGAAAAATCCCCGCCGGAGCTTTCTTCCCCACGTTGCGCGGGCTGCCCTTACAAGGGGCAGTCCCCTTGTGTGGGGTACTGTCTAAAACAGGTACAGGAGAAAAAGAAAACCGAGCCAGAACACTGAAAGGAGGATTTATCATTGATTTTAGTTATCGCAGAAAAGCCCAGTGTGGCGCAGACTATCGCTGCCGTACTTGGGGCAAAGGAAAAGAAAGACGGATTTCTCACAGGAAGCGGTTATATCGTTTCTTGGTGCGTGGGACATTTGGTAGGGCTTGCCGAAGCTGCCGCCTACGGGGAACAGTATAAAAAGTGGAGCTATGACAGCTTACCGATTTTGCCGCAGGAATGGAAATACACCGTTGCCGCTGACAAGGAAAAGCAATTCAAAACCTTAAAAGAGCTTATGCACCGGGCAGACGTTTCCGAAGTCGTCAATGCCTGCGACGCAGGGCGCGAGGGAGAACTCATTTTCCGTTTTGTCTATGAAACGGTGGGCTGCAAGAAACCTATGCGCCGCCTTTGGATTTCTTCTATGGAGGACAACGCAATCAAAGAGGGATTTTCCCGTCTGAAGAACGGCGAGGAATACGACGCGCTCTTTGCTTCCGCATTATGCAGGGCAAAAGCTGACTGGTTAATTGGTATCAATGCTACCCGTCTTTTCTCTGTCCTTTACAATCATACCTTGAACGTGGGGCGCGTACAGACCCCGACATTAAAAATGCTTGTTGACCGGGACGCAGCGATTACCACCTTTAAGAAAGAGAAATACTATCATGTGCGCCTGTCCTTATCCGGCGCGGAAGCTGCAAGTGAACGAATTTCAAATAAGGCAGAAGCCGACGCATTAAAAACGACTTGCGAAGCGTCGCGGGCAGTCTGCACTTCCCTTGTGAAAGAGAAAAAGACCGCAGCCCCGCCGAAGCTCTTTGACCTTACTTCCTTACAGCGGGAAGCAAACCGCCTGTTCGGATATACCGCAAAACAGACCCTTGACCTTGCACAAGCCCTGTATGAAAAGAAGCTCTTGACCTATCCGAGAACCGACAGCAGCTATCTGACTGACGACATGGGCGATACGGCGACGGACATTATCAAGCTGCTTTGTGGGAAGTTTTCTTTTATGGAGGGCGCAGACTTCACGCCGGAGCTTGCAAAGGTGCTGAACAGTAAAAAAGTATCCGACCACCACGCGATTATTCCCACAATGGAGCTTGCAAAGACTGATATTATCGCGCTGCCGGAAAGTGAAAAAAATATCCTTACCCTTGCCGGGACGCGCCTGCTTATGGCGACCGCTGCACCGCATACCTTTGAAGCGGTTACAGCACTTTTTGAATGTGCCGGACAGTCCTTTACCGCAAGGGGAAAAACGGTATTGTCCGACGGTTGGAAAGAGATTGACCGAAAATACAGGGCAGCCTTAAAGAACAAGCCCGAAACGGACGACGCAGACAGCGACACAGAAAAGACCCTGCCGCCATTTGTCGAGGGACAGACCTTTGAAAATCCGGCGGCAACGGTAACGGAGCATGACACCACACCGCCAAAACCTCACAACGAAGCGTCGCTGCTTTCCGCTATGGAGCGCGCCGGAAGCGAGGACACCGACCCGGACGCAGAACGCAAAGGGCTTGGCACTCCTGCCACCCGCGCCGCTGTTATTGAAAAACTGGTAAAGGGCGGCTTTGTGGAACGCAAAGGCAAGCAGCTACTTCCCACAAAAGACGGTATCAATCTTGTGTGCGTCCTGCCGGACACCTTGACAAGCCCGCAGCTTACCGCAGAATGGGAAAACAATCTGACGCAGATTGCCAAAGGCAAGGCAGACCCCGCCGCATTTATGGAGGGTATCGAGGATATGGCGCGGGAACTGGTAAAGACCTATCCGTTTCTTTCTGATGATAAAGCGCAGATGTTCAAGCCGGAACGGGAAGCGTTGGGAAGCTGCCCCCGCTGCGGTTCTCCCGTCTATGAGGGAAAGAAAAACTACTATTGCAGCAACAAAGAATGTATCTTTACCATGTGGAAAAATGACCGTTTCTTTGAAGAACGAAAAGTAACCTTTACCCCGAAGATTGCCGCTGCACTCTTAAAATCCGGCAAGGTAAATGTGAAAAAGCTCTATTCTCCAAAGACGGGCAAAACCTACGACGGAACTATCGTATTGGCTGATACAGGCGGGAAATATGTCAACTACCGCATTGAGCTTCCGTAGAAAAAATAACTGAATAGCAAGCATAGGAAAAGAGTACCCTTTTCCGTAAAATCCCTGCTTTCTCTACCGAGAACGGCGGGGATTTTTGCTTGTTGGGAAGT
>ENA-OQJN01000806-OQJN01000806.1-human-gut-metagenome-genome-assembly--contig:-NODE-806-length-10949-cov-5.949917_pt1 | contig 10949 bp, 9 predicted proteins | sample MGYA00242610_ERZ504777 | MGnify/ENA primary metagenome ERZ504777 (study PRJEB26092, sample SAMD00036350) | human gut metagenome | host: Homo sapiens | study: EMG produced TPA metagenomics assembly of...
ATCATTGCCCGCAGACCACTAATTACTTTTGCTCTTTTTGCCCATAAGCTAGGGAGAAAGCCCGTGATTTGAACTTCGCCCATGCAGTGTTTCTCATGAACAAAGCACTGTTGATGATTTTTTGCGACCTTGGCGGCATCTTCGCCATAGAACATAAAATTGCCGCCAGCTTCAAAACCAATGAGAGTGTCCGGGTACTGCTCTTTTAATGCAGTGTATTCGGCTGCACTGGCGGCGTTCAGTTCAAGGGAAAGTCGATGATTCTTTTTTCTTTGTCGGACAGATAGCGGTCAGACTGAATCATCAGGTCGATATACTTTTCGACCTGATTCCAGCGAAGAAGAATTTTCTGGTGGTCTGGATAGTGTTCAAACGTCAAGCCCTTGCTGTCATGGTCAAGCCAGCCGCGACTTCCATCCAGATAGGTGTGCGAGGAGCCACCGGGTCCGTTTGGAGCATATTCTTTGGCAAGAGCTTTTGCCCGGAGGTTTCGGTCAGGCTGCAACTGATAAATTTTCCATATCCGAAGTTTGCTGTTTCAAAGTTGGAGCCTCTCCGCAGAGCATTTTCAATGTCGGCCTGTGACAAAGAGAAAGCGGAGGGCGATTTTTCGCTCTCCGCTTGGTCGATGGATTCAATTTGTTTCGCTTCGGTAGGAATGTGGGTGTCGAAGAAACTTAGCTGTAAATCAGCTCGTTCATCACCAGTTCCTCGGCCTGTGCGTTCAGGCTGTTCATGTGCTGCACCCACTCCATCTGATGCTGCTCTTTGTTCGGAGCTGGATTCTGCTCCAGCAGCTTCTGCATGGTCTGCTGTATCCGGCTCTCCGCGCTCTGCTCCACTTCCAACAGGTGCGGATGCAGAGTTCCCGACAGGAGCATCGAGTTGTACAGTACCGGGCGATGCTTCATCAGGTAAGTCCGGCGCAGTCGCCCGTACTTGCCCAATGCTTTCTCCTGCTGGGGCAGGGTCAGGTTCGGAAGCAGATAATCTCCGACTTTCGAGTAGGTCACGTTCCTGCTGTTCATATTCATATTGGCTCCTTTCTACGTTACGACGGCGAATGGTCGTCTTTACAGTTCTTTCGATGCTGCGCAACAGCTCACGGCTGCACTCGCTGACTGCGGTGCCCAGTGCATACACAGCGGCAGGAGTGGAAAAGGAGAAGATCGCCTGAAAATCGTCCCGGTCAAAATGACCTTCCGGCTCAAAGCCGCAGCGTTCGAGAACAGCATAGGTGATGCTGATTGCGGCGGCAGATTTGAACTGGAACTCCTGTCCGGCTTCATCATACCCCATCAGGAGAGAGCCGTCAACGATGTCGAGAATGTCACCGCTGTTGTTATCCCAATAGGAATCCACCAGCCTGCCGCAGATGTCCGCGATTTGCTGGCCGAGATTTTCCTGCTGAACACCGTACTCTCTGGCAAGCATTTCCGAAACAGGCTGAACCAGATCGGGGCCGAGCTGCCACATATCCGGGTCACGGGAATTACGGCGCACCCCGGTATCGCTCACATCGAAAACGTAGTGCAGACGCGGAACACTGCTGGACTGGTCTAACAGAGCGATGCCCTTGGAGCCACGCCGGATATAGCGGTTCATGCGGTCATTCCAAAGGTCGAAACTGGCGCAGGCGGTGGCATCGGGTCGCTGGGCGTAGATCATAAGCTGGTCTGCATAGCTGTACTTGTACAGCCGGGATGCAGTGGTCAGGTAGTCCGTCCAGTTTTCCCAATACCGGGTCAGTTCCTTTGCTGTTTGCTGGGCAAGGTTGAGGTATTCTTGCGTTTTATTTGGCATTGCGTTCCTCCTTTCGATTTCAGGATATAAAAAGAGCGGGCAACCGTTTTATGGTTGCCCGCTCTTAGTTAATATAGAAAATTATCTTGGAATCTTGAAAGCAACAAAATAGACAGGAAAATCGTAATCATCTCTTGATAATATGGTACTTGCCACACGTGCCGCTGCGTCTGGATAGGGATATACTTCAATGGGCGATTTTACTAACAAGGGAAAGCTATAACTCTGCAAATAAGAAACATATCTATTCCAGAAAGAGTCAAAATCTGACACATCTACATAAGCAACAATAAATGTTGAGGTTCCAAGAGCATTATAGTTTACAACTGCTTTGCTTATATGAGTATCAATGTATGTGGTACTAACGCTAGATAATTTTAAGCCTTCATAAATGGCAATCTCTTTACCGTCTTTTGTTAACAAGATATCTACTTCTGCGGAATCCTTTTTATTTACGGATAAGCCATGTCTGGTTTGGTCTTTTATCTCTGTGTATCCTTTCATAAAAAGCAAATCTCGAAAATAGTCATTCATACTGTTTTCCGAGCTGGCACCATTAAATGAGCAATTCAAACAAAAGCGTTGCCCTATTTGAAGTAGATCTCGAAGGACAACCTGCGATGAGGCTATATCTGCATTTAATCTAGCAGCATTTGACAAGGGAATGGGCTCTACGCTTTCAGATTCAAAGTAATAAATCTCTTTGAGTAAAAAACCAGATTCAGACGACTTAAGTGATTTGCTGATAGATTCTTTCAGTATATGCCCTTTCGATTTTAGCAAAGCAATGTCGCGGGGAGAACCCTCAACTGTAAAGTCCAACGCTTTTTTATCCCAGTTATCGCCTTTCATGCCAGCATAATAGGCAAGCCCCAAATCTTCATAATCGTATGTACAGTTTTGAAATGCCCTTGCAACATTGGGCGATTCGAGTTGTTCCAAATATTGAACTACTCGCCTTGAAAAGTTTTGGGGCAACCTATAAGTGAAATCGAATTCTCCCATAAAAAATCTCCTTAAGCCGTAAAGTCGATAGAATAATTATACCATATAATTACTTTTGGCGTAACCCCCTATTATGTACGCCGCCAAGCGGCGGCATAATTTAGTTAAGTGGAAATTCCAGCTCGGCAAACTCGGCATCGGTCATAAGTTTCAACTTTTTGATAACACCCTCCGACAGTTCGCGCAGAGCAGTTTCGTCCGGCAGAAGATAGCACTGCATCAACCGCAGCTCCTACATCAAGCCCAGCCGGGAGCCCGGGAATTGTAGAGCATCATCAGCGTCAATTCTTCGCCATTAAAGTTCATGAGCATCTCTCACTTTCCGGCACCCAACAGGGCTGCACTCCGGGGCATTGCATTTCTCTTTTGCGCCAGCCAGTGAAGCCAGCTTTTCCAGCGTGGAAGGGTGGCTGTTCAGCCCCAGTTCTTCGGCTTCGGCGGCTCTGTCCAGGATAAAATCGTAGTCCTGTATCAGCCGCCGACCTTTTTCCATGTGATGTGCTTCCAGAATTTCTTCCCGGACTTCCTGAATCGTCAGTTCCGGGTCATTGACCTGACCGCTATCCATCACAGAAAAGTCTCTGTGGTAGATGGTGTAGTCCCAGCCCTCATCCGTGGACTGGATGGTGATATAGCCCTTACCGCCCAGCTCCCATGCACCCTGTTCGTCCTGCGTCTGAATTTCCGGGTAATAGTCGGCTCCATTGCGTTCCATCACCTCAGCAAACTGGCAGATGTGGAACACATTGCCAAAACCACCCATGTCAAAATGGTAATCGTCCAAATATTCCAGCCGTGACGTAAAGCTGCGGCCATCTGGGTAGTCCACCTGAATCACACCGCCATCGGGAACGCGGTGGAGATCATCATAATAGCTGTTGATGAGCCGAATATCTGGCGGTATTGTTTCTGGTTCCCAGATACGCCGTCTGCCGATGCCCGCCTGCGGGATGTTTTCGAGGATCTTTACGCTTTCCTGTTGGATGGCCTTACGGTCATCGTCCGAAAGTTCAAACAGATACCAGTTCCGGGCGGCAGGAATGGCGTTCCTGCCATCGGGCGGCAGGTTCTTTTCGGAAATCTGCCCACTTTCCAGTGGCTCGCCGGTCACCTTGTTGTAGGTGGCAAAGCCGACTCCTGCACCGTTTTCTCGGAGGTGGAGATAGCGTTCATCGTTGATAAGGTAGACCGCTTCTTTTATCTGCTCCATCAGCAACCACCCTCAAACTCCAGAGAAAACTTGCTGCGGCCATCGGTCTCGGTGCCCAGCAGCACGGTGGCATTGTAGGTTTTGCCCTTAACACTCTTGCAGTCCTTCAGGCGCACACGACCATCCCGCAGCAGCTTGTCCGCCACATGAGCGTCCAGCCGCTTGCCCAGACGCTTGAAGAACGCATTGTCCTTCCACAGCACGAAACGGCACTCCCTGTTCTCACAGAACCAGCCCTTTTCACGCTCCACAACATTTGCACCGCAGTTCGGGCAGATACCAATAATCTTGTTTTTCATAAGCGCATTCGCTCCTTTCCTAGACTCGGTGGTCTTTACCAGCGAGGAGATCATTTCTTTGATTTCAGTCATAAATTCTTCCGGCTCCATCTCGCCGCGCTCGATACGCAGCAGTTTTGTCTCCCAGTCAGCAGTCATTTCTGGGGACTGGATTTCTTCTGGCATCACGGTGATAAGGGCTTTGCCCTTGTCGGTTGGCAGCAGCACCTTGGTTTTCTTGGTGCCCTTGCGCTCCAGAAAGCCTTTCTGCACCAGTTTTTCGATGGTGGCGGCTCTGGTTGCCGGGGTACCGATGCCCTGACGCTCCACGCCCTCCGGCATACTATCCGCACTGGCGGTTTCCATAGCGTGCAGCAGGGTATCCTCGGTAAAGTGCTTCGGCGGGGTCGTTTGCCCCTCTTTCAGTTCTGCATTGAGGATGCTGCACTCATTTTCTGCGACATTGGGCAGGGCTGTGAGTTCCTGCTTTCGGTTCAGGATGTCCGCCAGCACCTTGCGCTCCACCGCTTTCCAGCCTTCCTCCAAAACTTCCTTGCCCTTGGCGGTAAATTCCTCCCCGGCGCATTCGGTGGTCAGCAGGGTCTCCAGATAACGGAAGGGCTTGCTTACCGCCATCAGCGTCCGGGCAATGATGAGTTTCAGGACGTTCCGTTCGCCTTTGGGCAGTGCGTCCAGATCGGCTTGCAGCATACTGCGGGTGGGCAGGATAGCGTGGTGGTCGGTGACTTTTTCCCGATTGACGGTGCGCCGTGTCCGGGGCACAGCCTCGTCCACATCTTCCGGGGTAATGTCGAGAAAACCCTCCAACTCCTCAGTCAATTCCTCCAGCATTTCCTCGTCATCGTCGGTGATATAGCAGCTATCAGTTCTGGGATAAGTGGTAAGTTTCTTCTCATACAGGCTCTGCACATAGTCCAGCGTCTGCTGCGCGCTGTACCCCAGCAAGCGGTTGGCATCCCGCTGAAGGGTGGTCAGGTCGTACAGCGACGGCGGACTCTCGGACTTTTCCTTGCGGGTGATGCGCTGGATCGTTGCTACCATCTCCTTTCGGCAGGCTTTCAACAGGTTTTCAGCAACGGATTTTTCAGGAATGCGGCGGCTGGATGCCGTGCAGCCGCTGGTCAGTTCCAGATCCACCGTGTAGAACTTTTCCGGGGTAAAGGCGGCAATGGCAGCTTCTCTCACTACCGTCATGGCAAGCACCGGGGTCATAACACGCCCCACCGCCAGCGGTTGACCGTACAGGCACGAAAAAAGCCGGGACGCATTGATGCCGACCATCCAGTCGGCACGTTCCCGGCAGAGTGCTGCGTTGTACAACGCATCGTATTCAGTTGACGGTTTGAGGTGGGCAAAGCCCTCCCGGATGGCGTTTTCCTCCATGCTGGACAGCCACAGGCGGGTAAAGGGCTTTTTGCACTCGGCTTGCTGGTAGACAAGGCGGAAGATCAGTTCTCCCTCGCGCCCTGCGTCTGTAGGATAGTTCTCGGAGGTGACTTTTCTGACTTTGTTACTCGATGGCATCCAATGGGCCGATAAAGCGGTAGAAAATCTGGATTTTCTGGACGTATTCGCCATCGACCTTTTCCGCTTTGGATACCAGAATCTTGTCAATCAGCTGATGCAGAATCTTATAGTTCAGTTCGGTGATGCCAGCGTACTTGCTGACTTCATCAATAAAATCCTGAATCTTGTCCAGCTGATCGTGTTCAGCACGGCCTTCCCGCTCGTACTGCTCAATCTTCTCGGTCAGTTCAGCCTGTTCTTTGTCGTAGCGATCTGCAAGCATTTGAAAACGTTTCTCCGGGAGAAGTCCCTTTGATACGTCCTCATAAAGTTTTGCATACAGGTCTTCGATTTCTGCGATTCGTGCTTTACACTGCTTCAAATCCCGTTTGTGCTGCGCCCGGTCAGAGGACACCCGGAGGTGCATCTGATTTGCAATCTTCTTCACAAGGGCTTCCCGATTGCTCACAGCAGCCTTTGCGTGTGCCTGAATGTCTGCAAAGACAGCTTCATGCAGAACACGGGCTTCCAAATTGTGAGAGTCACAGGCTTTCGCACCATATTTCCGATAAGTGCTGCAACAATAAAAGGTCTGATCCAGAACACTGTTGCGTTTGCGCCTGTGCTCAACCTTGACTAACATCGTTCTGCCGCAGTCTGCACAGCGGATAATTCCCTTGAAAATATTGTCGTAGTCGGTCTTATCACACATAAAGCAGCCAGAACGGCTGTAAAGGATGCGCTGCACGTTCTCCCAACGGTCTTGTGGGATGATTGCTTCATGTGTATTCGGAACGATGGCGCGTTCTTCAAACGGAATATAACGTCGCTTTTTGGATTTCATGGACACGGTGGGCTTGGCTTCGTAGATGATGTGTCCGGCGTAGACCGGGCTGTGCAGAACCTGACTGATATAGGCATTATCCCAATCATACATCTTTTCATCATCAATAAAGCGGCCAAACATCTCTTTCTTGTAGTAACACGGCTTCAGAACTTTTTCATCGTGGAGCCGCTTGGCGATGCGGTGAAGCCCCAGCCCTTCCTCTGCCATTGAATAGATGTACTCAACAACAGGGGCGGTGTTCGGGTCAATCACAAGGTGATTGTGGTCGGCAGGGTCTTTCTGGTAGCCAAACGGTGCGTTGCTGGAGATATACTTTCCGCTTTTCTTGCGTGTCCGAAGGGCACTCTTGATTTTTCGGGAAGTGTCTTTGGCGTACATTTCATTGATGATGTTTCTGAACGGAGCAATATCCATCTGGGATTGCTCGTTGGAATCATAACCATCGTTGATTGCAATATAGCGGACACCGTGCTCAGGAAAGAAGATTTCCATATACGTTCCGGTTTCGATGTGGTTGCGTCCAAGTCGGGACTGGTCTTTGGTAATGACTGTTGCCACCTTTCCTTCCCGGATATCATCCAGAAGTTCCTGAAAGGCAGGGCGGTCAGAGTTCGTACCGCTGTAACCATCATCAACATAGAACTGGCAATTCCCGAAACCGTTGCGTGTGGCATACTCCATAAGCATCGCCTTTTGAGTGCGGATGCTCAGGCTTTCGCTGTTTGAACCGTCATCTTTTGACAGTCGGCAGTATAAAGCAGTTACTTTTTTGTCCTTTTCCATGTGTACCTCCATAATGGAAAAGAGACCTCATCAATCACATTGTAGCGGATGCTGCGTGATGATGCAAGCCCTTTTCCGCAGTAAAACGTCCAATTAGCCAGCGGCGAGATACGATTCGGCAGTTTTACGAATTTCTTCTTCCGCAAGCCGCTGAAAAAGCGTATTCATCGGCACATTGCCGATATAATGGCGTTCCACGATCAGGCGCACGGACTTCGGACTTCTCGGCGCACGTTTGCGTGTGGTGGGCTTCTTCTCAGATTTTTCTTTGTTCAAGGGCAGACCTCCTCATTCATGTGGTGCAAATACGGAAAGGAATGGATGGATGGATTCTATTCGTTTTTCTCTTTTTGTTTTATTACGTTGGTTAGGTGAAAGTTTTCTTTGATACAGTCTTAAAGGCTGCTATACTGCATAGGAAAAATATCTTTTGCAGATGCCATTAAGAATCTGCATCACAGAATCGTGATTTTGGCGGTTCTTGAATCGTGAAAAACGCAGAACTATTCAACATTTGGAATTTTCACAAAGATGTGATTGGGCGAAGAAAACCGCGTTCGTCTGCGCTCAATCAATCCCGCAGCGTCCAATTCCTTAAGCGCACTGGAAACACTGACAGTGCTGCGCCCTAGCTGCTCAGCCAAAGAGCAACTCGTAAAAATGACAAACACGAATCCACGTTCATCTATCCAGAGATTTTTCTGCGAGAGCGTGGCACGGTCGAGTAGCAGCACATAAGTCATTTTTGCAGTCTGACTCAGGTCAAGTTCCAAAAGGAAGCGTGGGTATGGGAGAAACGGCGGCAGCGGAGTTTGCGTGGTAAGATATTCTGAAATGTTGATCACCTCCAGCTGAAGCAGAAATCAGGAACAAAGAGTATGTAACGAGAATTGGTGGGTTCCAATTCTCCAGTCGCAGAAAAGCACGAAACAAGTGCTCAACTGCGTTAATAAGTTAAGGTCTCCCATATTGGTCCTCGACTTCCCTAGGAGTGGGGAATCGTCCGGCGGCGGGCTTGCACCGCACCATTGGCATTTCAGCCACCCCGTCTTCGTTATGACCGGGCTGCGAGTTACAGAAGTACCTTTTGTGAAGTACCGGACGATTGAACTATTCACTTGTCAAGGAACATATGGAAGATTTCTGGACTTTGACGGACGAAAAACATCCTTCTACTTGGTAGCCGATGAAAAAGGCCATTTCGTAGCATTGCAAGCAATTTTGTAAACAAAACGTCATAATAGTCCGAGAATGGTCTTGAAAAAGATGCCCTACACTTGGTAGGCATCGAGAACGCCTGTTTCGTAGCATTGGTGAGAAACTTGTAATTGAATTGTAATTCTTGAGACCAAATCTCCGCTTTTGAAAAAATCCTCTCAATAGGTAGGCAACGAAAACAGCCCAAAGACAACCATCTTTTTGAGAATTAACAAAAAGGTCACAAATGACCGACTTTCAAAGAGGCGCTTCTACTATTAACAGAAAAAGTGGCCTAAAATGGGGGGTGTTGGAGAAAATTTCTGCCTTAAAAGTACGCCTCTACTCACTAGCCAGCGAGAATAGCCAAAAGCCAGCAAAAAACAAATGAATTATGTATTTCTGCCACTGATTGCAACGGCATATCGGTGACAGAAATATCGTTTAGAGCGATTCTTCGCGGTTTGGGGTAGTGGAAGTCGTTTTGTGGTGGGACTTTTTCTGCTGAAACTGCTCCAGCTGTTTCAGCACCGATTCCTTCTCCGGCATCTTACCGCCCGGTGCAGAAAGCTGCTGCTTATTCAGCACCATGTCAATATACTTGCGGATATTTTTCAGGGCAGAGACGTCCGGCTGCAAGGTTTCCAGTTGGGTACGCAGTTCTGCGCTGCCGGATTGCAGCGCAGAAAATTCGGCATCCAATGCCGAAAAATTCACCGCTGTGCTGCCGTTTAGCTTCATCAGGGTGCGGACAGCTTTGTTGAAGGTGTCCAGTTCCTCCTTGTGCTGGGCAGCATAAGCGTCCTTGGTCAGCTTGAAGTTTTTCTTCATAAAGGTATCGTGGACAGGTTTTAGCTTGGCATGGACGGCGGCAGCGTCCTTGATCTGGGCAATTGTCCGCATACAGTTTTCGTTCTGCTTCAACTGCCTGCGGAGAGGAGCAGCGGTCTGGTTTAAACTGTCAATGGCTTGGTTCAAGTCCTCAACGGTGTTCAGAGAATGGGCTTTCAGGTAGTCCACAGCCCGTTTGACTTCCTCAAAGTCCCGGACAGTGCATTTCAGTTTTGCCTTGCCAGACCAATCGCTGCGCTGCTCGTTGCGGAGATTGAAGTAGTCCACCAGTAGATCGGACAGCGTGGGTTCTTTCGCCTTTTCCAGAGCGTCCAGAAGAAGCTGCTTCTTTTCGTTCAGGTCTGCAATCCAGCGTTGCAGCCCACGAATTGCACTGCGGATGGACTGCATCAGGCTGTTGGAGGTACGAATGTCCCGGTTCAGGTTGCCGAGAAAAGTTTCTACTCCACGCTTTTCCATCTGGTGTGCAGCGGGATCGAGATGGATGGTCGGTATCTGCTGGATGCCCTGCCGCTCAAAGGAGCGCAGGTCAACACGTTCCGGTCTGCCAGCCGCTTCCAAATAGCGGTTGGTGATGGTCTCCCAGCTGTGCCGCCAGATCTCGGCGTACTTCTGGTCGTTCCAGTCCACGGTGTTTCCTTGTGGCACTTCCAGTTGCCGGAGGGGAGTTGGATGCGCTCGCCGTTCTCGTCAAGGTCGTAAACCTTTCGGGCTTTTGGAAGCCACCTGCCGTGTTCATCCATTGCCCGGAGCGTCAGCAGAATGTGGGCGTGTGGGTTGCCATCTCCCTTGTCGTGGATGGCAAAATCGGCAATCATGCCCTTGGAAACAAACTGCTCCTGACAAAATTCTTTTATCATGGAGAGATATTGTTCTTTCGGCACCTCCACCGGAAATGCCAGCACGATGCGCCGGGCAAGCTGGGAGTTCCACTGGTTCTCCACGGCTTCTACGGCGTTCCAGAGCGTTGCCCGGTCTGCATATCCGGGCGGCGCATGGGACGGCAGCATGATTTCGGCATGGACAAGTTCTTTCTTCTTGTTGTAGAATTTCGTTTTCTGGTCGTACTCGCTGAACAGCCGTTCGCCGCTCTGGTAAGCGGCCCCGGCAACAGCGGACTGCCCTTGGCTGCGCTTGACGATCGTGATTTTGAAATGCGGACACGGAATAGGCATCACCCCCAAACAAAAAGACCGCCCAGCAAGATTGCTCTTGATGAACGGTCAGGAATCGTATTCGGTTTTGCTCTCCGTCTTGGTGCGGAGTGCTGCGCACTTCGGGACAAGGCGGGAGCCGCAAAAGGATAGCTGCAAGGCAGCGCAAGGAAAATGCAGTTTTCCTTGGGATGGAATCGGGCTGGCGCACAAACGCCAGCTTCGATTTCATCGAGCCGTCTGCAAGACCGCAATTTCACCGGAACGGTGTATAATTGCGCCCTTTATTCTAA
>ENA-OQJN01000808-OQJN01000808.1-human-gut-metagenome-genome-assembly--contig:-NODE-808-length-10937-cov-3.014154_pt1 | contig 10937 bp, 14 predicted proteins | sample MGYA00242610_ERZ504777 | MGnify/ENA primary metagenome ERZ504777 (study PRJEB26092, sample SAMD00036350) | human gut metagenome | host: Homo sapiens | study: EMG produced TPA metagenomics assembly of...
CCGTTTTCCAGTGACGGATGGTGTACAGCCTCTACCTGCGGATGATTCGCAAGATACTCCACGATCTTCAGCGCATTGCTCACATGCCGCTCAACACGCAGAGATAATGTCTCCAGCCCCTGCAGGAAGATAAAGGAATGGAACGGAGAAAGTGTTGCACCCGTATCACGCAGGATCACTGCACGGATATAGGTTACAAATGCCGCACTGCCTGCTGCATCTGAGAACGATACACCATGATAACTCGGGTTGGCTTCTGAAATCCACGGATATTTGCCGGATGCCTTCCAGTCAAACTTTCCACTGTCAACGATCACGCCTCCAATCGCTGTTCCATGACCGCCGATAAATTTCGTTGCGGAGTGAATCACCAAATCTGCACCATGTTCGATCGGCCGGATCAGATACGGTGTTGCAAATGTAGAATCTACTACCAACGGAATATTGTGTCTGTGCGCGATCTCTGCCACCTTCTCCAGATCGATCAGATTTGAATTCGGATTTCCAAGTGTCTCTACAAATATCGCTTTTGTATTTTCCTGAATGGCTGCCTCAAAAGATCCTTCTTTCTCAGGGTCCACAAACGTTGTTGTCACATCGTTTGTGAGCGGAAGAGTATGCGCCAGAAGATTGTATGTGCCGCCGTAGATGGTCTTGGATGCCACAATATGCTCTCCCGCCTTTGCAAGTGCCTGAAATGCATAGGCAATTGCTGCCGCACCGGATGCTACAGCCAGCGCTGCCACACCGCCTTCTAATGCTGCAATACGCTGTTCGAAAATATCCTGTGTCGGATTTGTCAGTCTTCCATATATATTTCCTGCATCACGGAGTCCGAAGCGGTCTGCCGCATGCTGTGAGTCGTGAAATACATAAGAGGTTGTTGCATAGATCGGGACTGCTCTTGCATCTGTAACCGGATCTGCCTGTTCCTGTCCAATGTGTAATTGTTTGTTCTCAAATACCCCACGTTTTTAGTAATCTCCTGATATCTGCCATTTCTATTTCCTCCTTCTTTGGAATCTGTTTCTTTCTTAATTCCTTGTAATCATATTAACATAGTAGGATTTATTTGTCCAATATAGATTGAGAATATCCTGTTATAGATTTATTTTATAGCAGACTCATTGTTTTGTATGGCTGCTTTAACCGTATCCAGAAACATTTCATGTATTCTGTTGTCCTGATCTAATTCCGGATGAAATGCCAGCCCAAACTGTGTCCCGTATTTTACTGCCACGATCCGATCATCTACTGCCGCAAGAACTTCTACTCCTTTTCCAACTTTTTCAATATATGGAGCTCTTATAAATGTCATCGGTATTTTCCCGATTCCCTTCATTTCCTGTACTGTACGGAAACTTCCAAGCTGTCTGCCATAACCGTTTCTTTTCACCGCTGCCGGCAATGTTGCAAAATAAATATTCCGGTCATTTGTCAAATTTTCCGCCAGAAGGATCAGGCCGGCACAAGTTGCCAGCACCGGCAGTCCTTCTTCGATTTTCTGCTTCAATATCTGATATATGTCCAGCTCTTTCAGAAGTTTTCCCTGCACAGTACTCTCACCTCCGGGAAGGATCAATCCATCAAACGGTTTCATCAGGTCCTCTTTTTTGCGGAGTTCCATACATTCTATTCCCAGGTCTTCTATTTTCTTCCGATGTTCCGCAAATGCTCCCTGTACTGCAAGTACTGCGATCTTCATTCTATCTGCCCCTTTCCGCCATCAAAAGTTCTATCTCCTGTTCATTAATTCCTACCATTGCCTCTCCCAGATCCTCAGAAAGCTCTGCCAGCATCCTGTAGTCTTCAAAGTTTGTTACCGCTTTTACAATTGCTTCTGCCCGCTTTCTCGGATCTCCTGACTTAAAAATACCAGATCCCACAAATACGCCTTCTGCACCAAGCTGCATCATCAGCGCCGCATCCGCCGGAGTTGCGATGCCTCCCGCCGCGAAGTTTACAACAGGAATACGTCCGTTATGATGTACATATTCAACCAATTCATACGGCACATTTAGGGCCTTTGCTTCCTCAAACAGCTCATCCTCCCTCATGGAGACCAGTTTTGCAATTTCCCGCTTCATCATTCTCATATGTCTGACTGCCTGTATCACATCTCCTGTTCCCGGCTCTCCCTTTGTACGGATCATAGAAGCTCCTTCATTGATCCTTCTAAGCGCTTCTCCCAAATCTCTTGCACCACATACAAATGGTACCTGGAATTTGCGTTTATTAATATGATAAACATCATCTGCCGGAGAAAGTACTTCACTCTCATCGATATAATCAATTTCGATTGCCTCTAATATCTGTGCTTCAACAAAATGTCCGATCCTGCATTTTGCCATAACTGGAATGGATACTGCTTCCTGAATTTCCTTGATCATCTTCGGATCACTCATTCTGGATACTCCGCCCGCTGCACGGATATCAGCCGGAATCCTTTCCAGCGCCATCACTGCACATGCTCCCGCCTCCTCTGCAATCCTTGCCTGTTCCGGTGTTGTCACATCCATGATCACTCCGCCTTTTAACATCTGTGCTAACTGCTTGTTGAGCTCATATCTTTCTGCACTCATTTGCTGTACCTCCTCTTAATTGCTATCATTTTTATATGAATACTACATTAAGATTGGCTTTTCTTAAACATCCAGTTTTAACGTTTTTAACCATGCCAGTTTTAAAAACAAAAAGCTACCGCTATTATTTCCAATATTTTTCTACTTCCTGCTCAGCCTCTTGGAAAGAAAGCTGGAACTTTTCCTGTACCTTTGCACACACGCATTCTTTTTCCATTCCCATTTCCTGTAATAATTCTACAGTTGCCTGTCTTCTGCCTTCCCTTCTGCCTTCTTTCAATCCAGTGTTTTTATAAACCGTAGAAAAGTACTGGTGATCTCGAATCGCACGCTCTCTTGCCTCATATTCCAGACGCTTCTCCTCATCCGCACTGATCCGGTTCAAATCCTCATACGCCTTCTTAATATATTCGCTTTTTTCCGCTGCCATTTCAAATTCCTCCTTGGTTTCTGCATTGATAAACTGAAGCCATTTCAGCAGCTCTGTCTCCGGATACTCATATTTTGCCAGTTTCGGGAGTTCCAATGTGTGGATCTCAACTTTATCACTGTACATCTTTCTCCCCTGATCTGACCAGAAGTGAAAACAGGAGTAATATTCTTCATCTTCAAACATGGTAAAATTCAAAATCCCGATATGAATACATTTTTCTAATTTCTGATAGTCTTCTCCTGGTTTTAATTGATCGGTAAACATCTTCCCCAGATAGAACAACGTGCGTTCTGCCCAGTATTCACTAGCTGTCACCTGAATTTCAATGTCAATCTGCTCCTTGTTATTTAACAAAACCCGTACATCCAAAAATTCCCAACTTATCATCTTTATCCTTCTGGCTCAAATGGGACGGCAAAATCCTGCTCTCAACGATTTCTCCCAGATCAATTCCAAGTACCGCCGCCAGAAATGCGTTGCGCACCTCTTCATCTTCCATCAGCTCTTTAAAACAGAAATCTACTTTTGGCTTCATTAAAAATTGTGTTGTTTTTTCCTTCTTCATACATGCTCCTCCTTGGTTTCTGATGGAATTCAGAAGATTTCGATGAGCATGTAACTGTATTCTTAATTTTATTATATCTTTTGACACGATGTTTCACAATCGCAAATACAGACAAACTCCATCTATTCTCTTGTTACTATGCACGGTAACGTCTTATCCATCTTTTCTGTGCGTTTATTTGGAAATTATTTTTGAATGGCCTCTTATGCCATATTTGAAAACTGAAAGGGATTCCTTTCAAGATTGGTTTTATTATACTTGAAATTTTGTTGGGACACAATTAAATTTCCATGAATATGTTATAAATTTTTCCGTAAAAGTTACTGTTCACACCGGATGTTAAATATAGGTTCTGAACCGTCATGCTTGCATGTAAGGGAAAGAATCTATATTTAACATCCGGTGGAACCAGTCACCACCCAATACATAAGCAATCTAGCACGAAGTGCGACACTGGAGTGCGCAAGCACGACGATTGCGCGTGGATAGGTGGGGATTGGTGTGAACAGTAACATAAAAAGAACATAAATTTGATTTATCCCTTGCTTTCACCAGATAATGGTGCTATACTGTCTATAGTTACATAATCAATCCGGCAGAAGAGTGAACGAAAGTTCACTCTTCTTTGTATGATAGGGCTTTTTACATATCATGCGGTCATGCGGGAGAAGATAACGATACTGGAAAATAAAAAAGTGAGATAGAAAGGAAGTTTGACGTGTCAAGAAGAGAAGAATATGAAAAACAGACAGAAGAACTTTTAGAGCCGATCGTAGCAGAACAGGGATTCGAGCTGGTAGATGTAGAATATGTAAAAGAAGCAGGAAACTGGTATCTGAGAGCATATATCGACAAGCCGGGAGGGATCACAGTGGATGACTGCGAAGTGGTAAGCAGAAGATTTTCAGACATTCTGGATGAGAAAGACTACATCGAAGATTCCTATATTTTTGAGGTGAGCTCTCCAGGGCTTGGAAGACCTTTGAAGAAAGAAAAAGATTTTATCAGAAGCGTGGGACAGGAAGTGGAGATCCGTACGTACCGTGCGATTAACAGACAGAAAGAATTTGTTGGAATTCTGAAAGAATTTGATCAGAACACAGTGACGATCTCATATGAAGATGACAGTACACAGACATTTGAAAAAAGTGAAATTGCACTTATCCGTTTAGCGTTGGATTTTTAAATTAGGAGGAAATGAAACAATGAACACAGAATTAATGGAAGCTTTGACAATTCTTGAAAAAGAGAAGAACATCAGCAGAGATACCATGATGGATGCGATTGAAAACTCTCTCATCAGTGCCTGCAAAAACCACTTCGGGACATCGGATAACATCAAGGTGATCATGAACAGAGAGACCTGTGATTATGCTGTTTACGCAGAAAAAGAAGTAGTTGAGGAAGTGTTTGATCCGGCAATCGAGATCACACTGGAAGATGCGGAAGAGATTGATTCTGCACTGCAGATCGGAGATGTTTGTCAGGTTCCGGTACAGTCCAAAGAGTTTGGACGTATTGCAACAATGAATGCGAAAAACCTGATTCTTCAGAAGATCCGCGAGGAAGAAAGAAAAGTAGTATACGATCAGTATTTTGAAAAAGAGAAAGACATTGTAACAGGTATTGTGCAGCGTTATGTTGGCAAAAATATCAGTGTCAATCTGGGTAAAGCAGATGCCATGCTCACAGAAAATGAGCAGGTCAAAGGAGAAGTGTTTAAACCGACAGACCGCATTAAATTGTACATTGTAGAAGTGAAGAACACTCCGAAGGGACCAAAGATCCTGGTTTCCCGTACACATCCGGAACTGGTGAAACGTCTGTTTGAAGCAGAAGTTGCAGAGGTGAAGGACGGAACCGTTGAAATCAAGAGCATTGCCCGTGAGGCAGGATCCCGTACAAAGATGGCTGTATGGTCAAATGATGAGAATGTAGATCCGGTCGGAGCATGTGTCGGAATGAACGGTGCCAGAGTCAATGCGGTTGTGGAAGAGCTCAGAGGAGAAAAGATCGACATCATCAACTGGAGTGATAACCCGGCTCTTCTGATCGAGAATGCCTTAAGTCCTGCAAAGGTGATCTCTGTTATGGCAGATCCGGATGAAAAAGTGGCAAGTGTTATTGTGCCGGATTACCAGTTGTCTCTTGCAATCGGAAAAGAAGGTCAGAATGCAAGGCTGGCAGCGCGTCTGACAGGATATAAGATCGACATTAAGAGCGAGACACAGGCGATCGAGTCCGGAGAACTCCCGGAGGATTACATGGATCAGATGAACATGATGGAAGAAGACGGATATGCAGAGGATTATGAGGAAACTGTCAACTATACAGACGGATATCCGGAAGATGCAGATGCATACGAAGAGATTGAGTTTGTAGAGGCAGAGGAAGAATAAACTCTTTTGAGAGGTGAGGTATTTGAACGGTAAAAAGAAAATTCCGATGCGCAAATGTGTCGGATGTGGAGAAATGAAAGCCAAAAAGGAACTGCTCAGAGTTCTGCGGACAGAAGACGATGAATTTGTATTGGATACGACCGGCAGAAAAACGGACGGGGTGCTTATGTCTGTCTTTCAAGTGAGTGTTTTGCAAAGGCGGCAAAAAATAAAGGGCTGGAACGTTCGTTTAAGCAGGCAATTCCAAAAGAAGTATATGAACGGCTGGAAAAGGAGATGGAACAATTTGAAGCAAGATAGAGTGCTGTCCCTGATCGGGCTGGCCACAAAGGCAGGAAAATGTGCCAGTGGTGAATTCATGACAGAAAATGAGACAAAATCCGGGAAAGCTGCACTGGTGATCGTAGCGGAAGATGCATCGGATAACACCAAAAAGAAATTCCGGGATATGTGTAAGTTTTTATGAGGTTCCAATTTATTTTACGGAGATAAAGATACCTTAGGGCATGCAATGGGAAAAGAGTTCCGTGCATCTCTGGCGATATTGGACGAAGGATTTGCAAAAGGAATTCGAAAACAACTGGAAATAAAAAATAATACGATTGCATAGAGGAGGTAGTTTGAGTATGACGAAATTAAGAGTGCATGAACTGGCAAAAGAGCTGGGGATGGAAAATAAAGACCTGATGGAGATTCTGGAGAAAAAGAATGTGGAGGCGAAAACTTCCATGGGGCTCCATTCCGGATGAGGTCGTAGCAGAACTGCGCAGCGGGCACGCAGGAAAAGGAACATCGGAAGATGCTCCGAAAAAGAAAAATATCGTACAGGTATTCCGCCCACAGAATTCGAAGAGCGGAAACCGCCGCCCGGGAGGATCCCGTCCGGGAAATGGACAGAACACACAGGGAACATCCCGTCAGGATCGTCCGGCAGGCGGAAGAAACGGACAGCGTCCGGCTTCCGGTCAGAATGGATCCCGTCAGGATCGTCCGGCGAGAGGGCCGCAGGCAAATGGAGAGAGAGAGAACAGAAGACCACAGGAAGGACGCCCGGCAGGAAACCGACGTCCGGAAGAGGGACAGAGAGGCGGTTTCCGTCAGAATCGTCCGGCAGATGGAAGAAACGGGCAGCGTCCGTCTTCTGCTCCAAACGGTCAGAGAGGAAACCGTCGCCAGGACGAGGGGGCAAAAAATGGTCAGCGTCCGGATTCCAGAAGAAACGACAGAAATGACAGAAACGACAGAAATTCAATTCCGTCGCCATTGGTAGAGCAGCAGAAACCGCAGCGCAATAAAGCAAAAGATAAAGAAAAAGATTACAAGAAAAAGAAAACAGAGAAGAAGGATTTGAAAGCAAGGGCAAAAAGGCAGAAAGCAGAAGCCGACAGTAGAAGTGCAGAGACCACAGCCAAAGCCGGAAGTGAAAAAGGAAGAGGAAATCAAACAGATCACAATCCCGGAAGTACTGACAATTCAGGAACTGGCAGACAAGATGAAAGTGGTACCGTCTGTGATCGTAAAGAAACTGTTCATGCAGGGCAAGATCGTAACAGTGAATCAGGAAATTGATTTTGAGACAGCAGAAGAAATCGCAATGGAATTTGAGATCCTTTGTGAAAAAGAAGAAGTTGTAGATGTCATTGAAGAGCTTCTCAAAGAAGATGAAGAAGATGAAGCTACTATGGTAAAACGTCCTCCTGTTGTATGTGTTATGGGACACGTTGACCATGGAAAGACTTCTCTGTTGGATGCGATCCGTGATACCAGTGTGACAGACCGCGAGGCAGGTGGAATCACACAGCACATCGGTGCTTCTGTAGTAGAGATCAACGGAGAAAAGATCACATTCCTGGATACACCGGGACATGAGGCGTTTACTGCAATGCGTATGAGAGGAGCAAATTCTACAGATATTGCGATTCTTGTAGTTGCAGCAGATGACGGTGTGATGCCGCAGACGATCGAGGCGATCAACCATGCCAAAGCAGCGGGAATTGAAATTATCGTAGCGATCAATAAGATCGATAAGCCAAGTGCAAATATTGAGCGTGTAAAACAGGAACTGACAGAGTATGAACTGATTCCGGAAGACTGGGGCGGAAGCACGATTTTCGTACCGGTATCCGCGCATACAAAAGAAGGAATTCAGGAGCTTCTCGAGATGGTTCTTCTGACAGCAGAAGTGATGGAGCTCAAAGCAAATCCGAACCGTGTGGCAAGAGGACTTGTGATCGAGGCAGAGCTGGATAAAGGAAAAGGTTCTGTTGCGACAGTGCTCGTACAGAAAGGTACCCTTCGTGTGGGAGATGCCATTGCAGCAGGATCCGCACACGGAAAAGTAAGAGCCATGATGGATGACAGGGGAAGACGTGTAAAAGAAGCAGGTCCGTCCCAGCCGGTAGAAATCCTCGGATTGAATGAGGTTCCGCAGGCAGGAGAAGTCTTTGTGGGATGCGAGTCAGAAAAAGAAGCAAGAAACTTTGCAGAGACATTTATTTCACAGCACAGAGTGAAGATGCTTGAAGAGACAAAATCCAAGATGTCTCTGGATGATCTGTTCAATCAGATTCAGGAAGGAAACTTAAAAGAACTCAACATCGTAGTGAAAGCAGATGTACAGGGTTCTGTGGAAGCAATCAAACAGAGTCTGATCAAATTGTCAAATGAAGAAGTTGTGATCAAGATCATTCACGGCGGAGTTGGTGCGATCAATGAATCCGACGTGATTCTGGCATCTGCTTCCAATGCGATCATCATCGGATTTAACGTGCGTCCGGATGCGACAGCGAAGGAGATTGCAGACCGTGAAGGCGTTGACTTAAGACTTTACAGAGTCATCTACAATGCGATTGAAGATGTGGAAGCGGCAATGAAAGGTATGCTGGATCCGGTATTTGAAGAGAAGGTACTGGGACACGCAGAAGTACGTCAGACATTTAAGGCATCCGGAGTGGGAACGATTGCAGGTTCTTATGTACAGGACGGTACTTTTGAACGAAATTGTTCTGTTCGTCTGACACGTGACGGCATTGTGATCTTTGACGGACCTCTGGCATCTCTGAAACGATTCAAGGATGATGTGAAAGAAGTCAGAGCCGGATACGAGTGCGGTTTCGTATTTGAAAACTATAATGATATCAAAGAAGGCGATCTTGTAGAAGCATACAAGATGGTAGAAATAGAAAGAAAATAAGGAGCAGTTATGAGGAAAAACAGTATTAAAAACACAAGAATACAATACTGAAGTCCAAAGAGAACTGAGCAACATCCTACGCGGAGGCATCAAGGACCCGAGAGTGGCGCCGATGACTTCCGTGGTAGCGGTGGAAGTAGCACCTGATCTGAAGACATGTAAGGCATACATCAGCGTGCTGGGAGATAAGAAAGCCCAGGAAGATACGATCACAGGACTTCAGAGTGCAGAAGGATATATCCGGCGTGAACTGGCAAGAACGATCAACATGCGCAATACACCGGAGATCCGGTTTATCATGGATCAGTCCATTGAATACGGTGTCAATATGACGAAAAAAATCAATGATCTGACCAAAGATTTGAAAAGTGAGGATGAATAAATAAGCATGAAAATTGTATTATCTGATATTTTGAAGGGAAAGAAGCGGATCGCGCTCTCCGGTCATGTTCGGCCGGACGGAGACTGTGTAGGATCGTCGATGGGATTGTACCTGTATCTTACAGAGCAGTTTCCGGAAATAGAAGTTGATCTGTATCTGGAAAAGATACCGGCATCCTTTTCCATAATCTCGCGTACAGAGGAAATCAGACATACACTTTCAGAAGAGACGGCATATGATCTGTTTATCTGTCTGGACTGTGGGGACGAACAGCGGCTCGGACCGTTTGCACCGTTACTTCGACAGGCTGCACATACGGTTTGTATCGATCATCATGTGAGCAATGATGCATTTGCAGAGTTAAATTACATTCGCCCGGAGGCAAGTTCTACATCAGAGCTGGTTTATACACTTCTGGAAGATGAGAAGATCAGTAAGGCATGTGCGGAAGCACTGTATATGGGAATCGCACATGATACGGGAGTATTTCAGTACTCCTGTACCTCTCCGGAGACGATGGAGGCAGCCGCACAGTTGCTTAGAAAAGGAATTGACGGCAGTGAGATTATCGAAAAAACTTATTTTGAGAAGACCTATATCCAGAATCAGATCTTAGGGAGAGCGCTTTTAGAAAGCATGCTGGTTTTAGAAAAACAGGTGGTCGTTTCTGTTGTATCCAGAAAAGAGATGGAATTTTTCGAGGCAGTTCCAAGCGATCTGGAGGGAATCGTGGCTCAGCTTCGGCAGACAAAAGGTGTGGAAGTGGCGATTTTTCTGCATGAGACGGACACCCGGGAGTATAAGGTCAGTCTGCGTTCCAAGGGCAAAGTCAATGTAAGCAGTATTGCTCAGTATTTTGGTGGAGGCGGTCATGTGCGTGCAGCAGGGGTTACAATGAAAGGTTCTGCGCACGATGTGATCAACAATCTGCTTAGACAGATTACATTGCAGCTAAAAGAGGCATAGAAGAGAAAGACAGGAATTGTTATGGTAAATGGAATTCTGAACGTATACAAAGAAAAAGGATACACATCCCATGATGTAGTGGCAAAGCTGCGTGGAATTGTGGGGCAGAAGAAGATCGGACATACAGGCACGCTGGACCCGGATGCGGAAGGCGTGCTTCCTGTTTGTCTGGGAAGAGCAACAAAGGTATGTGATATGCTCACGGAAAAGGATAAAACATACGAGGCGGTCCTGTTGCTTGGAAAAGAGACCGATACCCAGGATATTTCAGGAACTGTGCTGAGAGTGGGAGAGACAGAAGGACTCACGCAGGAGCAGGTAAAAGACTGTGTGATGAGTTTTGTGGGGGAATATGATCAGATACCGCCCATGTATTCTGCACTGAAAGTTAAACGGCAAAAAGCTGTATGAGCTGGC